>ERZ761602.5198-NODE-5198-length-15657-cov-8.358544_pt1 | contig 15657 bp, 11 predicted proteins | sample MGYA00512165_ERZ761602 | MGnify/ENA primary metagenome ERZ761602 (study PRJEB28899, sample SAMN02445085) | bioreactor sludge metagenome | biome: EBPR sludge; isolation source: Thorneside wastewater treatment plant | place: Australia: Brisbane, Thorneside...
GGAAAAGCGAGATCGAGGCGCTGCAGCAGGCGCGGGATGAACTCGAGCACGAGCAGTCGGCCTTGCGCGCGCATTGCCAGGCGTTGCAGGACGATGTCGCCGTCCTGACGCAGGCGAGGGACGAACGCGGCGCGCTGGCGGAACAGAGGAAAAGCGAGATCGAGGCGCTGCAGCAGGCGCGGGATGAACTCGAGCACGAGCAATCGGCCCTGCTGGGACGCTCTCAGATGCTGCAGGAAGAACTCGCAAGGCTGACGCAAGCGCGTGATGAGCAGTCGGCGCTGGCCGCGCAGCGGCAGGATGATTTGGCGATCACGCAGGCGGCGCTTCGTCAGCTCGAAGAAGCGCAGTCGGCATGGTCGGAGCGTCATCAGGCGCTGCAGGAGGAAGTGGCCGCGCTGGTGCGTGCGCGCGATGAACGCAGCACGCTGGCCGCACAGCGCCAGGGCGAAATCGATACCCTGCAACATGCGCGCAGCCGACAGGAGCAGGAGATGTCGGCGCTGCTCACGCGCAGTCATGCGCTGCAAGCGGAAGTCGCGGCGCTCGCACGAGTGCGCGACGAGCAGACGATCCTCGCTGCGCAGCGGCAGGGGGAAGTGCTCCAACTGACCAGAACGCAGGCTTCGCTGGAAAGCGAGAACGCCGCCCTCGGCCTGAAACTGCGCGAGCTCGAGCAGCATCTTGAACAGTTGATGCGCGCGCGCGACGAACAGACCAGACTGGTCGCGCAACAGATTCAGGAGTTGGCGGCAGCGCTGGCCGCGAACAGCGGCGCGGTAGACGAGCAGTTCAGGAAGCAGGCCGACGAACTGATCCGCCTGCGCAAGTACCTCGACGGTGCGTTCAGGAACGAAATCGCCAACTCAAGCAAGCAGACGCAGGCGCTCATCGGTCTGCAGAGCTACTACGCAACCGGCGAGCTGCCGACGGTGAACAGCGAACGCCATAGCTGGCCGGTCAGCCCGGATTTCGGTCTCTATCTGGTCGAACTCGTGGCCCTCAACGACTATGACCTGATCATCGAGTTCGGTTCCGGGATCTCGACCGTCATCGTCGCCAAGGCGCTGGCCACGATGGCCGCGCGCGAAGACGGCCGGGCGCCGACGCACTTCATCTCGTTCGAGCATCTCGAACCGTACTACCGGCAGACCCGGGCGCATCTGCAGCAGGCGGGACTCGTCGAAAACGTGCAACTGGTGCTCGCACCGCTGCAGGATTGGCAGGCGCCGAACGGCAATACCTACGCCTTTTATGACTGCCAGGCGGTGCTGGTGAATCTGGCGCAGCGGTATGCCGGCACCGTCCGGCGAGTTCTGGCGATCATCGATGGTCCGCCCGCCGCGACCGGCAAGCATGCCCGCTATCCGGCGGGTCCGCTGCTCGTCCAGCATTGTGTCGGCGCGCGCATCGACCTGGTGCTCGACGACTACATCCGCGAAGACGAAAAGGAAATTGCCCAGCTCTGGCAAGGCGAGCTGCAGGCGGCCGGAATCGCCCATCGGATGAGCGAGCGTAAACTGGAAAAGGACGCCTGCCTGATTTCGGTCTACCCGGCCGCGAATGGGGCAGGCGAGTGAAGGTTCTGAGCGTTCTCGGCACTCGCGCCGAGGCGACCATGCTGGCGCCTCTGGTCTACCCGGTGCACCTCAAACCGAATGTCCAGACGACCGGGCGCCGGCTGCTTTCCGGCGGGCCCGAGGTCCACCTGGCTGCGCCGCTCGGCGACCAGCCTTTCGTCTTCCTGATGGAGCGTAGCGCGCTCCTCATTACCGATACAGGCGGCATCCAGGAGGAAGCTTCCGCATTGGGCAAGCCGATGCTGGTCATGCGCGACACGACCGAGCGGTCGCAGGCGGTGCACGCCGCTACGGTCAGGCTCGTCGGCACCGACTTGCGCATCCGCAACATCCTGCAATCCAGGCGGAAGCGCTCGGCGAGGAGGCTGGCGTGAGCCGTCGGCGAGAGCGACGAAGTGCGGTTCCGGGCGCCCGGGTTCGCGTCGGGACCGCCCAACGGCGCGCTGCGCTCGGCGTCGCGGCGCCGTTCGCCGCTTGAGGAACGAAATAGAAAGGGGAATGCACGCCATGTCGCTGCAGCAATCGATCGTCCGTCAGGCGGCGAAAGAGTTTTCCCAAGGCAACTATCATCTGGCGCTCGATCTCTACCGCCAACTGGCCAGCCGTCTGGGCGAGAAGTATTTTTCGGCCAACATCGCGCTCTGCGAGAAGCGTCTGAGCAGCCAGGGCCGCCGCGACTGTTCGCAGCTTCCCCTGCAAGCGATCAAGGTAGCTTGCGTGATGGACGAGTTCACCTTCCACAGCTACCAGCCCGAATGCAATCTGTTGGCGCTGACGCCGCAGGGGGCAATTGCCGAGCTGGAGGGCTTCGAGCCGGACCTCCTGTTTGTCGAGTCTGCCTGGCGCGGCAAGGACGATCTCTGGAACCGCAAGATCGGCGCTCTGAGCAACGAGCTGCGTTCGGTGCTGCAGTGGTGCCGCCGCCGACAAGTGCCGACGCTGTTCTGGAACAAGGAAGATCCGATCCATTTCGAAACCTTTCTGACCACGGCGCAGCAGTTCGATCACGTGTTCACCACCGATATCGACTGCATTGCCCGCTACAAGGCGGCGCTCGGCCATTCGCGTGTCTACCTGCTCCCCTTTGCCTGCCAGCCGAAGATGCACAATCCGCTCGAGCTCTATGCACGCAAGGATGCGTTCTGCTTCGCCGGGGCCTACTACGTTCGTTACCCCGAACGGACGCGCGACCTCGAAACCTATGTCGCCGAGTTCCCGCAGTTCAAACCGCTCGAGATCTTCGACCGCAACTTCGGCAAGGACGACGCCAACTACCAGTTTCCGCCCAAGTATCAACCGTATATCGTCGGTACGCTGCCCTTCAGCGAGATCGACAAGGCGTATAAGGGCTATCGCTACGCGATCAACCTGAACTCGATCAAGCAGTCGCAAACGATGTTCGCGCGCCGGGTGTACGAGCTGCTCGGCTCGAACACGATCACCGTAAGCAACTTCTCACGCGGCGTTCGGCTGCTCTTCGGCGACCTGGTCATCGCCAGCGACAGCGGCAAGGAGATCGTCAACCGCCTGCAAAGCCTGTCTGGCGACGAGGGCGAGAAGCTCCGCCTGGCCGGCTTGCGCAAGGTGATGCTGGAACATACGTATCAGCACCGACTGGCCTACGCGGCGTGCAAGGCGCTCGGCTGGCGCGGCAGCCACGCCTTGCCGTCGATGGTCGTTGCGGCACGCGTCAGCTCGGCGGACGATTGCCGCTGGCTGATCGACAACTTTCGAAGGCAGACCCACACCGGCAAGCGGCTGGTCGTCGCGCTCGCGCCGAACGTCCAGATGACCGGCCTGACGCCCGAGGAACTCGCAGCAGGCCGCATTCTCACGCCGCAGGAGGCGGCGCAGGCGCGCCTGGGCGACTTGGTCGCGGCCGACGAATGGCTGGCGGCGATGGCGGTTGACGACTACTACGGGCCGAACTATCTGCTCGACCTGGCGTGCGCGACGCGCTACAGCGACGCTCGGGTGATCGGCAAGGCGACACACCATGCTCTTGTAGAGGGCAATATTCGCCTGCTCGAGGCCGACACCGCATATCGGCCAACCGTTCGCCTGGTGCGCCGATCGTGCGCGGTGCACGCGGATACGCTGCCGCGCGAAGCTTTCCTGTTGCGCTGGCTCGAGCCGCCGGAAGGCGAAGCGTGGTGCCCGCCGGGTCTGGCGATCGACCCCTTCAACTACTGCCGGAACGGCCGCCAGGCGACCGATCCAAGCGAGCTCGGACGGCGCGTCGACGATCTGCCGCTCGACACCGGAGTGAGCATCGACGAACTCGTGCTCGCCGCGGAAAACATTCCTCCGGCGAGTTTCGATGAAAGCAATCTGGCGAAGTGGAGCGCCAGTCGCTTGCGCGAGCTGCACAGCAGCGTCAAGCACCCTCAGATCAGCTTCCAGGCGGAAGCGGCCGGCCTCACGGTGTGCTCGTCGCTGCCTGACGGCAAGCACGAGTATCTCTACGCACGCGAGGATTTGCCCCTCAGCGCACTGCCGGTCGGTCGGACCTTGGAAACCCACCTCGCAGCCAGTCCTGGCCTCGACCTCCAGTATGTCTTCGTCTTTCTCGACGCGCGGAAACAGAAGATCAGTCATCTCATTTACGTCAGCAATCGCAACTACTCGGCGCAGATTCCGCCGGAAACCGCGTTCGTCCGTTTCGGCTGGCGTATCTCGGGCAGTGGAACGACGACCCTCAGGTACCTGCTGTGGGGGCATGTGAAGCTGGAACCGGCGCGACTGCTGGGGCGCAGCGACACCCTGCTGCTCACCAACCATTACCCGAGTTACGACGATCTCTACCGCAACGCCTTTGTCCATAGCCGCGTGAGCGCATATCGCAAGCGCGGAGTGATTGTGGATGTGTTCCGCCTGCGTCGCGATGTGCCCACCTGCTACCACGAGTTCGAAAACGTGGATGTGGTCACCGGTGGGCAGCCTGCATTGCGCAAACTGCTTGAGGGCGGACGCTACAAGAGAGTCATGGTGCACTTCCTGTCCGAAGAAATGTGGGATGTGCTTGAGCAGGATCGGGAGCTCGAAATTACTGTCTGGGTCCACGGGGCAGAAATCCAACCGTGGCATCGGCGTGAGTACAACTATCGGGACGAGCAGGAACGTGCAAAGGCGATGCGGGAAAGCAAGCTGCGCACGGCTTTCTGGCACCGCGTTCTCAACCCGATGCCCCAGAATCTGAAGCTTGTCTTTGTTTCCCGGTACTTTGCTGAAGAAGTATTCGAAGACCTGGGCTTCCGCTTGCCCGATGACCGGTACACAGTCATCCACAATCCTATCGATACCGAGCTCTTTTCGTATCAGACAAAACCCGCCGAGCAGCGCAAGCGTGTCCTTTCAGTCAGACCGTACGCCTCCCGCCAGTATGCCAACGATCTGAGCGTGGCCGCGCTTCTGAAGCTTTCCGAATCTCGATGTTTCAGTGACATGGAGTTTCGGATGATCGGGGACGGAAAGCTCTTCGAAGAGACGCTTCAGCCTTTACGGAAGTTCCCAAATGTCCAGGTCGAAAAGCGCTTCCTGACGCACGCGGAAATAGCCGCCCTGCACAAGGAGTACGGTGTGTTCCTTGTGCCAACGAGATGGGATTCGCACGGCGTGTCTCGCGACGAAGCAATGGCCTCCGGTCTGGTGCCCGTCACTACCTCTGTTGCGGCAATTCCGGAGTTCGTCGATGAAACCAGCGGGATCGTCGTTCCTCCAGAAGACGCCGTCGAGTTGGCCAGTGCCATGGAGAAATTGTATGAGTCCCCAGAGTTGTTCAAACGGCTGTCGAAAGGCGCGGCAGAACGAGTAATCGCAGGCCGTGCGTCACGGCTGGTGACCGATCAGGAAATCCGGTTCTTCCAACGCGCTATCGAAGCAAGAGCAAGCAATCGACCGGTATCTTTTCTTTCGTTCGATGTTGAGGCGCTGCCAGGGCGCGCTGAGGAAGACCCCTTGGGGCGCTTGGTTTGGGGGCGGTTCGACGGCAAAGAGTTTGGCATTCGCCGAATCAGTCAAATTCTGAAAAAGTACGGGATCAAGGGAAATTTCCTGGTCGACTTCTCCGCGTGCCTTCTATACGGCGACAAAGCGGTCCGCGAGGTTATTGACTTCCTGATCTCTGAGCAGCACGAAGTGCATGTTCACCTGCATTCCGAATGGGTTATCCGAAAATGGGGTCTGTCGGACAAGAACTGGTCGGATGGACCAGTGGGAATGGACCTCGTTGATGACCGACTGAGCCACTCCTTGCTGCGATTTGCCGCATTCAAGTACCGCCAATTTGTCGGACGCTCCCCAGTCCTCTTCCGTGCGGGTGCCTACAAATTCAATTCGGAGACCCTGGCTGCAGCAAAAGCGACAGGTTTCAAGGCATGCAGCAACTTCAACAGTGCCCGGCACGCGGCTGCCTGGAAAAGTGAAGATCAGGCAGTCGTCAACAATGAGCCATTTCAGTGGGCAAACGGGCTGATCGAAATACCGGTTGATCTCTCTCCGGAACCATTGAGCCACGACTGGGCGGTCTATAAGGGTAGCTTTGAACGTATGCTGTCCAGAAAGAAGCTGCAAACCTTCAACTTGACGATGCATTCATGGTCGTTGCTGACGCGGGACGCGAATGGACACTTCGTCGGATTTTCTGCTGAGCATGAGGAACGCTTGCACAGAATGTGCGAGCACCTGAAGGCCAATAGCAGGCCGATGGGGTATGAGGAATTCCTGTCCGCGCACAGCGACATCAGGTTGGCGAACGACAATCGCTGCATACTGGCGCCGGGTGGAAGCGGTGAGGCGATCGTCCATTGCAGCGTTTGCAGTGCGAGCTATGGAAAGCCGCTGAGCAGTGATGTTTGTCCAAGCTGCGAATCTCGTGCTCGTCATCGTCAGATTCTCGACGTGCTAACGAAGATAGGCAACCCCTTCGACGGCCGCGATGTGTTGGCGTGTCACGCCAATCCCGTGGAGAAGCAAGCCATTCTCGGAAAGGCCAATACCGTCTTGAACTTTGATGTCCGCCCTCTGGGTTATGCCGACATACAGATGGATATTCAGGCGATGGATAAGGTCGAGGACAGCAGTTTCGATGCGTTCGTAGCGATCCACGTGCTGAATCATGTGGAAGACGATGCCAAGGCGATTCAGGAGATTCACCGGGTATTGAAACCAGGTGGTTTCGCATTGGTTACCATTCCATGTCGGGAAGGCGCCTCGACAGAGCGATGCGAAAACATCACGGAGCACTACGGCAAAGAAGCCTTGACTCAGTTTGGCGTTGGAACTTACCGGCGCTACGGTTTGGACGATGCAACTCGATTGTTCGCGAAGTCCTTTGTCGTTTCGAAATACAGAGGGTATGACGAAATCAGCAATACCCACGAATACGTCTTCCTACTGTCGAAGACCGAATGATCGTCGTCAGTCGCCGAGCATCGAAAGAACAGAAACCTTGCCAGGACGATGGAGCCCCTGATGTCCAGCTGTGAACTGGTGGCGCAAGCAAGGTCAAGCTACAACGAGCAGAGCGCCATCGGCCGCGCGCGAGAACGAGCGAGTACCGTCGACAAGTTGGTAGGCTCGCACGGTCAAAGCGTTATCGGGGCCGGCTGCGGCCACGGCTTCTGTAAGCTTTTGGCAGCAGAGTACGATTGCCAGCTCGTCAGCACCGAGGTTTTGGCTTATCCTGAGTGCGAAAGGACGAAACATGCGAGAGTGACCTCGACTCAGCCTCTCACTACCCCGCGCCGCGGGAACAGATCGACAGGACTTTGTTCAAGTGTCACCGAACACTACAGCCAGGTTGCCTCAGCTGCATTTGGCGCAGGGGCCTCTGGCGCTATGGTCTCAACGATAACTTGGCGCTGTTTTCGCGCTTGTTCACGGTCATGAAATACACGGGCTTTGACGTGCCGGGCAGTTCCGCCGAGCCTGTCGTTCCCCTGCATCACTCGATCCTGTCAGTTCGCTGCGAAGGCAGCTACTCCAACGCGAGGTCACCATGAATTCACCATCAGCAAAGCCGAACGACGTTGTCAGATTGCTATACGACGATAAGAGCCGCCTTGAGCGCGCCAGAGAGCGAGCGAGTCGCATAGACAGGTTGATGGGATTGCGCGATCAGAAGGTTCTGGAGATAGGATGCGGGCATGGGGATCTCGCCTATGTCTTGGCCGAGGAATACGGGTGCCAGGTTGTTGGCGTCGAAGTGAGAGGATACGACACCTGGTCAGCCATGAAGCATCATAACTTGGACCTCATTGAGGCCGATATATCGGCGTTGCCTGAGCAGGGGCATCCGTTATTGGGGCCGGATGCCTTTGATCGCATCATATCGTACGTCGTTTGGGAACATATGCGGCATCCATATGCCGCTTTGCAGCAATGCCAATACATGCTGAAGGCTACCGGCAAGAAGTACTTGCATGCGTATCTCGGCGGTGCGCCAACGCTGAGCCATCTGTACCACGAACTGAAACAGCCGTGGATTCACCTTACTCACTCAGTGGCGGAAATTCAGGCGGCACTTGGGGTTAACGAACTACCGTGGTATTTCTGGTGCAACCGACTTACGCACTCGCACTATTTGACGTATTTCCGCCAACTCGGATTCTATGTGGCATGGGAACATGTCATCTCACAGCCGTTTGACGAAGAATACTACCGAAAAAATGAGAAGCTCCTTGGCTTGTTTCCATTGTATGACCTGAAAGCGCACGCCTTGCAGGTAGTCCTGGAGTTTGATTCGAACGATCCAAAGAAGGCGATTGCAGATCCGGTCTACGCTTTGTGCCGCCATCGATCCGCGGACTTCTGAGTTCATTAGCTGTCTACCACCGATCCACATATTGAAAAGGTTGCGTCATGGAAGAGAGATTCGGAAAAACGAAACTGGTTGAGATACAAGAACAGAAGCGTGCCTGGGATCAGGATAGCCGGCCCCTGATGGATGGGAGCCTTCCGGAAAAGGGAGCATTTGATTCTGCGACCGACACGATTGCGTCGGTCGTGCGGGCATCCGAGACTTGGCAAACGTTGCAGATTATCTACAATCTATGCATCATTCAGAAGCCGAACTTTGTGCTCGAGCTGGGTATGAATCTTGGAATTAGCACGGCGTATATCGCCGCCGCGTTAAAGGCTTTGGGTAACGGCAGATTTATTCATACGGTCGATGCTTCCCCGTACAAGGTGAAGCACGCAAAGGAAATGCACCTGCGTCTCGGACTCGATAACGTCAAATATACGGCGGGTCTCTTCTACGACGTTCTCGACGGGGTTCTCAAAGACTCTCCCGTGATTGATATGGCCTTTATTGACGGGCAGCACGAATACGAGCCGACACTCAAGTTTTTCACGGACATCTCTCAGAAGGCTCGCGTCGGATCGCTTCTGCTGTTTGATGACGTTGCCGGCTACTCAACCGAGATGGACGCGGCATGGAGCGATATCAAGAGCCACGACTCGGTCCACTCCTGGGCCGAATTTGGGCAGATCGGTTGGGTTGTTTTGCGCTGAGCTGATGCCAGGATAACGGCGCATGCGGATCACACGAGTTCGAGACAAATCCGGCTAATCGCCGGTTCATCCGCGCTTCGAGGGTACGGACTGGCCAGTACGGACGTCTGGCGGCATGATGTCATGTACAAGTCGAGCCGCCTTTTGCTGTAGTTTTGGTATCAATTGCCAATCGCGGTTGAAGATCGTGTGTCGCTTTATCCGGACGTGAAAATCGGCATGCACAGTCATTCCCATAGCGGGTCTGTTCGCGAGGTCGCCCGGATTGGGCGATCCGGTTGTTCAAATGCTGATGCAGGTTGAGGAAGGGGTAATCCGGCTCTGGGTCTGGTGTCCGCTCACCCGTTCGCGTCGGAGCGCAACTTGACCACAGGAGAAGGGCTTCCGCAAGGTTTGGTGAGAGACATGCCGATATGCTGACGGGAGAAAATTGGGTGCTGGTGGCGCCGGAAGAAGGCGCTGCGATGGCCGAGCATAGGGTCCGCCGGCAGGACTATGGCGCGTGCTTGCACGGACCCGCGCGCCGCGCGCAAGGTGCGGCAGCGATGCCCGTTGGCCAGGAACTCGCGCTGTTCGTGAACAAGGAGTTGTGAATGAAACCGAGCGCATTTCTGTCCTTCGATGTCGAGGCGCTGCCCGGGCGGGCTGCGGCCGATCCGATCGATACGCTGGTGTGGGGCAGGCTGAACGGGGAAGAGTACGGGATCAAGCGAATATGCCGAATTCTCCGCGAGTACGGGCTCAAGGCCAATTTTCTCATCGACCTCTCCGGCTGCTTGCTCTATGGCGACCGCGTGATCGGCGAGATCGGCCGCTATCTGCTCGGTGAGGGCCATGAGCTGCACGCCCATTTGCATTCCGAATGGGTAGTCAGGAAGTGGGGAATCAAAGGTGAGTATGTCGGGCCGCCCGCCTTGCACCAGCTCGACGCGGAACTCAATCAGCACTTGGTGAACTTTGCCCAGTTCAAGTTCCGCCAGCTTTTCGGGAGCAAGGCGCTCGTTCTCCGTGGCGGCGGGTTCAGCTTCAACGAGCACACGGTGTCGGCGGCCCGCCAGGCGGGCTTCGCCTGCCTGAGCAATTTCAACGCCCAGCGGCATGCGCAGATGCTGGCTGTCGTCGGCAACGGTGCGGCGAACGAACCCTTTTCCTGGGGTGGCGGGCTATGCGAAATTCCGGTCGATTTCTCCCCCGAACCTTTGTCGTTCGATGTCGCGAAGTACTACGGCTGGTACGATCGGGTTCGTGACCGGAAGCAGATCAAGACCTTCAACCTCACGCTGCACTCGTGGTCATTGCTCACGCGTAGCGGTGGCGACGTCTTCCACGCGGTGGCCCCCGCACATGAAGACCGATTGCGCGAGATCTGCGAGCATCTGGCGACCAATACGCAGGTGCTCGGCTATTCCGAGTACCTGGCTGACGCCGATCTGCCTCTGGTCGTGATCAAGCACTTCTATTCGACGCCGGTGCGTACCGAAGCGGCACGAGCGGTCGTCTGCACAGTCTGCGACGCTGTCTTTGTTCGGCAGGAAACCGATATCTGCCCTGGCTGCGGTTCGCGCGCTCGTCATCGCCAGGTCGTCGATGCGCTGAACAAGGTGGGCAATCCGTTCGACGGCCGCCGCGTGCTCGCCTGCTTTGCCAACTCGGTCGAAAAGCTGTCGATCCTGGCGCACGCCTGGGAGCTGCAGAACTTCGACATTCGGCCCGTCAGCGAAACCGATTTTCAGATGGATATCCAGCATATGGATGGGGTTCCAGCGGAAAGTTTCGACTGCTTTCTGGCTATGCACGTCCTCAACCACGTGCGCGACGATGGTGCTGCGCTGGCCGAGATTCACCGGATTCTCAGGCCCGGTGGAGTCGCCCTGATCACGATTCCCTACCGGTCGGGCGAAGCGACGACCGCGCTGTCCGACGTGCTGGAGCACTACGGCGCCGAGAACTACGAGAAGTATGGCGTTGGCAGCTATCGCCGGTATGGCCTGGACGATGCGGTGCGCCTGTTCTCCAGCTTCTTCGAGGTGAGCATCGTTGCCGGGATCGACTCGGTCAGCAACGAGAGCATGAACATTTTCCTGTTGAGGAAGCGATAAATGGGCAAGCCTCGCGAGCGCCGCCGGCAAGCCGCTGCCGGTTGCCAACCCGAGCGCGGCCGGCCAGTAACGACCGGGATGAAATGAGCACGCTTGCCCGTCCCTGGTCGAGCCTGCTGAGTGAGCCCTGGCTGGCAGCGAATCGCGTGTTGACCTGTGCCGTACTGCAGTGGCGCCTGCGCGCGCGCGCGCGCCGCGCGCCGTATGTGCGCGAGGCGGGCAGCCTGCTCTACGTCGCAGCAAGTGCCTTGCCCTATCACATCAGCGGCTACACGACGCGCACGCACGAAGTGATCCGGGCGCTGCGCGCGGCAGGCGCAAATGTGCATCCGCTCACTCGCCCGGGTTACCCGTGGGACCGCAGCGACCGCCAGTGCGCCGCGCCGGTGGACGAAGGCGTCGCCGAAACCGTCGTCGAAACGGTGCGCTACCAGCACGCCAGCCGGCCGGGCAACAACCGCCCGGTGCTGCAATACGCTTTGCAGGCTGCTCCGGTCGTCGCCGAGATTGCCGCACGCCGGCGCGTCGCCGTCGTGCACGCCGCGTCCAACCACGTCAACGCCTTGCCGGCCTTGCTCGCCGCGCGCCAACTCGGTCTGCCTTTCCACTACGAAATGCGCGGCTTGTGGGAACTGACGCGGATTTCGCGCATGCCGCAGTACGAACGCGGGCAAGCCTACAAGCAGGGATTGCAGCTCGAAGGGCTGGTCGCCCGCCACGCCGACCGGCTGTTCGTCATCTCCGAGCAGCTTGGCCGCTACGCGCGCGAGCACTGGGGAATTGCCGCCGAGCGCATGTCATTGTTGCCGAATTGCGTCGATCCGGCCTTGTTTGCGCCGGCCGATCCGGCGATCGTCGAAGCGGCGACGATCGGCTACGCCGGCTCGCTGATCGGCTACGAGGGCCTGGACACGCTGATCGACGCCGTCGATCTGCTGGTCAGGAAGGGAAACCCGCTCAGCCTGACGCTGATCGGCGACGGTGAGGCGCGCGCCCAACTGACGGCTCAGGTCGAGCGCTTGCGTCTGGGCGAGCGCATTCGCTTCCTGGGCAAGATCCCGCCGGCAGCCGCACGCGAGTGCCTGGCGCGCTGCGCGCTGGTCTGCATCCCGCGCAAGCCGTTCAAGGTGTGCCAGATCATTCCGCCGATCAAGCTGGTCGAGGCGCTGGCGATGGGCAAGCCGGTGATCGTTCCCGACCTGCCGGTCTTCCGCGACGAACTGGGTGCAAGCCCGCCCGGCTGGTTTTTCCGCGCCGGCGACGCGGCGGATCTGGCGCGCGTCATCGAAACGGCGCTGGCTGATCGCCCGGCGCTGGCCGCGTGCGGAGCGCGCGCCCGGGCCTACGCGGTCAGCCAGCGCTGCTGGCGCGATTTTGTCGGCCAGGCGCTGCCGAGCGCGGACGACGAGGCGCAGAATGTCCACGCGCGTGCTTAGCCGACGTGCTGCGCTGGTCGACCGTCGCGCCCGGCATGCTGGCGTGTGGCGTCAACCTGCGGGGCTGCCGACGTGCGGCGCGGCGCGCTCGAGGAGACCGACTGCCTTGCTTTCCTTCGACATCGAAGCGCTCGATGTCATGGCGCACGATGGCGCCGCAAACGACGAGAAACATAGCGTCGGCAGCGTTCGCCGCTATGGACTGGACGATGCGATCGACCTGTTCGCCAGGTTCTTCGAGGTCAGCCTGGTGACCGGGCACGACGCGGTGACCGGGCAAAGCATGAACGTCTTTTTCCTGCGCAAGCCGTCTGCTACGGCGAATCACAAGTCGCTCGCGGAAGCGCTGGCCGGCGCCGACTCTGCCTGGCTGCCGAGTGCGCAGCGGCAAGTCGTGCGCGCGCACACCGCATTTGAGCAAGGGACCTGATCGGATGGCTGGACGCGAGCGCTACGCGATGCTGACCGTCGATACGGAAGCGCTGCCCAGACGCGCGCCCGACGAGCACGTTGCGCGCCTGATCTGGGGTGTGCATGAGCACGGCAGCGCCGGAATCCGCGAACTGTGTGCGATTGGCGACGAGTTCAGGCTCAAGCACGTCTTCTTCGTCGACATGTGCGGCCTCTATCGCCATCCGGCCGAAATGCGCGAGGTCGTTCGCTGGCTCGACGAGCAGGGTCAGGATGTCCAGTTGCACATGCATCCGGAAGTGCTGCCGGCCGAGGTGTGGACGGCAAACGGCCTCGACTTCCGCCCGGAGTACATGAACGCCTACCGCCAGGACGACTGGGCCGAGTTCCTCATCGGGCACTTCGCCAGGCAGCTTGGCGAACTCACCGGCAAACGCGTTCTCGCCTATCGCGCCGGTTCCTTGCGCTGGAATGCGTCGTCGATTCGCGCCTTGCGGGCGATCGGCATTCCCTTGTCGTTCAATAATTCGATGCGCGCTTATCGTGCCGGGCGATGCACGTACAGCGAACCGACCGACCTGCCCTTCGCCTGGTCGAATGGCGTGATCGAAGTACCGCTGACCGAAAGAAAGCTCCTGTCGGTCGGTCGCGGGGAAGAGATCTGGGTCAGCCTGACCTATCCGGAAGCCAGCCGTTTTCCTTTGCTCGAACGCGCCGGCGGTTTCCTGGCCAATCCTCTGCGGCGCAAGCCGCAGTTCTCCGTCGTCCTGCTCCATTCCTGGTCGCTGCTGCATTGGGACGAGCATGGCCACGCCACTTTCCGCGACGAGCGGCGCCTGGAGGGATATCGCAAGCTGCTGGCGCGCCTGGCGAGCGAGTACGACGTGATTACGGCGCGGGATTTCGTCGATCTGCACGCGCGCGGCAAGATTCCGCTGGCGCCAGCGGTCGATCTCGCGCGGGCGGAGTTGCCAGCGTGAACAAGCAGCGCTATGCGTTGGTCACGGTCGACGTCGAGGCTCTGCCGAAGCGCGCCAGTGCCGAGCACGTCAAGCGGCTGATGTGGGGCAAGCACGACAAGGGCAGCGCCGGCGTGCGCGAGATGTGTTCGATCGGGCGCGAATTCGCCGTCAGACACGTCTTCTTCGTCGATCAATGCGGCGCCTACGACCAACTCGACGAGATCCACGAAGTCGTTCGCTGGCTCGACGGGGCCGGCCAGGACGTTCAACTGCACACGCATCCGGAGTATCTGCCGGCAGACTTCTGGACGGCACGCGGACTTGAATCCGGCCCGGAACACATGAACAAGTACACCGATACGGCACGCGCCGAACTGGTCATCGCGTATTTCGCGCAGCTTCTTTCGAGCGTCACCGGCAAGCCGATCCGGGCGCATCGAGCCGGTTCGTTCCGCTGGAATGCGCGCACGATCAGCGCCCTCGCCGCGGCCGACATTCCGCTGTCGTTCAACAACTCGATGTATGCGGTGTACGCCGGCCAGTGCCCGTACAGCGAGCCGACCAACCATCCTTACCTGTGGTCGAACGGCGTCATCGAAGTGCCGATGACGGAAAGGAGAATTCTTCCCGGAATCGGCAAGGAGAACTGGTGGGCGCGCCTGACCTATCCCGAGTCGAGCTATTTCAGATTTCGTCCGTGGTGGGGAAAGCTCCTGCTGGACGCGTTCAGTGGCAGTCCGCAATTCTCGGTCTTTCTGCTCCACTCGTGGTCCTTGCTCCACTGGGACGCGCAGGGATATGCGACGTATCGCGACGATCGCCGGCTGGAAGGCTATCGCAGGCTGCTCGCGCGCCTGACCCGCGACTATGACGTGATCACGACCGCCGACTTCCTCGATCTCTATGCCAGCGGCAAGATCAGAGCGACGCACACGGTCGACCTGGCGCGGGCCGAGCTGGCACCGGCGGCCGACAATGCCAGGCACTGGGGAGGCGCTGCATGGTCGGCAGAGTGATTCGGCGCCTCGGTTCGCTGGTCTACAAGTATCCGACGGTGGCGGAAGATGTCGAGCAGCCCGGCGAGTTCGGGCGCTTGAAGCTCGCGCTGGTCGCCGACTACTTCACCAGCGATTGCCTGTCGGCCGAGTGTCGGGTGCGCGCGCTGACGCCGGCCAATTTCGCCGAGGTGATCGATACCTGGAAGCCCGACCTGCTCTTCGTCGAATCGGCTTTCCACGGCGCGCACGGCGCCTGGCGCTATGAGCTGGCCAAGCAGCCGGGCTGGCTGCGCCTGGACAAGCCGAAGGCCATCTACCGCCTGGTCGAACGGGCGAGAAGCCGCGGCATCCCGAGCGTTTTCTGGAACAAGGACGACGGCGCTTTCTTCGACGCCTTCATCGATGTTGCGCAGGCCTTCGACCACGTGTTCACGACCGACGAAGACTGTCTCGAACGCTATCGGCAGAAGGTGCCCGCGCATGTTTCGGTCAGCACACTGGCGATGCCCTACCAGCCGACCTTCCACAACTTCACCGGCTTCAATTTCACCCGCGCGGAAGCGTGTTTCACCGGTAGCTACTACCGCCGCATTCTGAACGATCGCCGGCTCTTCCTCGACATGGTGTTCGACGCCTGCGACGACAGCAACCTGCGG
>ERZ761602.5199-NODE-5199-length-15654-cov-6.101481_pt1 | contig 15654 bp, 12 predicted proteins | sample MGYA00512165_ERZ761602 | MGnify/ENA primary metagenome ERZ761602 (study PRJEB28899, sample SAMN02445085) | bioreactor sludge metagenome | biome: EBPR sludge; isolation source: Thorneside wastewater treatment plant | place: Australia: Brisbane, Thorneside...
CCTGTCAAACTGTTAATTCCGTTGTTTATTACCGAACACCGAAAGCGGTTCGCCCGATATTCCAGAATCAATGTACAAAAATTTTGCATTTATTTCGTTATAATTTTTGGGGGTTAAAGATAGCAAATGCAGGTTGTAGAATTTTTAACCTTTAAATAGTCCAATATTCTGATATTGCTTTCTTACCTGACGATATTTTACTGCCCATATTGCAACAAAATATCTGCTTTTTCATCCCACCGCAAGGTCAGGAACATCCCCAACTTTGCGACTACGGCTGTGGACTTATAACCAGACCCTAAGTTTCAATAAAAAGTTATGGATTAAAAGATTCCAAGGTCAAGTTGCTATTTTTGGCAAATGGTAGTGTACAATCCCAAGCATTGGTTTAGATCGGTATTTGAAATTCACAAATCCGATACATTTAGAAAATTATGGCCCTACATCATTATTGCAGCTTTGATTTCGTGGGGCATTGCATACCTGGAACTTGAATACCTGAAACTGTCAGATAAAAGTTGGTTAAAGAATATTACGCTCGTTCATAACCTGCTTGGTTTTGCGTTGTCGTTACTACTCGTCTTCCGAACCAATACAGCATACGACAGGTGGTGGGAAGCAAGGCGGCAGTGGGGCGCTCTTACAAACGCAAGTCGGATACTTGCCATTAAACTCAATTCAATACTTGCCAAAGATGACAGCAACCACAGAAGTATTTACAGAAAGGCAATCCCCTTATTTGCCCAAACCTTGTTCAGCCATTTGCGTTCGGATTATACAACTTACATGCTGGATCAGCTAAACCACCCTGAGTTAAATTTTAACGAAAAGCATGGCCCCAATCAGGTGGCAAATCTGCTCTATCATCACATCAATGCGTTGCATAATGATAAAAAAATTACGGGAGAACAATTGATTATTCTTAGTAAAAACCTTGATGAGATGACGAATATTTGTGGCGCCTGCGAACGCATTAAGAACACCCCCATCCCATATTCCTACATTTCATTCATAAAAAAATTTGTGGTTTTGTATGTGTTAACTTTGCCGATAGGCTTTGTGTTTTCCATGGGCTACTTTGTGATCGCTGCCGTGCCTTTTATCTTTTATGTGTTAACGTCTTTGGAGCTAATTGCCGAATCAATTGAAAACCCGTTTGGGCTGGATCCGGATGACTTACCTATTGACCAAATCACAAACAACATTACGAAGAATGTAAAGGAGATTTTACATAAATAAAGATTCAGTAAGCCACTCGTTCTTTTTTTACTCCAGCCTCAACTTTTTTAATACCTTGTGCAATATGATACATCGCTTTGAACAAATATGCTGCTTTCTGATAACTGTGTTTTTTTACACCGGTCAAATCGTTGCCCAGCAAGGTTTTCAATTTGCGCATATTTCTGACACACATATTGGTTCGTTAAATGCCGATGAGGATTTAAGGAGAACGGTTAACGATATCAACTCAAACGGTTCTTTAAGATTTATTATTGTTTCCGGCGATATCACCGAGTTTGGCAGCGATGACGAAATCTTGCTCGCAAAACAAATCCTCGATTCCTTAAACAAGCCCTACTACGTTATACCCGGTAACCACGATGATAACTGGAGCGAAAGCGGCACCAATTCTTTCAAAAGGATTTTTGGTGCTGAAACTTTTTTCTTCTGGTATGGTGGTTATTATTTTTTAGGGAACGATTGCGGGCCGAATATGAAAATGAGTCCCGGGCAGGTTCCTTATAATCATATTGTTTGGATGGATTCAGTTTTGAAAACAACTCCCAAGAATGCTCCGATCGTTTTTATAAACCACTATCCATTGGATTCGTCGTTAAACAACTGGTATGATGTAGCAGATCGTTTAAAAAAGCACAATACACAGCTCTATATTCACGGGCATCATCACACCAATGCTTTTGTGAATTATGAAGGAATTCCCGCGATTAAAGGCAGATCGAATTTGCGCGCAAAAGATTCTGTTGGGGCTTATAACATCGTAACTTTTAGAAATGACTCGGTAATCTATCAAACTCGCAGACCAGGCGTTTCTACCTCTCCCGCCTGGGTTCAAATAAAATTACTCAATCACAATTTCGAAAACGATACCACAAAGTACAACCGGCCTTCTTATGCGATCAACAAACAGTATTCATTGGTAAAAGAAGTATGGCGTTACCAACATAATGCAGATATCGGTAACGGATTTGCACTTTATAAAAATCTGATCATCACGCCGGACGCATCCGGTAAAATACTGGCGATTGATTATGGTAGTAAAAAGTTACTCTGGACGTTTCAAACCGAAGGGAAAATTTACAGTATGCCTTCGATCAACAATAATAAATTGTTTGTAACGTCAACGGATGGAAATGTGTACTGCATCAATGCAAATACCGGAAAATTAATCTGGACAATAAAAACGGGTAAAGCAATTGTGGCATCGCCACTGGTTGTAGGCCGTGATGTGTTTATTGGTTCTTCCGAAGATATTTTCAGGTGTTTGGATGCAAATACCGGAAAACTCAACTGGCAGTTTAACAATGTGAAAGGATTTGTTAAGTCAACACCGGTTTATCATAATGGTAAAGTATATTTTGGAGGATGGGGAAACGAGTTTTATTGCTTAGATGCTAAGAAAGGACAAGCGCTTTGGATTAATAAAAGCGGCAATGGAAACCGCATGTTATCTGCTGCATCGTGTCGGCCTGTTATCAGTAACAATAAATTATTTCTTGTGGCACCTGATAGAGTTATGACTGTGCTTAACGCGTCAACGGGCGAGGTAGTTTGGAAACACAAGTGGGATGATAGTTGGGTTCGAGAGTCCCTTGGTGTTTCGAGTGATGGGGAAACTGTGTATGCCAAAGCCATGCAAGGGCATTTGATTGCTGTTGGTGCCAACAAAGATTCTGCAGAGGTACAATGGAAATCGGGAAATACGTTTGGCTATGAGTTAAATCCATCTGTTATTACGGAAAGAAATGGCGTAGTTTACGCGATAAGCGATAAAGGGGTAATCGCGGCATTTGATAAAAATGACGGATCAACAAAATGGATTCACAAAATTGCAAATACGCTTGTTCATGATCTTCAATTTATTGCCGATAAAAAAGTTATTGCTACAACAATGGATGGGAAGATTGTTGTACTTGAAATTCCCTGATTAAACCAAATAACCAAAAAGAGAATCATCTTTGTTTAACTCGGTATAGCCAAAGCCCGATTTTTGCAGCCGCTCGATGAAACCGGAGTAGTCTATTCTTTCTTTCAATTCAATGCCAACAAGTGCCGGACCGGCTTCTTTGTTGGTTTTCTTCATGTACTCAAACCGTGTAATATCATCATTAGGGCCAAGTACGTTATTTACAAATTCTTTCAAAGCGCCGGGTCGCTGAGAAAAATTGATGAGGAAATAGTGCTTTAGTTTTTCGTATTGGAGGCTGCGTTCTTTTATTTCCTGCATGCGGTCTATATCGTTGTTGCTACCGCTCACGATGCATACAATATTTTTTCCTTTGATTCTTTCGCCCATGAAGTGAAGCGCCGCAATTGAAAGCGCTCCGGCAGGCTCAATCACTATCGCATCTTTGTTATACAGCTTCAGGATTACTGAACAAATTTTACCTTCGGGAATAAGCAGTACTTCATCAAGCACTTTTTTGCAAATGGCAAATGTTTTATCGCCAACGCGCTTTACGGCAGCTCCGTCAACAAAGCGATCAATGGTTTCCAATGTTACTGGCTGTCCGGCCTCCAAAGCCTTCGTCATTGATGGTGCGCCTAAAGGTTCTACACCGATGATTTTTGTACTTGGACTGGAAGCTTTCAGGTAAGTTCCAACACCTGCGCACAAACCACCGCCGCCGATTGGAATGATTACGAAATCAATGTCTTTGAGATCTTCAAGAATTTCAATACCAATCGTTCCCTGCCCCTCAATGATCCTGTCATCATCAAAGGGATGAATGAAGATCATGTCATGCTGGTGCGTGTATTGAATGGCTGCGTTGGCACAATCATCGTAAGTATCTCCCGTGAGGATGATTTCGATATTGTTGCCGCCAAACATTCGCGTTTGATTGAGTTTTTGTTTGGGAGTGATGGAGGGCATGAAAACAACGCCTTTGATATTGAGCAGCTTACAACTGAAAGCGAAGCCCTGTGCATGATTGCCGGCACTGGCGCACACCACGCCTTTTGCTTTTTGCTCTTCGGTTAGTGAACTGATCTTATTGTATGCGCCGCGAATTTTATAGGAGCGAACGGTTTGAAGATCCTCTCTTTTTAAATACACGTTACACCCAAATTTTCGGGAAAGATTTTGGTTGAGTTGCAGAGCCGAGTGACTTGCAATATTTTTAAGTTTTTCCGATGCCCGGGTAAAATTTAAGTTCATATTTATACATTTTGATTGGTGTGGTGCATTTGATATTGTTGAGTAGAAATTCGGGACGATGAAGTGAGTGACACAACCACAATTCATAGTAGCACCACAGCCGGATTAAAATAAAACATCCCCAAAACAAAAGCAATGGGGATCGTTTACTTTACATCTAAATGTTTTTTAGTTTTTAAAACATCGCCGCAGGCCACAGAATCAAACTGCAAGGCATCTTGCAGAACTTCGATTATGCTTTTTGATTTTCCGGACGTAAACCTCTTACGGTTTTACCCGCCTGCCACATTTCGCTATCCTGAAGTTCCTTTAACTCTGCGTTCAGTTTTTCGCGGTAATCAACTTGCGAATTACTGTCAATAGAACGTTGGGACTCTTTGCCGGTTGCTACGCTGTCGTACAGCTCTTCAAACACGGGCTTGGTGGCATCCTTAAACTTCTTCCACCAATCCAAAGCTCCGCGCTGCGCAGTTGTGGAACAGTTTGCATACATCCAATCCATCCCGTTTTCGGCAACAAGAGGCATGAGCGATTGTGTTAACTCTTCCACAGTTTCGTTGAAAGCCTCAGATGGTGTGTGACCTTTGCTGCGCAACACTTCATACTGTGCTGCAAAAATTCCCTGAATAGCGCCCATTAATGTTCCGCGCTCGCCGGTAAGATCGCTGTACACTTCTTTTTTGAAATCGGTTTCGAACAAATAGCCGCTACCTACTGCAATGCCTAAAGCAATTACGCGATCTTTTGCTTTGCCGGTTGCATCCTGGTAAATTGCGTAAGAGCTGTTCAGCCCACGGCCTTCGAGGAACATGCGGCGCAGAGATGTGCCCGAACCTTTTGGAGCCACCAAAAATACATCCACGTCTTTTGGCGGAATGATGCCTGTTTGCTCGTTGAAAGTAACACCAAAGCCGTGAGAGAAATACAATGCTTTACCAGGGGTTAAATATTTTTGAACCGTTGGCCACAAGGCTATTTGCGCTGCATCGCTTAACAGGTAACAAATGATAGTACCTTTCTCAAGCGCTTCTTCAATTTCGAATAATGTTTGGCCGGGAACCCAACCATCGGCGATGGCCTTGTCCCATGTTTTTGAATCTTTACGTTGTCCAACAATTACGTTCACGCCATTGTCTTTCTGGTTAAGCGCCTGGCCCGGGCCTTGCACACCGTAGCCGATCACCGCAATAGTTTCGTCTTTTAATACTTCCTGAGCTTTGCTCAAAGGAAATTCTTCGCGGGTTACTACGTTTTCTTCAACACCGCCGAAATTTAATTTTGCCATTTTAATTTTTGATTTATGAATGATGATTTATGAATGGGTTGATAATAATTGGTTATTGAGCTTTTGGTTAAACTACCAAAAAAATAACAAATAACTACATGGTAAATACTTTCTCGTGCTCGTTCAGGAACTCGTTTTCTATTACTTCTTCATGTGGCTCTTTTGCTTCAAATGCTTTGATGCGCTTATGAAATCCTTCGCTGTCTTTAATGATTGCCACACGCGCACTGCGCACAAATTCAATTAAGCCGTACTCGCCAAACACTTCAACCAATTTCTCTGTTTCCTGCCTTTGGCCGGTAGATTCAAAAATAGTGTAGTCGTTTCTAATGACCACCACGCGCGCTCCGTACTGGCGCAGGATGCGTTCTACCAGCATCTTTTCGGCAACCTGACTTGTGGGCACTTTGTATAGCGCCAGTTCCTGCCACACAATTTCTTCGGCTGTGTTGTAGTATGCCTTTAAAACTTCCACCTGCTTTTCAATTTGGCGGCAAAGTTTTTTCACCACGTCTTCCGTTTCATCAATTAAGATCGTAAAACGGTGAATGCCATCAATTTCAGAGGGAGAGGTGTTAAGGCTGTCTATATTAATTTTTCGTCTTGAAAAAATAATTGCGATACGCGATAGCAAACCAATCTGGTTTTCTGCGTAAACTGTGAGTGTATATTCTTGCTTCATTATTTATTTAAGATTAGAGGTTTCTTTGTCTGTTAAAATAATTATTCTTGCGCGTTCACCAAAGTCTTCTGTAAATTCAAGTTACTTTTATTTCAGCCTGATTTCAGCGACACTGCATCCCTGGGGCACCATCGGGAACACATTGTTTTCTTTACCTACCATCACTTCAAGCAGGTAGGCGCCATCGTGGTCGAGCATTGCTTTTACAGCAGTTTTCAAATCTTCACGTTGTTCAATTTTGTTTCCTTCAATGCCGTAAGATTTTGCAAGCATCACAAAATTCGGACTGGTGATGTTTACAAATGAGTAGCGCCTGTCGTGAAACAATTGCTGCCACTGGCGCACCATTCCCAAAAACTCATTGTTGAGGATTAATATTTTTACCTTAGCGCCAAACTGCATAATTGTTCCCAGTTCTTGCAAAGTCATTTGAAAACCTCCATCCCCAATGATTGCCACCACAGTTCTTTCGGGTGCACCGTGCTTGGCGCCAATGGCGGCGGGCAATCCAAAGCCCATTGTTCCAAGGCCTCCGGATGTTATGTTGCTTTTTGACTGATTGAATTTGGCGTAGCGGCAGGCCACCATTTGGTGCTGGCCTACATCGGTAACAATAATGGCATCGCCACCGGTTAATTCGTTCAATACACCCATTACTTCGGCCATACTCATCACATCGCCCTGGGGATGTTTCTCAGGTTGAATGCACTGTTTCTCTTCTTCGTTCGCATATTCTTTGAACTTGGCGAGCCATTCCGGATATTCTCTCTTTTCTATAAGTTCGGTAAGCATTGGCAATGTTTCTTTGCAATCTCCCCAAACGGGTACATCAGACTTCACGTTTTTGTCAATTTCAGCCGGATCAATGTCTAAATGAATCACCTTCGCCTGTTTTGCATATTTATCAAGGCGGCCTGTTACCCGGTCGTCAAAGCGCATGCCTATAGCAATTAACACATCGCAGTCGTTGGTAAGCACATTCGGCCCATAGTTTCCGTGCATACCAAGCATCCCCACATTTAATGGATGGTTTGACGGTATAGCGCTTAGCCCCAGAATTGTCCATGCAGCGGGCAAACCGCCCTTTTCAATAAATGCTTTAAACTCCTGCTCCGCCCGGCCTAAAATAATGCCCTGTCCGAAAATCACCAAAGGCTTCTTCGCGCTGTTGATTAGTTCAGCGGCTTTCTGTATATATTCTTTTCGTACAATTGGCTTTGGCCGATAGCTGCGGATATGATCGCATTTTTGATAACTTTTGGACTCAAACTTTTGAACCTGCGCATTTTTTGTAATGTCAATTAATACCGGGCCGGGCCTTCCGCTGCCTGCAATGTAAAACGCTTTGGCGATCGCGTGTGGGATTTCGTTTGCATCGGTAACCTGGTAGTTCCATTTTGTTACCGGCGCGGTAATGTTAATCACATCAGTTTCCTGAAAGGCATCTGTTCCCAACAAATGAGCGAACACCTGCCCTGTAATACAAACCAATGGTGTGGAATCAATTTGCGCATCGGCCAAACCGGTAACCAGATTTGTAGCACCCGGGCCGCTGGTTGCAAAAACAACACCGGTTTTTCCGCTGGCGCGCGCAAAGCCCTGCGCTGCGTGTATGGCTCCCTGTTCGTGACGAACGAGTATGTGATTGATCCTGTCTGTATAATCGTAAAGCGAATCATATATAGGCATGATCGCACCACCGGGGTAACCAAAAATCGTTTCTACTCCTTCCGCGAGCAAGGCTTCAAGCACAGCTTCGCCGCCAGACAGGGTTTGGCTTTCTTGTGATTGTACTGCGGTAGCTTCTTTCTCTATTTTAAGTGTACTCATAATTTTTTCTTTTTTAATCAGCCTGTGTGCACATGGCATCGGGGTTGCGTCGCACACTTCAACTGTAATTTATAAATGAACTATTTCCTATAAAAACTTACGATATCGGTTGACCGCACATTGGTAAAACCTACCTGGCGAAGCAGGGTGACCAGTTGCCCCCTGTGATAAGTGCCATGATTTGCCACATGTGCAAATAACTGGTAATACGGCATCGAATAAGGGTCTCCATTTTGTTTTTTAAAGTTTACCGCCTCATTCAACCTGCTTTCATCAAAAACAAAAACAAATGATTTCAACGCGGCCGATGTATTTTTCCAAAGAGCTATATGGTCGTCTTTTGTTCCCGTAAAACTCACCTGCAACCGATCAACTTTTTCTTTTCCCTGGAATCGTTGCAACCACGCATTTTCAGAACTAATGATATGCAACACGGTTTCCTGTATGCTGTTAAAGCTACTGACGACCTCCTGCTTCCATTGTGCATCATTTATCTGCTCGATCCACCCGCAGGCAATGGAGTTTGCCCAAGCATTAAAAGTTGCCAACTCTTTAAAATATTCCTTTGTCATTTTGATTCTTAAAAGCTATTCTTTCTCTTCCCCTCCCATTTAGGCTGTGCTGCTTTTTCATCTAACAGATTTTCTAACGCATCATTGATCTGATTAACCTGTACATCATGCGCCCCACTCGTTCTTTTATTTTTCACTTCATCGTGTTGTATAAACATCCGCCCTACTTCTACAAACGCACACTATGGCTATATTCATTTGTATAGCTCTGTTGCTGTTTAAAATGCCGTTCAGCATAGCCACACCTCGTTCGGCAAATATGTAAGGTAACACTTTTAACGGTTCCTTTGATGTCATCACAATTAGCATCGAGATGCTTGTATTGTTTACATTTTAACCTAACCTTCGTCCGTTACACACCCCAGCGAAGCATCTTTTACCAGTTTGGCATATTTATACAATATACCGTTTGAAGCTTTAAGCGGCGGTTTTTTCCACCCTTCCATGCGTCTGTTTATTTCTTCGTCGCTTATTTTTAAAGTGAGTTTATTATTTACTGCGTCAATTTCAATAATGTCGTCGTCCTGTACAAATCCAATCAATCCGCCTTCATACGCCTCGGGCGTAATGTGCCCCACCACAAAACCGTGGGTGCCACCGCTGAAGCGGCCATCAGTGATTAAAGCAACGGATTTGCCCAAGCCCGCGCCAATGATGGCTGAAGTGGGCTTCAGCATTTCGGGCATGCCCGGCGCACCTTTAGGGCCTTCGTTTTTTATCACCACTACATCACCGGCTTTTACTTTGCCATCGGCTATGCCGGCGATTAATTTTTGTTCACCGTCAAATACTCTCGCGGTGCCTTCAAAACGCTCGCCTTCCTTTCCACTAATTTTTGCAACGCTGCCTTTGGGAGCAAGGTTGCCATATAGAATTTGTAGGTGCCCTGATGGCTTTAGCGGTTTCTCCAGTGGGGAAACAATATCCTGCGTGTCAAAATTCAGGTCTGGAACATTCGCCAAATTCTCTGCAATTGTTTTTCCTGTTACCGTTAAACAATCTCCATGTATTAACCCTTTTTGCAATAAATACTTCATTACCGAAGGCAGCCCTCCCTTGTTGTGAAGATCCTCCATCAAGTACTTTCCGGAAGGCTTAAAATCAGCCAGCACCGGAACTCTGTCACTGATTGCCTGAAAATCGTCCTGCGTAAGCGAAACATCCACGCTTCTTGCCATTGCCAATAAATGTAGCACTGCGTTTGTACTACCTCCCAACACCATAATAATTGTAATGGCATTTTCAAATGCTTTGCGCGTCATAATATCGCGAGGCTTAATATCTTTTTCAAGTAACAGCTTTATGTATTTTCCTGCTTCAATGCATTCGTTTTTCTTGTCTTCGCTCAAGGCAGGGTTGCTGCTACTGTAAGGCAGGCTCATACCCATTGCTTCAATAGCGGATGCCATTGTGTTAGCGGTGTACATCCCGCCGCAGGCACCTGCTCCCGGGCAGCTTCTTTTTACAATTTCTTTAAAATCGCCCTCGTCAATTGTTCCGGCAATTTTTCTACCCAGCGCTTCAAAGGCAGAAATGATATTCAGGTCTTCGCCTTTATAGTGGCCGGGCGCTATAGTACCTCCGTAAACCATAATTGCCGGGCGGTTCAAACGTCCCATTGCCATTAATGACCCGGGCATATTCTTATCACAACCCGGAACGGCAATTAGTGCATCATAATATTGCGCGCCGCAAACGATTTCTATTGAATCTGCAATCACGTCGCGGCTTACAAGCGAGTAGCGCATACCGGGCGTACCGTTGCTCATACCGTCACTCACGCCGATGGTGTGAAAGATTAATCCCACCAAATCGTTTTCCCAAACTCCTTTTTTTATATCTTTTGCCAGATCGTTGAGATGCATGTTGCAGGGGTTTCCATCGTACCCCATGCTCACAATGCCTACCTGGGCTTTTGTCAAATCCTCTTCGGTTAAACCCAATGCATATAACTGTGCCTGAGCTGCCGGTTGGGTAGGGTCCTGCGTAATGGTTCTGCTATATTTGTTTAATTCACTCATATTAAATTATAGTTGATTTTCTCGCTTCAATATTTTCGCCTTTTGCTGATCCGGGAATTTTTCCGCCAACGTAATCGCTAACCAAATCACCAACAGAAGTTGTTGAATAGGAATTTACGGGATCAATATCTTTGGTAACAAAGCCGTTTTGCAATGTCCACGCGATAGCTTCTCTTACAAGATTCGCTTCTTCGGTTAAACCGAAGTGGTCTAACAGCATTGCCGCTGATAAAATGGAACCCGTTGGATTTGCAATATTTTTGCCTGCAGCCTGCGGGTAAGAACCGTGAATGGGTTCAAATAACGCTACATTGCTGCCGACAGATGAAGAGGGCAACATGCCCAAAGAACCGCTGATAACGCTTGCTTCATCACTCAAAATATCGCCAAACATGTTTTCTGTAAGCATTACATCAAATTGTTTTGGATTTACAATGATTTGCATAGCGGCGTTATCAACAAACATATAACCCACTTCAACAGATGGGTATTGTACGGCCATTTCCTGAACCACTTTTCTCCAAAGCCTTGAAGACTCCAACACGTTTGCTTTGTCAACCAGTGTTAACCGCTTATTTCGGATCATCGCATGTTCAAAAGCCAGTTTGGCAATACGTTCGATTTCGGGTCGTGTGTAAACACAATCGTCCGAAGCCCGGTTCCCGTCTTCGCTTAATTCCTTTTTGCCAAAATAGATGCCGCCGGTCAGTTCGCGGTAGATGATGAAATCTACGTCGGCTGCGTTTTGCGGTTTTAGGGGGCAAAGGTGTTGTAAGGCGGGGTAGGTGTTCACGGGTCGAATGTTTGCATATAACTGCAATGCTTTTCTCAATCCCAGCAAACCCTGTTCTGGCCTTACTTTTGCCGTTGGGTCGTTATCATATTTTGGATCGCCGATTGCGCCAAGTAAAACTGCATCGCTTGCCTGGCAGGCATCAATTGTTTCCTGCGGAAGCGGCGTACCTGTTTTATCAATGGCGCAGGCGCCCATCAGGACGTATTCGTACTCGAATTTGTGACCGAATTCTTCTGCAATGGAGTTTAAAACTTTTAGCGATTGTTGTGTGACTTCGGGGCCAATCCCGTCGCCTTCAATTACAGCTATTTTTTTACTTACTTTGGTTGACATACTTGTTATGGTTATTATCTTAGAATGATTTGTTGATTTATGTTCTGCAGTACAAGCGAGCGTGGCAAGGAAGCTGATAGTAGCACTTTTGCCGGCTACATAAGTACTAAACTGAAGCCGCCACCTTGTCTGCCATTTCTCTCAGGTCACTGTCTTCAACTTCTTTTTTTGCATCGGCAACTGCTAAAAATTGCTGGTACAAGTCATCTACCTGGTTGCGGTCGAACTCGTAGCCAAGATTTTTAAACCGGTATGCCAAAGCGCTGCGGCCGCTACGGGCGGTGAGTACAATATGCGATGCATCGGCGCCAACTTCGTGTGGGGCGATGATTTCGTAAGTGGTGGCTTCTTTCAAAAACCCGTCCTGGTGAATGCCGGATGAGTGCGAAAATGCGTTGTCGCCCACAACGGCCTTATTTGGCTGTACTACCATGCGCATGGTGTCTGACACGAGGCGGCTTATGGGCAACAGTTTTGTTGTGTCAATATCTGTGTAAAGGTTTAAATCCGGATGTTTTTTAATGACCATCACAACCTCTTCCAAAGATGTGTTTCCCGCACGTTCGCCGATGCCGTTGATTGTACATTCAATTTGACGTGCGCCCCCAATAGCACCTGCAATGGAATTGGCGGTTGCCAATCCCAAATCATTATGGCAATGGCAGGACAGTATAGCCTTATCAATATTAGGGACATGATTCATTAGGTACTCCATTTTCGCCTGATACTGTGCCGGCAAACAGGAGCCAGTTGTGTCGGGGATGTTCATGATGGTTGCTCCTGCATCAATGGTCACTTCAATCAGGCGTGCCAGAAATTCCAGATCGGCGCGACCTGCGTCCTCTGCGTAAAACTCCACTTCGGGAACCAGGTTGCGGGCAAGTTTCACCGCAGCAACGGCTCTTTCCAAAATTTGCTCGCGGGTGGAATTGAATTTGTATTTTATGTGGTTATCAGATGAACCAATGCCGGTATGGATGCGGGGCTTTACAGCGCTCTTTAAAGCCTGAGCTGCTACTTCTATATCGTTTTGAACGGCGCGGGTTAATCCAACGATGGTGGATTTTTTTATCACTTTCGCGATTTCGTCAACCGACTTAAAGTCGCCCGGGCTTGAAACCGGAAAGCCTGCTTCAATGATGTCAACGCCAAGGTCTTCTAACTTCAGAGCCAGTTTGATTTTTTCCTCAGTATTTAACTTACAGCCGGGAACCTGTTCGCCGTCTCTTAAAGTTGTATCGAAAATAAAGACCTTTTCTTTTGCCATTTTTATAAGAATTATAATTTAGAATAATGAATGTATATTCGCCATTCGTAGCCTTTAAAGGTATATCATATAACATATAGTTGAAAACAAACTTGTTAGATGGATTACAGTGTATAAATTTCTTACATTTGCGATAAGCACCTGAAAATCAAAGAATAAAAACGGTTTCAATTACAATGCCCAGCAGGAGTACAGACGCGTTGTTTCAGTTGATAAAATCGCTTGAAAAGAGCGAAAAGAGAAACCTAAAGCTTTTTGTGAGCAGAAATACCGGAACCGAGAGCCTGAAAAGTTTACAACTCTTTGATGCTCTTGATAAAATGAGCGAGTATGATGAGAAACTGTTATTAAAGAGGGCTCCTTCTGTAACGAAACAACAGCTTTCGAATACTAAGGCTTTGTTACAAAAACAAATTCTCGGCAGCCTGCGCGTTTTAAAAGATGAGGTAAATATTGATATCCAATTGCGCGAAATGCTCGATCATGCCCGCATTCTATACAATAAAGGTTTGTATATGCAGGTATTGAAGATTCTGGATAAGTTAAAGGAAACTGCCCGTAGTTATCATCAATTTACTTATCTACTTCAGGCATTGTATTTTGAGAAAAAGATTGAAGCGCTGTATATTACAAGAAGCATACAAACCAGGGCGAGTGAACTTACCGAAGAAGCCGAAGAGGTAGAACACGTACTGAGGAATACAAACCAGTTATCCAACCTAAACCTTCTTTTGTATAGCTGGTACATTCAAAACGGGCACGCAAGAAATAATGAAGATATTCAGAGAATAAAAAAGATACTGGATGAAAATTTGCCCGAAAAGACCAGGATTGGGGAAAGTTTTTACGAAAATGTTTATCTGTTTCAGTGTCACGCATGGTTTTCCTTCATTAAGCTTGACTTCTTGAGGTTTTACAGGTACTGCCAAAAGTGGGTGGATATGTTTGAGGCCGATCCTAAAATGAAGGAAGCCGAAACTGCAATGTATGTTAAAGGAATGCACAACCTTATGAGTGCCCATTTTGACCTTTTGAATCGAGATAAGTTAGCCGAATGCATCAAACGCTTTAAAGCTTTCGCAAAAAGCAACCTGGTACAACACAGCAGCAATAACCGCATTATTACTTATGTTTATTTGTACACGGCGGTTTTAAATCTTCACTTTCTGGAGGGTACCTTCACCAAGGGCTTAAAGATGGTTCCTTTTTTAGAAGAAATGCTGATACGGCACGAAAAATATTTAGATCGCCACCGGGTGATGGTTTTCTATTACAAAATTGCGTGCCTGTACTTCGGGAGCGGAGATAACGACAATACTATCAGCTATCTCAATCGAATCATTCACCAAAAAGACGATTTGCGAACCGACCTTCAGTGCTATGGCAGATTGCTACATTTGATCGCGCATTACGAACTGGGCAATTACGACCTTTTGCAATACCTGATCAAATCAGTTTACCGCTACATGGCTAAAATGGAGAATATTAGTAAGGTTGAAAAGGCTATGCTGGATTTTTTGAAAACGGCGTTGTATTACGATACGGTAACCATCAAACCCGAATTTGAAAAATTGCTCAACAAATTGAAAAAGCATCAAAACAACCGCCTCGAATCCCGCGCCTTTGCCTACCTTGATGTGATCAGTTGGCTTGAAAGTAAAATCTACAACAAGAACGTGCAGGATATTATACGCGAAAAATACCTAAAGGAAAGGCGTAAATAAAAAACCTGCCCAAAACAACCTCAGAACCCCAAAAATCAGACAAAAAAAGTAACAAGGCCGCAACAAAATTGCTTTGGGTACGGCCTGTAAACTATCAGTAAGTAATTGTAAGCAATTATTTGCCTGCGGTTAATTCGCTTTGGAGTTTTTTAAGTTCATCCCAGCTACCTGTAGCAGCCAATTTAGCCTGCTTTGGCCAGCTTGTGGGGTTGTGTACCTTAAACTTTGACCCGGCCGCATCCAAAATTGTCTTTAATTTTTTGCCGGTAGCTTTAGAAAGATCTTTAAAACTAACGATACCGTCAGCTTCCAGAAGTTTGGCAATCTTTGGGCCGATTCCTTCAATTTTTGTCAGATCGTCTTTGGCTGGCGCTTCAACTTTTGTAACTTTTGGGGAGGTTTTAGCGGCAGTCTTTGATTTTGCTGCTGTTGCCGGGGTCTTTTTTGCGGCTTTTTTAGCTTCTTTCACCATTACCGGAGCCTCAGAAATTACCAGAATTTCTTCTTCAACAGTAATTACTGAATTCTCTGCGTTCAATTCAGGTCTGAACACATACCCCTGCGCGGCATAGTCGTTTACCCACCTGCCGTCGTTCAATAAAAATCGGTATTCATAAGTTTTGCCAGGCTCCAGTAAAACTTTCGCCTTCAGGCTGCCATCAGGCTGAACGGATAAAACAGGCGCGTTGTCAGGATTCCAGTTGTTAAAATCGCCTAATAAAATAGCTTCGGTAGCTTCTCCCAG
>ERZ761602.5200-NODE-5200-length-15646-cov-3.844718_pt1 | contig 15646 bp, 11 predicted proteins | sample MGYA00512165_ERZ761602 | MGnify/ENA primary metagenome ERZ761602 (study PRJEB28899, sample SAMN02445085) | bioreactor sludge metagenome | biome: EBPR sludge; isolation source: Thorneside wastewater treatment plant | place: Australia: Brisbane, Thorneside...
GCGGCCGCGAGGACGGGGAGCGCGGCCACCCCGAAGCCGCCCGCCAGCGCGAGGAGCGGCAGGATGGCGAGAGCGCGGTGAACGCCGAGGGCGCGGAGAGCCGTGCCGACGAGGCCGATCTGAACCAGGAGCGCGAGCCCGTTGAGCACCGTGTAGATGGTGGCGAACGTCGTGCCCAGCTCGGCCTTCGGGACCTCACGGGCGACGATGAGCTTGAAGACGTAGTCGACGAACGTCAGGCAGACCGTCGCCACGAGGATGCGCCGGAGGTACCCGTCGCCCGCCACACTGCGCGCGTCGGCGATGAGAGAGCCGGTGGCGCGCGGCTCGTTGGTCGCGCGCTCCGGCGGGCGAAGAGCAGAATGGGCGCGCGCCTGAACGAGCCGGGCGGGGACGATCGCGAGCGCGAACAGGACGCAGGCCGCCATCAAGAGGTGGCGCGTCTCCATCGTGCCGGCGACGGCGCGGGCGGTGGCCGCCCCCGCGGTCGCCCCGAGCACGCCGCCCGCCCCGATGAACCCGAACAGCCGCTTGGCTTGGCCGACGTGCATCGTGCCGCCGAGCAGGAGCCAGAATTGCAAAACCATCCAAGACCCGACGGTGCCGGTCCAGACGAAGAGGGCGTAGACGAACGCGGAGCCTCCACCCGACGAGAGCGTCCAGAACGCGGCCGTGCCCGCGATCGCCGCGCCGAGCGACGCCCCCACGGCGCCGCTCGCGCGCTTGCCGACCCGCGCGACCAGGAGCCCGACGGCCGCGATGGCGAGGTACATCCAGGGCAAGCGCTCGGGAGGGAGCTTCGCCAGGAACAACGCGTCACGCGCGGTCTCCAACAGCGTGTGCCCACCCGTGATGGCGAACAGCGCCGCGAACGCCCCGAAGGTCACCGTCCGCTCACCCGGGCGCACGTCGAGGACGCCGCGCATGGCGTCAGCCTACCAGCCCGAGACGATCGGGATCAGCGGTCCTGGGACGACCTCGAACGCGTCGGCCCGGAACGAATCGCCGTCGAGGACGTAGGGGCCGTCGCCGGCCGCGAACCGCACCCGAAATCTCCTCACCAGCTCGTCGACGTGCCCCTCGCCGCCGATGCTCTTTCCCATCATGACGAGCGGCGCGCGCGGGCCGAGCCGGGCCGGCGAGAGCCCGCTCGCGACCAGGTGGAAACGATCGGGATCCTCGCCCGCTCGGTAGCAGACCTGCATCGACAGCCCGAGATCGCGCACGACCGCCGCCAAGAGCAGCGAGACGCCCTCGAGCGAGCGACGCTCGCCGTCGACTTCGAGCTCGCAAGGGATCGGCGTGAGCACACGCTTGGCGGTCGGGCCACCTGTGAACGACTCGATGAAGACGCGCGCGACGATGCGACCCGCGTGCGGGACACCGCCGGCGCCCCCCGCTTCGTAGAGCTCGAAGAAGCGCGCGACCAGGCCCGTCCCGACGATGAAGCCGACGCGCTCTTCGACCAACCCGGCGCGCTCGGCGCGGACGCGCAGAGTAGGGCGCGGTACCGCGTGCACGTCGTGGGGCGCGGTCAGCCACTCCTCGAGCAGCACGTCCGGCGGGCGGCGGTCCCCGAAGTTCCGCGCCACCGTCCCCACGGTGCCGAGCGGCAAGAGGCCGAGGCGCGGCCAGTTGCCCTCGGCTACGTGCGGAGCGAGCGCGGTGACGCCGCTCATGAAGGTGCCGTCGCCGCCGCCGAGGATGAGCAGGTCGGGCGCGTCGGCGATGATCCGGCCCATGAGGTCCGCGAGCTCGGCGACCGACTCTGTCTCGTGCAGGGTCGCCCGGCCCCGGCACGCGGCGCGCAGCGCGTCGAGGCGGTCGCCCCGGCTGGCGAGGCCCCGGGCCTGGAGGTTCGCGACGACGTGGGCGCGCATGCTGGTGGGGGCCGGGGACGGAGCGGGCGCCAAGAATGCTTTGTCGCGGGTCCCGGGTGCAATAGAGAGATTCCCATGAGGCGATCGCTCCTCGGATTGGCGCTCCTCGCAGTGGGTCTCGCCGGGTGCGCGTCGACGCCTCTGATGCAGGCGGCCGAGGATCGCGACTTTGCCCGCCTGGCCAAGGAGATCGACGCGGCACGGCGCGCCGGTGAGCTCGACGACGATACGGTGCGCGACGTCGCCGTCGAGGTCGCGTCGGGCGAAATCGAGCAAGCCAAGGGTGAGCCCGGCGAGAAGCTCATCTCGGGGCTGACCAGCTGCGCGGCGGGGCTCGAGGGTGCGCTCGAAGATCGCGCCGACGCCGCCGACGACGTGGCCGCCACCGCGTCGTTCGTGTTGCTCTCGGCCGGTCTCGAGGACGAAGACGAGTTCGAGGACTACGCCCTCGACAAAGACGAGCGGCCTGCGTTCCGGGCGCTCGGCGCGCGCTCTCTCGTCGATCCCGATCACGCCGACCTGCGCCGCGCCCTGTTCCTCGATCTGGACGAGCGCGTTCGCGTCGGCGCGATCAAGGCGTCGCTCTCGATGCCGGTGGCGGCAGATTTCGACGCCCTGCTCGAGGCGGCGCGCCTCGACCCGAGCTCGCAAGCTCGCTCCACCGCGGCCCGGGCGCTCGGCCGCATCGGCGGCACACGGTCGACCTATGCGTTGAAAGATCTGTGGCTCCGCGCCGACGGGCGGATGCGCGAGGCGGTCGCGGCCGGGTGGGCCACGCCCGAGACGTTCGAGGCGGGCGGTCGCGAGCAACTGCAGAACGCCGCCGAGTCGGGCGGCGAGGGCAGCGTGCACGCCGCGCTCCTCTTGGCCCGCTCCTCGGCGGTCGAGCCCAAGTCCAGGGCGTCGCGTGATGCGGCGATGGGCGTGCTCGTGCGCGTGATCAAGACGGGTACGCGCGAAGATCGCGCGCTCGCGATCCTGATGGCCCCGACCTCGACGCACGTGCTCGAGGCGATCCGCGAGGCCAAGGACACCGGCGACACCGCGGTCTCGACGCTCGCGCACGCTCGGCTCGTTCGCGAGGGCAAGCCCGACGAGCAGAAGAAGTCACGAGAGAAGCTCTTCGAGCTGGCCAAGAAGCCCGGCGACGCCGACGCCCCTCGCGCCCGCCTCGAGCTCGCCGGCCTGGGCGACAAGCGCGTCATCCCGATGCTCGAAAAGGACATGGGCTCCAAGAACCCGTTCGCGCGCGCCTACGCAGCCCGAACCCTCGTCACGATGGGCGAGCTGCCGCGTGCCGCCGGCCTCCTGGCCGACAAAGAGGCGCAGGTCAGGGCCGATGTCGCCTGCGCCATCGTCGCCCGCGACGACTGACCACGTCGGGCGAGCCTTCAGGCGCGCACCGAGTGATCCGTAGACCTCCTCGGACGGGTCATGGCACCCGACAGAGGAGCTCCGATGGGGATCATCGCGTGCGAGCGAACCGCCTCGCCCGACAAGGCAATGTTCGACCGGTTGGACGCCGCGCTGGGCGGACGCCGGCCCGTCTTCGTCTCGGTCTTCGCCTCGCCCGCGCTCGACCTGGGCGCGATCCAACGGGCTTGCCGGGAGCGCTATCCGGACGCGTGCGTCGTCGGCTCGACCACCTCGGGTGAGTTCACCGAAGCGGGCGACGGCCAAAAGACGGCCGCGATCTTCGCGCTCGCCGGCGACTATGTCGCACACGGCGGCCTCGGTGCAGGTCTAGGGGCGAGCCCGGCGCGCGCCGTCGAGAGCGCCCTCGGTGACCGACCTCGCCGGGTCGACGGCTACCCGCATCAGGCCGCGATCATGCTCCTCGATCCGCTCGCCGGCCACGGCGAAGAAGCTGCGCTGCTGCTCGCGGGCTCGCTCGGCGACGTTCCGCTCGTGGGTGGCGCCGCGGGCGACGACCTCGCGATGACCAAGACGCTCGTCGGTTTGGGCGACCGCGTCGCCTCCGATGCGGTCGCGGTTGTCACTCTCCACGCCAAGGAGCCCTTCGGGGTAGGGGTTTGCCATGGTCACGCGCCGTGCTCGACCCCGCTGACGGCCACGCGCGTCGACGGCTCCGTCGTCCTCGAGGTGGATGGGCGACCGGCCTGGGACGTGTGGCGTGAGCAGACCGGAGACCGCGCGCGTCGCGCCGGGCTCGATCCCGACGGCAACCCGGGCGCCTACCTGCTGCGGTTCGAGGCCGGCCTGCGCGTCGGGGGCGGATACAAAGTGCGCGCGCCGCTCGCGCCACGCACGGGCGGCGGCATCCTCTTCGCCACCCCGATCCTCGAGGGCACCGTCTTCACGATCATGGAGAGCACACCCGCCGACCAGGTGGAGAGCGCCGTCGCCGCGGCGACGGCTGCGCGCGCCGGTCTCGGTGGTCGAGAGGTGGCAGGCGCGCTGGTGTTCGATTGCATCTGCCGCAAGCTCATCCTCGGTGATCGCTACGCCGAGGCGCTCGCCGACGTGTCGAGCGAGCTCGGGGGCGTGCCGCTCGCCGGCTTCGAGACGTACGGGGAGATCGCGCTCAACTCGGGGGATATGAGCGGGTTCCACAACACGACCACCGTCGTGCTCGCGTTCCCCCGTCATGGCTGACAGCGGCACCCTCGAGCACGTGATCGGTCTGCTCGCTCCCACGCTCGGCCTCGAGCGGGCGCGGACCGTCATCGAGCGCGAGGCTCAGGACATCGGGCTCGGACCGAAGATCACCGACGCCGAGATCGTCACCCTCTTGAAGCGGCTCGAGCGCATGACCGGGACGGTCGGCCTTGCCGCGCAGCTCGCGCTCCGCAAGCTGAAGCGAACGATGAACCCCAACGTCAGCACGGGCGCCTTCATCGCGCTCGGCGCTCAGGCGCTCTCGGGCTCGGAGACGGGGGCGGGCTTCGTACCTCCCCAGAAGATCGTGGAGTTGTTCTCGAAGGCGCTCGGAGACGAGAAGGCGTCCGACCTGATCGGCCGGTCGATCACACGGCTCGGTCTGCGAGGCTCTCAGCTGACGACGGCCGATGCCACGCGGCTGCTCGACTTCGTCGAGGCCGGCGGCGGGGTCGCGGGGGCGGTCGCCCGCTTCGCCAAGGTCCGCTTCTTTCTCACGTTCGGAACCTGACCCGGCGTCGCGCTCGAAGGGGCGGGGGCGGTCAAGCTGCGCGCTGGGTGCGCGGGACTCTCGAGACGAGCTGCACGCGCAGCCCGTCCGACGGCATCAGCGTGATCGACCGACGCACCGCCTTGATGGCGCGCGGCGCCTCGAGCTTCAGACGGGTGCGGCGAAACAGCCGCGCGAGCACCATCTTCATCTCGAAGAGCGCGAAGGCCATGCCGATGCATCGCCGTATCCCGCCGCCGAATGGGAAGAACTCGGCTGGCGTGAGTTTTTTCTTCAGGAAGCGATCGGGCCAGAAGCGGGTGGGGTCCTCGTAGGCCTCGGGCCGGCGGTGGGCGAGGAAGATCGAGCAGAGCACACCTGTCCCCGCGGGCAGCTCCCACCCGCCGAGCGTCATGTCGCGGGCGAGGATGCGGCCCACGATGGGGATGATGGGGCAGAGACGGAGCGCTTCGCGCGCGGTCGCGTCGAGGTACGGGAGTGCTTGCACCTTTTGCGGGGTGAGCTCGCCGGCGGCGTCGAGCTCGGCGCGCAGCTTGTCCTCCACCGCGGGGTCGGCGAGGACCCAGCGCATCGCCCAGGTGAGCGCGGTGGCGGTCGTCTCGTGCCCGGCGACCAGGAGGGTGACGAGCTCGTCACGGAGCTCGCTGTCGCTCATCGGCTGCCCGTCTTCGTCGCGGGCGTGGATGAGGAGCGAGAGGATGTCCTGACGGCCGCTCACGCCAGACGCGCGTCGCGCCGCGATTTCGTCGTAGATCCAGGCGTCGGTGCGCTTCATCGAACGCACGGCCCGCCCCCACGGCGACAGCGGACCCAGGTCGACGCGCATCGCCGGCACCAGCAGCGGCGGCCACGTCATGAGCTCGAGCGTCTCGATCACCGATTTGCGCATGCCTTGCTCGCGCTCGCCCCGCTCGAGGCCGAACACGCTGCGGATGATCACGTCGAGCGCGATCCCGTTCATGCGCTCGTGCAGCGAGAACGGCTCGCCATCGGGGAAGCCATCGATGGCGTCGTCGGCGAGCTCCATCATCGGTTCGCCGTAAGCGAGCATGCGCTCGCCGTTGAACGGCGGCATGAGGAGCTTGCGCTTGCGGAGGTGCGCCTTGCCGTCGACCATGAGCACGCTCTTGTCGCCGAGGAAGGCGGCGAGAGACCGGTTGAACGCGCCGGCGTGCAGGTTGTCGCCGGCGTCGGCGAACACCGTCTTGACCACCTCGGGGTTGGCGAAGACGACGAGCTCGGGCAGCTGCGGCAGCCTGAACGTGAACGTCTCGCCGAAGCGCTCGTAGCAGTCCTCGAAGAACTCGTACGGCCGGCGCAGCCAGTGCATCGTGAGGAGCAAGCCGGGGCCGGTGGGGCCGGGGGGCAACGCCATCAGAACCTCGACGTGAGCTCGAGCTTGGCGCCCTCGAAGGGCGGAAAATTGCGGCAAACGCCGGAGACGCAGCGAATCGCGCCCCGGCGCTGGCCGATGAACAGGTTCACGGTGTCGAAGATCTGCTGCACGACCTGTTCGCGATCGGCGCCCTTGAACTGGATGCCGCCGCTGAAATAGTGACAGAGCTCGACCGATTGGTCCGGGGTGCAACCGCGGCGAGAGAGGTACTCGTAGCCGAAGATGAACGAGAGGTGGGGCGCCCAGCGAAGCGCGAGGTAGTTCTCGCCTTCGTTCCACGAGTCGGCCGACAGCTGCGGCTCGTAGCGGTGCCGGTGGAAGCCCTGCGACTGAAGGGTGAAGTCGCCGCCGAGGTGCGCGGCCACGTCGTAGCGCACGTAGCCCTCGCGGTAGAAGATGTCGCTCTCGTCAGCGAGGTTGACCCCATCGATGGGCTCTTCGTGCGTGGTGTGCCGCACGCCCGTCCACGCCTTGACGTACGTCTTGCCGCCATCGAACGTGAGCTCGCCGCCGGTGGCGGCGTCGACGGTGTTGGTCTGCTCTTTCTTGTTGGTGGTGTCGCACGCGACGTTGAGCGGGTTCACCTCGGTGAAGCTCGTGTAGTAGCCGCCCCACCCATACGCGAGGACCTCTTTCGAGAAGCGATAGTCGACCTTGCCTCGCCCGCCGGTGACGCAGATGTTCGGCGCGCCGAACTGCTGGGTGTAGATGGGCTCGACGGTCGGGGGCTGGTTGTACGCGACCGGATCGTACTCGGGCGCGCTGAAGGTCGGGTCGGACGCGGCGTTCGCGTTCACGTTGGCCGACAGCGGCAAGAACGACCGGTAGTGCTTGCCCTCGAGGTTGACGGTGAGCTCGCCGGCGCGGACGTTGCCGCCCAGGTACACCGCGTAGCCGGTGTTGTCGGGCGTGCGCTCGGGCTCGCCGTCCGGGGCGAGGGCGACGGGGCGCCCGTCGGTTGCGTGTTGGACCGCGACCTCGACGTAGCCGTCGCCGTGATCCCAGAAGTTGGGCACGTTGAGGGTGCCGCTGGCGGTGACGATCGTGTCGCGGAGGCGCGCGGGGTTCGTGGTGTCGAAGGTGGGAAAGATCGCGTCGCAGGCGAGGCCGCCCGCCTGCTTGCAGCGGAGGTTGTCCTCTGCGTACGACTTGCGGCTCAGGAGCGACGCGTGCGTCCCGAAGAGGATCTGGCTCGGGCCGCCCTCGACGCTGAGCCCGAAGAGCGAGTCCTCGAGGTAGCTCGGTCGGGCCTGCTCGGTGAGGTAGGCGGTGTTTCCGCGCTCGTCGAACGTGTAGTACGTGAAGTCGCCCGCCGTCGGGAAGCCGAAGAAGAACGGCGAGCCGTCGCCGTTGAGCCGCCGCCCGCTCTGCTCGTCGATGCGGATCGGGTTCATCTGGCCGGCCACGGCCGAGACGGAGAGCGACGCCGACTCCCAGCTCTTCTTGAACGACGCCTTGGCGCCGCGGATCGTGGTGTCGGTCGCGAGCTCGTCGATCTTGCGCACGCTGAGGGTGAGCCCTCGCCCGAACTGGGCGTAAAAATCGCCGATGGTGACGTCGACGCCGGGCGCGGTGTAGCCGACGAAGAGCTTCGACGGGTAGATGGTGGTGCGGTAACGGGTGTTGAGCTCGCGCTCGAAGGCGTTCACGTACGCGTTGCGCTCGGGCCCCGTGCCGTCGGGCAGGCGCTCGCGTGCGATGTCGATGAGATCGTCCTCGTCGAGCTGAGCGTAGTAGGCGGCGGCGTCGATGCGAACGCCCGCGCGGAAGCGCCAGTAGAAGAGCTGGACGTTGAGCCGATCGTAGAACTCGCCGAAGGTGTCGTTGACGATCGTCCCGGGCGGCGGCACGACCGTCTTCGAGTCGTCACGGTTGTCGAAGAGGTACGACGTGACGGCGGTGTTGGTGATGTCGAGCGTCAGCGTCTCGCCGCCGACGTCTTCGAAGTCGACGGCGTAGGCGGTCGTCGGCGACAGGAGGCCAAGAGCGACGACGGAGCGCACGAGGCCGCGGAGAGGCAGCGCGCTGCTCCGGCGACCCTCGCGAACCAAGCTCATTGCAGGAGCTTCTCTACCTCTTGGGCAAGCTTCTCTTCGTCGCCCGGGTTGTACCCGCTCATCTTCTTCACGATGTTGCCGTTTCGGTCGATGAGCACCGAGAAGGGCATGTCCTTCTTCGGGTTGTAGCGAGCGACGACCGATGTCTCTTCATCGAGCAGGACGGGGAACGTCATCTTCTTGTCGTGCACGATCGCGCTGACCTGCGAGCGCGTCTCGGGGCCGTCGAGCGACACCGCCAGGACGATGAAGCCCTTTGCCTTGAACTTCTCGTAGATGGCCACGATGTGGGGCATCTCGACGAGGCACGGGTCGCAGGTCGTCGACCAGAAATCGATGAGGACGACGTTCTTGCCGGTGTAGTCCGACAAGCTGACGTTCTTGCCGTCGAGGCTGGGCAGGGTGAAGTCGGGCGCGCTGCCCTTCGACCCGCCCGAGCTCTTCGCCCCGTCGGAGGTCATCAGCGCCCCCGAGCCGCCGTCCGACGAGCCACCGGTGGGGTTCGAGGGGCCGCTCTGGCTGCCGCTGCAAGCGATGAGGGACGAGGCGAGCGCCCCCGCGAGGAGGGCGACGACGGTCGTGTGCATGGGGTCCGAGCCTGAACCGGCGGCGCGCGCCGAGCTAGGAGAATCTATTGAGAAAGGATGTCTTCCATCTTGTTGAAGATGGCCGGGTCGGCGCCTGCGACCGCGTCGACGATCGTCATCGTGCGGGTGTCGATCAGGATGTTGGCCGGGAAAGCGGGCTCGGCGGCGAGGGCGAAGAGCTTGAACTGACCGTCGGCCACGCCGGGCCAGTTCTGTTCGTACTTCTTCTGCCAGGCCGAGAGGACGTTGAGCTCGGGCTCGTTGCCGGATGTGTTCTCGGCCATGACGGTGAGGAACTCCGCGCCCATCGGGGCGTACGCGGCGTACTCGTCCGGCAGAATCTGATCCGCCTCGATCTTGCAGGGGTTGCACCACGCGGCCGAGATGATGACGAGGAGCGCCTTGGGCTTGGGGCGGGCACCGTAGAACGAGTCGGCGGCAAACTGCTCGGCGCCGGTCGGGTTGTAGAAGTCGGCCATCTCGAGCGTCTGCGGGACGGTGAAGTCACCGTCCTGCGGGCGGGCGTAGCCGCGGAACTTCATGTTCCGGATGATCGAGCCCTCGCCCTCACCGTAAGGGCCAGCCGGGTACGTCAGCGTCGTCTCGGGCGCGGGGGCTTGGCCCTCGTCCTCGACCTCGACGACGTCTTCGTCCTCTCCCACCACGACCTTGTCCTCTTCTTCTGCGCAAGCAGCGGACACGAGGGCGAAGAGGGCGACGCTCGAAACGAGGAGCTTGCGCATGGCTACACCTGAGCTGGGGGAAAGAAGCGGGCCGCGACCATGGGCGCACGGGTCCCAGGGCCACCCCTACTATCCGGTCGTGGGACCTAGACGTCAAGCGATCCCACGAGGCGCGGCTGTGGATCGTCAGCGCACCAGAGAACAGCTTGGAGTTCGGCCCGCGCCGAAAAACTGCTACTGGCTAGGGCAGCTAGGCCGGTCCGGCCAAGCTCAGAGGACTTCTCATGGCAGCTCTTCTCCGCTTCGTCGGCGCCGTCGGCGCCCTGACCCTGGGTCTCGCCACGCTCGCAGCAGGCTGCAAGAAGGAGCCCGAGGTCAAGAACGAGCCCGGCAAGACCTGCAAACAGCAGAACGGCGTCGAGGTCGAAGTCGACGGGCAGGTCGTCTGTGAAGAGCGCTGCAACGTGGCCGACTGTCCCGCCGACAACGTCTGCGTGGGCAACCGCTGCAAGCTGATCTGCGACGCGCACAGCGACTGTCTCTCGTACCTCGACGGTGACGCGCTGACGCAGGGCTGCGTGACCGCCAACGCCGACACCGAGGATGGGGTCAATACGGGCGAGGCCGTCTCCGTCTGCGAGACGTCGAAGGTCACGGTCGAGGTCGGGCTGGGTTGCCCGATGGGCCCCGACGCGAACGGCGTCAGCGAGTGCGACGGCTTCGTCGACTTCGACGGCTCGCCCCTCAAGACTTGCCCCGACGGCACGGCGTGCTCGCTCGGCGGCTGCCCGGCCGAGCACTGCAAGCCCCTGATGTGCCAGTCGCTTGGTCTGCACGACGCCGAGGCCTACTGCACCACGGTCGACTGCAGCACCAACGCCGACTGCGCGCCGGGCTACTACTGCGGCGTCGTGCGGCGCGACAACCCGATCTGTGGGGTCTCGAACAAGGGCGACCCCGACCTGCCGTGCATCGACCCCGCGAACAACGCCGCCGTCGGCGGCACGTACCTCGAGGGACCGACCTCGCTCCTGCAGAAGGCGTGTCTCAAGCCCGAGCCGTGCGTCCCTTGCGAGACGCAGGCGGACTGCACGATCCGCGAGGACATGGCCTGCGTGACGATCGGTGAGGGTAACTTCTGCGCCGAGACGTGCTTCAACGACGACGACTGCCCCGACGACTTCGCGTGCGTGGGGGGGGCCCAGCCCCAGGTCGGGTTCTGCGTGCCGCGGAGCGGCACGTGCACGCCGCCCGCGACCGACAACTTCTGTTACAACTGCATCAACGATCTCGACTGCGGGCCGGGCGGGCCCGGCAGCACGGTCGGCTGCATCGACCTCAACACGCCGCAGCGCGGGTGCTTCGACTTCTCGTTCCCCAACGACTGCACCGTCGATGCCGACTGCCCCAAGTCGCCGTCGGGGCGCGCTGGCGAGTGCCTGGACGCCGGCGAGAACGTGCCCGCGAACGACCCGCTCTACCACAAGTGCTACGTGCCGCTCACCTCGGCCGGCTTCCAGTGCTGGGCGCCGCCGTGAGCGACGTCGGCCCGTTAGCGTTGGAGATTTCGGTCTTTGGCTCAGACCCCTTCGGTGCGAACGGCTCCGCCCAATCGGCTGGTGTGCCGGGAGGGTGGCACGCCTGCGGGGCAGGTAGGACTGACGGATAATCTTAGCCGTTTGACGGCGGGGGTGATTCTCTAGCCCCGCTCTCCGTCCAACGGTGGCTTTGCCTGCGCGGGTACCCGCCAGGTCAGTGGACAGGGATCACGGGGCTCGCTCTCAGGTTCGGCGACCCCGCGCAGCTTCAAGAAAGGGTGCTTTGGATGGACACGAAGACGAAGAAGCAGTTCCGCCTGGCGGGGGTTCCGATTGCTGCGCTCGCGCTTGCCGCGCCCGCGCTCATGCTGAGCGGCTCGGGCTGCACCGACGACCTCTGCTGCTCCGATTTCAAGCCCGGCACCGACATGACGTCGGTCGACTGGGGTATCGAGGGCTCGGCCAACATCGAGTTCGGCCTCGCGCTCCAGGCCATCGGTGACTTCTCGGCCGCCGCCACGTCGATCACCGTCGACCTCGGCGTCGCCTGCCGCGGCATCGCCGTCGACATGGATCCCGCCAACGAGGGCGCGGTCACCGCGACCGACCCGAACGAGGCCACGGCCGCTTGGTGCCAGCTCGCGGTCAGCGCGATCGCCTCGCTCAAGGCGCAGGCTCAGCTCAGCATCTCGGTTCAGCCGGCCAAGTGCACCGTCGACGTCAGCGTCCAGGGCGGCTGCGAGGGCAAGTGCCAGGTCGACGCGAGCTGCGACCCCGGCTCGATCGAAGCGCGCTGCACCGGCGGCGAGATCAGCGGCAAGTGCTCGGGCTCGTGCAGCGGCAGCTGCGAGGGCTCGGCCAGCGTCGCGGTCGAGTGCACGGCGGCCTGCGAGGGCACCTGCACCGGCTCTTGCTCGGGCAACTGCAACGGCAAGTGCAACGTCAACGGCACGGTGACCGAGGTGAACGGCATGTGCGCCGGCACCTGCGAGGGCACCTGTTCGGCGAACTGCCAGGGCAGCTGTCGCGGCTCGTGCGCCGCCGACGCGAGCGCGATGGTGCAGTGCAACGGCGAGTGCAAGGGCTCGTGCTCGGTCGAAATGACCGCGCCGAAGTGCACCGCCGAGCTCGAGCCGCCGAGCTGCGAGGCTTCGGCCGAGTGCAAGGCGTCCTGCAAGGCGAGCGCGAGCGCCAAGGCCGAGTGCACGCCGCCGAGCGTCGCCATCAAGGCCTCGGGCAGCGCCGACATCAAGGCGAAGATCGCGGTCCTCGAGAAGTGGCTCCCGCAGATCTTCCTCATCGCCGAGGCGCGTGCCGAGCTGCTCGTCGCGAACGCCCAGGCCATGTTCGAGGTCGCAGGCAACCTCGACGCGTCGCTCGAGGGTGACGGCAAGGCGATCTTCTGCATCGTCCCGGCTCTCGCCGCGATCGAGCAGGCGGTCGTGAACATCGAGGCGAGCTTCACCGCCTCGGTGAGCGTCGCCGGGTCGCTGACTTCGGGCTGATTGGCCTCGGGCTGATCCCAAGCAGGCAAACGCGAACGCCGCGCTCTCGAGAGGGAGCGCGGCTTCGTTTTGTCTGCCATCCAGCGCTCCCCCTCGCCCCCCTTTCCGCATCCTGCTAAGCCCCCGCACGATGTCCCTCACGGTAGATGCGGTCCAGGCGGCGGTAGGCGCGCTCCCCGAGCCCGAGCTCGGTCGGTCCCTGAAAGAGCTCGGCGCCGTGCGCGACGTGAAGGTGGCGGGCACCGAGGTCGCGCTCCAGCTCGTCCTCGGCTCGCCCGCCTACGCGCCGCGGGCCGCGCTCGGCGAGCACGTCGAGCGCGCGGTGCAGGCGCTCGGCGCGAGCAAGGTCGCGGTCACCTGGGGCTGGGAGATCACGCGGCGAGAGATCGCCGCCGATGATCCGTGCCCCGACATCGCGAACATCGTGCTCGTGATGAGCGGCAAGGGCGGCGTGGGCAAGAGCACCGTGGCCACGAACCTCGCGCTCGCGCTCCAGCGCGCAGGCGCGGCCGTCGGGCTCCTCGACGCGGACATGTACGGCCCGAGCATCCCGACGATGCTCGGCGTCGCAGGGCGCCCCGTCTCGGCCGACGGCAAGAAGTTCCTCCCCCTTGAGCGCTTCGGGATGAAGCTGATGAGCCTCGGCTTCATGCTCGAGGACGCGCGGCAAGCGGTCATCTGGCGCGGCCCGATGCTCCAGGGCGCGCTCCTCCAGTTCTTGAAAGACGTCGACTGGGGCCCGCTCGACTACCTCGTCCTCGATCTGCCGCCCGGCACCGGCGACATCGCGCTCACGATCTCGCAAAAGCTGCGATCGACGGGCGCCGTGGTCGTCACCACACCGCAAGAGGTCGCGCTGCAAGACGTCTACAAGTCGGTCAGCATGGCGCAGAAGGTCGGCATACCGATCTTGGGCGTCGTCGAGAACGAGAGCTACTTCGTCTGCGACGGATGCGACAAGCGCCACGAGCTGTTCGGTTCGGGCGGTGGCGCGGCGGTGGCCGAGTTCGCCGAGGCGCCGCTCCTCGGCCAGATCCCGCTCCACCGCAGCGTTCGCGAGTGGGGCGACGCGGGCACCCCGGTCGTGCAGGCCGCGCCCGACTCCGCCATCGCGCGCGCCTTCGTCGATGTGGCCGAGCGCCTCGCCGGTCGCGTCACCGCCGCCAACGTCGAGCGCGCGGGCGAGGGCTTGGTCATCGATCGGACCGGCGGCAAGAACCGACACCTCCCGATCGCTCGCTGACCAAGCGCGCAGAGGTCCGTTTTTGCAGAGTCACGGGCTAGCACTGCGTTTCCCCACGGAGTAGGCTCCGCCTCCCTTCGGGCGGCGAGCGCGCGCGTGTCATGCGCGGCGCGCCGCATCCGTCCCTGCAGCCATTCGAATCATGAACCCCGAGAACGAGACGAACCCGTCGAACCCGACCGACGCCGCCGAGCCGTCAGCGCAACCGAGCGAGACCGTCTCGTCTGCCGAGAGCGCGCCGCCTGCTGCGCCCGCGCCCGACGCGCCGCAGCCCGACGCGCCGCAGCCCGATGCGCCGCAGTCCGATGTGCCGGCCCCTGCGGCGGCCGCCGCCGCGAGCGACGCTGCGCCCGCCGCCGACACCGAGCAGGGTGACGCGCAGGCTGAAGCGCAGAGCGATGGTGAGGCCGACGGCGACGGCGAGGCCGACGGCGAAGAGCAGGCCGAGGCCGCCGATGGCGCCACGGCCGAGGGCGCGCCGAAGAAGAAGCGACGCCGCCGTCGCAAGAAGAAGCCCGGCCAAGCCGCCGAGGGCGCCGAGGGGCAGCCGGCCGAGGGCGCCGAGGGGCAACCGGGCGAGCCGCGTGAGGGCGGCGAGCCGCGCGAGCGGCGCCACAAGCCCGAGCCGCTTCCGTTCCGTATCGGTGAAGAGGTCTTCGGCAAGGTCGAGGGCGTGACCGACGACGTCATCTGGATCGATGTCGCGGGCAAGGCGATCGGCATCTTCGATCGCCGTGAGCTCGGCGAGGGTGAGCCCCCGCAGCCCGGTGATCAGTTCATCGCCACCGTCGCGAGCCACGGCGTTCGAGGCGGCGTCCTACGCATGGCGCGCGCGCCGTTCGTCATCGACGATTCGAAGGCGAAGGTCGAGAAGGCCAAAGAGGCCGACGAGCTCGTCGAGGGCTTTGTCACGGCCGCGGTAAAGGGCGGCGTCGAGGTCGACATCGACGGCCTGCGAGCCTTCGCGCCCGCTTCGCACGTCGAGCTCAGGCCGGGCGGTGATCTCTCGCACTTGGTCGGCCGGCGGCTCGATTTCGTCGTGCTCCAGTACGAGAAGAAGGGCCGCGATATCGTCGTCTCGCGCAAAAAATTCCTCGCCGACGAGGCGAAGACGGCGCGCGCCGACGCGCTCAAGGCGCTCGAGCCCGGCACCGTGCACAAGGGGGTCGTCCGCACGGTGGTTCAATGGGGCGTCTTCGTCGCCCTCACCGACGCCAACAACCTCGAGGGCCTCGTCCACGCCACCGAGGCGAGCCACGATCGCACCGCGAAGCTGACCGATCTGTTCAAGCCAGGCGATCCAATCGAGGTCAAGGTCCTCAAGATCGACGACAAGGGCAAGATCTGGCTGAGCCGCAAGGCGATGACCAACGACCCGTGGGACGCGGTCGCGCAGAAGTACGCGGTCGGCACGCGCCACACCGGCAAGATCGTCCGGCTCCAGCCGTTCGGGGCTTTCATCGAGCTCGAGCCGGGCATCGACGGCCTCTGCTACACCGCCGATCTTTCGCTGAAGCCCATCGCCCACCCGAAAGATCTGGTGAAGGTCGACGACACGATCGAGGTCGTTGTCCCCAACTGCGACGGCGCCCCGCGCAAGATCTCGCTCCCCCCCGCGCCCCCCGAG
>ERZ761602.5201-NODE-5201-length-15643-cov-6.306646_pt1 | contig 15643 bp, 29 predicted proteins | sample MGYA00512165_ERZ761602 | MGnify/ENA primary metagenome ERZ761602 (study PRJEB28899, sample SAMN02445085) | bioreactor sludge metagenome | biome: EBPR sludge; isolation source: Thorneside wastewater treatment plant | place: Australia: Brisbane, Thorneside...
CCTGCGGGCTGGGCTGGGTGGGGGCGGCGGCCGGCTTGGCCATCGCGGCCCAACCGGTCACCATCAGGGCGCCTGCGATGACAATCCGTGCTGCGATCATGGTCGTTCTCCCGTCAGGCGCAGGCCCTTTCAGTCCATGGTCACCACGACCTTGCCGATCGCCTTGCGCTCGGCCAGCATGGTAATCGCTTCGCCGCCGCGCGCCAGCGGGAAAGTGGCAGAGATCTTGGGCTTGATCTTGCCGTCCTTGAGCAGTTCGAACAGCTTGGCGATATGGGCGGCATTGGCGGCCGGCTCACGCGCCACCCAGGCCCCCCAGAACACGCCGCACACGTCGCAGCTCTTCAGCAGGGTCAGGTTGAGTGGCAGCTTGGCGATCCCGGCCGGGAAGCCGACCACGCAGAACCGGCCTTCCCAGGCGATCGAGCGCAGCGCCGGTTCGGAATAGTCTCCGCCGACCACGTCATAGATCACGTCAGCCCCATTGGGGCCGCAGGCCGCCTTGAAAGCCTCGGCAAGGGCCTTCGACTGGTCCTTGTCGAACGGCGCACGGGGATAGATCACCACTTCGTCGGCCCCGGCCTCGCGAGCGGCTTCGGCCTTCTCCTCGCTGGAAACGGCGGCAACCACGCGCGCGCCATAGGCCTTGCCCAGTTCCACCGCCGACAGGCCGATGCCGCCGGCCGCGCCCAGCACCAGCAGGGTATCGCCCGCCTTCAGCCGGCCGCGATCGAGCAGGCCGTGCATATTGGTGCCATAGGTCATCAGCAGCGATGCGCCGGTTTCGAAGCTGGCATAGTCGGGCAGAGCCCACAGCCGCGCAGCATCGACCACGATTTCTTCCGCCAGAGCGCCGTTGCCGGTGCTGGCAATCACCCGGTCGCCCACCTTCCACTGGGTGACGCCTTCACCCACCGCATCGACCACGCCCGAAGCCTCGCCGCCCGGAGCGAAGGGGCGGGCCGGCTTGAACTGGTACAGGTCCTGGATGATCAGCACGTCGGGGAAGTTGATCGAGCAGGCCTTGACCCGCACCCGGACCTGGCCGGGGCCGGGAACCGGGCTTTCGACTTCATCGAGGGTCAGCGTTTCGGGGCCGCCGACGGCGTGGCTGCGGAGGGCTTTCATGCGGTTTCTACTCCCTTGGCGAGCCAGGGCAGCGTGGCCCGGGCTTCTTGTTCATAGGTGGAAATGGCAGTGTCGCGGGCCAGGGTCAGGCCGACCTCGTCCAGCCCGTTCAGCAGGCAATGCTTGCGGAAGGGATCGATCTCGAACTCGAACCGGTCTTGAAAAGGCGTGGTAACCACCTGGTTTTCAAGATCGATATGCACCGGGTCGGTCTTTGCCACTTCCAGCAGGCGATCGACCTGATCCTGCGGCAGCACGACGGTGAGGATGCCGTTCTTGAAGGCATTGCCGGAAAAGATGTCCGAAAAGCTCGGCGCGATCACCGCCTTGATGCCCAGGTCAAGCAGGGCCCAGGCGGCGTGTTCGCGGCTGGAACCGCAGCCGAAATTGTCGCCCGCGATCAGGATCGGGGATCCGGCATATTCGGCGCTGTCGAACAGGTTGTCCGGATCCTTGCGCAGCGTTTCGAAGGCGCCGCGCCCCAGCCCTTCGCGGGTGATGGTCTTGAGCCAGTGGGCCGGAATGATCACGTCGGTATCGACGTTCTTGGCACCAAACGGAATCGCCCGGCCATCGACTTGACGGACCGCTTCCATCAATCGGTTTCCGGTGCCTGCTCGGGCTTGGGGGCCTGCTTGGCCTTCTCCGCGCTTTCCTTGCGGCGCGAGGCATAGAGCAGGGCGGCGGCCAGTGCGGCCGAGCCGATTGCGGCCCCGGCCAGTGCGGCCTTGCCGGTCCAGCCGGACTTTTCGTCCTTTTCGGGCCTGTCGGACTTGTCGGATTTTTCGGTCATGGTCCTACCTATGTGATCGCTGGCCGGGGGAAAGCAAGGGGCCTGTCAGGCAAGTTCGCGCACATCGGCCAGCTTTCCGGTTACTGCGGCGGCGGCTGCCATGGCCGGGCTGACCAGATGGGTGCGTGCACCCGGACCCTGCCGGCCGACAAAGTTGCGATTGGAAGTGGAGGCGCAGCGCTCACCGGCGGGAACCTTGTCCGGGTTCATGCCAAGACAGGCCGAGCAGCCCGGCTCGCGCCATTCGAACCCGGCTTGGGTGAACACCTTGTCCAGTCCTTCGGCCTCGGCCTGGCGCTTGACCAGGCCCGAGCCGGGCACGACGATCGCCCATTTGACGTTGGGGGCCTTGGTCCGGCCCTTCAGCACGGCGGCGGCGGCGCGCAGGTCCTCGATCCGGCTGTTGGTGCAGCTGCCGATGAACACGTTCTGCACCTCGACGTCCTGCATCCGCTGGCCGGGAGTGAGGCCCATGTAATCCAGCGACTTGCGGGCGGCTTCCTGCTTGGACGGATCGGCAAAGCTGGCGGGATCGGGCACGGTGCCGGTGATCGCCACGGTGTCTTCCGGGCTGGTGCCCCAGGTCACGGTCGGGGCGATATCGGCCGCATCGATTGTTACCACCTTGTCGTAAACGGCACCCGGATCGGTCGCCAGGCTGGTCCACCAGGCCACGGCCTTGTCCCAGTCCGCATCCTTGGGGGCATAGGGACGGCCCTGCACATAGGCGAAAGTCTTTTCATCCGGGGCGATCAGGCCGGCGCGGGCGCCATGCTCGATCGCCATGTTGGACACGGTCAGGCGCCCTTCGATCGACAGATCGCGGATGACCGAGCCGGTATATTCGATGACATAGCCGGTGCCGCCGGCCGCGCCGAGCACGCCGCAGATGTGGAGGACCACGTCCTTGGCCGTCACGCCCGGGCCAAGCTGGCCTTCGACCCGCACTTCCATGGTCTTCGACTGCTTGAGCAGTAGGGTCTGCGTGGCGAGCACATGCTCGACCTCGCTGGTGCCGATCCCGAAGGCCAGCGCGCCCAGCCCGCCGTGACAGGCGGTGTGGCTGTCACCGCAGACGATCGTTGCGCCGGGCAGCGAAAAGCCCTGTTCCGGGCCGACCACATGGACGATGCCCTGCTCCGCATCGGCATCGCCGATCAGCCTGATGCCGAATTCGGGCGCGTTGCGCTCCAGCGCGGCAAGCTGCTGGGCGCTTTCCGGATCGCTGATCGGGATACGCTGCCCGGCCGCATCGCGCCGCGCGGTCGTGGGCAGGTTGTGGTCCGGCACGGCCAGGGTCAGGTCCGGGCGGCGGACCTTGCGTCCCGAAACGCGCAGCGCCTCGAATGCCTGCGGGCTGGTCACTTCGTGGACCAGGTGGCGGTCGATATAGATCAGGCAGGTGCCATCGTCGCGGCGCTCGACCACGTGAGCGTCCCAGATCTTCTCGTAGAGGGTGCGGGGTTTGCTGGCCATGGCCCGGCCCTAGCCACAGCGCGGCGCGCTTGGCAAGCGACTGGTCGCATTGCGCTTGCTTTCATGCATGTCAGTAGCGATAAGCGGAGCCAGATGATTGCTCTCCCGCACCACTATCCGATCCGTGTCCTGCCCGATGACATCGACTTCATGGGTCACGTCAACAATGCCCGCTATCTCAGCTGGGTGCAGGACGCGGTGCTGTCGCACTGGCACAAGCTGGCCCCGGCCGAGGCGGTGGCGACCCGCGCCTGGGTCGCCCTGAAGCACGAGATCACCTATCGCAAGCCCGCCTTCCTTGAAGACGAGGTGATGGCCCACGTCCTCCTCGAAAGCGTGCAGGGTGCGCGCGCGTTCTACCAGACGCTGGTCAAGCGCGGGGAAGAGGTGCTGGCCGAGGTCAGGTCCAGCTGGTGCTTCATCGATACTGCCACGCTGCGCCCGGCCCGGATTGGCGAAGACATCGCCGCCTGCTTCTTCGGGCCGAAGCCGGCCTGATCCTACTCCGCGCGGGTCCAGATCCAGCCGCCGGCGATCACCAGCACCGCGACCGAAATCAGCACCCACGGCCAGCCAACCGTCAGCCAGGTAAAGCCGACCCCGGCGCTCATTGCCAGCACCGCGCTGATCTTTGCCTTGCGCGAGATCGCCCGCCGTTCCCGCCACTGGCGCAGCGGCGGGCCATAGCGGGGGTGGTCCAGCAGCGCCTGTTCCCACGCCGGGTTGGACCGGGCAAAGCAGAAGGCCGATACCAGCAGGAACGGCACGGTCGGCATGATGGGCAGGACAATGCCGATCATCGCCAACACGAAGCTGGCAATCCCCAGGCCCAGATAGAGGTGCCGGGCCATCCGCTCAGCCGGCGGCGATCCGCGCCGCGGTTTCCCGGACCAGCGCGATCATGTTGGGCACGCCCTGGGTGCGGTTGGAAGACAGCTGGTTCTTCAGGTCGAACGGGGCGAGCCGCTCGGCAATGTCGGTCGCTGCCACTTCTGCGGCGGGGCGGTCCTGCACCGCGGCCAGGACCAGCGCGACAATCCCCTTGGTGATCGCGGCGTTGCTGTCGGCCAGAAAGTGCAGGCGGCCATCGGTCAGCTGGGTGGGATAGACCCAGACCGAGGCCGAACAGCCGCGCACCAGAGTCGCGTCGGTTTTCAGCGCATCGGGCATCGGTTCCAGCTCGCGGCCCAGCTCGATCAGCAGGCGGTAACGCTCGTCCCCTTCGAGGAACTCGTATTCGTCGGCAATGTCGGCAAGGGTGCGCATGGGCGGGCCATTAGCGGGGAGGGGGGCTTGCGTCCACCGCCCCAAGGTTCAGCCGGTCAGCCCATCAGCCCGCCCGGGCGGGTGAAGGCATAATAGATCACATAGAACCATGAAAAGATCCCGTGGACGATCGCCCAGAAGATCGACTTGTTGACGCTCCAGCTGATCGCTACGGCAATCGCGGTGCCCAGGCCGATGCCGGCCTTGGCGGCATCATTCCGGCGTTCGTTCACAGATCCACTCCCGCGGCAATGGCTTCCAGCTTGCGGATCCGTTCCTTCAGGTCCGCAATCTCGATCCGGGCTGCGCCGCTGCCAGCCGTGCGCTCGATTTCCGGTTGGTGCATTTCCAGCTCGCGGGTCTTGAGCTGGAGCCAGCCCTGCCACCCCTTCAGCGAGGCGGCGGCGACAATGGTCACGGCCAACAGGCCCGTGGCCGAAAGCAAGAGATAGTCGCTGATCATGGCGTTTCTCCCTTCATTCTTTCCGCGCCCCTAGCGGTCGCGCAGGCTTTCGATTTCGGCGGCAAGCGCGTGCGGCTTTCGGCCATCGGTGGCAATCCGTTCCAGCACGTGGATCCGCTCGCGCAGATGCTCGACTTCGCGCTGGAGTTCGGTCTCGAGCTGCGTTCCGGTGAACGGGCCGGTCTCGCTCTCCGGCTTATCCCCCATGCTGCGCGGGCGCAGCGGATGCACGCCCTTGGCCTTGAGCGAATACCAGGCACCAATCCCGGCGACGATCACCATTGCGGTTCCCATGTCCATCGTCAGTTTCCCCTGATTCCGGTTTCGGCAGTGGTCATTGCACGTCCTTCTTTTCCAGCCGGAGCGCTTCGATGTCGTGCGTCAGGCGATAGCCGCTGTCGGTCACGATCCGCTCCACATTGGCGAGCCGGTCCTTCATGTTGCCCAGTTCCGCGCGCAGCTGCGCATTTTCCTGGCTAAGCAGCTTGACCCGCTCCAGCGCCTCGTCGTTCCGCTTGGGATAGACGGCCTGGCCCCAGGCCCCGTCCAGCGGATAGCCATGCTTGATCCGCAGCCAGGTGGTGACGACCCAGCCGGCCACGCCGGCTCCGGCCACCAAGGCGATCATCGGCATCAGTTCCGTGATCAATTGAAGCTTGGCGGGATCCATCAGTTCTTCTCCCGCAGGCTATCATCGCGCAGGGCCTCGATCTGGGCGGCGACATTGACGCTCTTGTCGGTTACGATCCGCTCCAGCACTTTCACCCGGTCGGCAAAGTGGGCGATCTGCTCGCGCAGTTCGGCGTTCTCGGCCTGGAGCGCGGCGTTGGCCTTCTGATCGGGCTGGACCGTCTTGCCGCCCCATTCGTCCTCCAGCGGATAGCCGTGGCGGGCGCGGATCCAGTTGTTCACCAGCCAGCCGCCGGTGCTGATCGCAACGATCAGGATGACGAATTCAGGCGATCCCCAGTTCATTGCACGTCCTTCTTTTCGATGCGCAGCGCCTCGATCTCGTGCGTCAGGCGGTATCCGCTGTCGGTCACGATCCGCTCGACATTGCCAAGCCGGTCCTTGAGGCTGCCGATCTCGGCACGCAGCTGGGCGTTTTCCTGGCTCAGCAACTTGATCCGTTCGCCATCCTCGCTGGTGGTCTTGGGATAGATTGCCTGGCCCCAGGCGCCGTTCAGCGGATAGCCGTTCTTGATCTTCATCCGGTTGGAATAGATCATCCCGCCGCTAATCAGTCCGACGATGATCACGGCCGTGGGGGCCAGGATCCCGATGAGTTGCAGAACCTGATCGGCGCTCACTTGCGCAGCTCCTTTTCGCTGGCGTCGAACAGGGCCTCGACCTTGCGGGCATCGCGCAGCGCCTCGATCTGGCTGGCGACGTCATAGCCCTTGTCGGTCACGATCCGCTCCAGCACGCGCACGCGCTCTTCCAGCTCGCTGGTGTGGCTGACATACTGGGCGGCCTTTTCGGCGGTTTCCTTGACCCGCAGCTCGGCCATTTTCGACTGGTGTTTGGTCCAGACGATGAAGCAGACCATCAGGAACGGGGCCAGCGGGATAAGAATTTTGAGACTGTCGTACATGGGTGTTCCCCCCGTTGATCCGGTTTCAGCGCAGCCGGTCGATTTCGGCTGACAGGCGCGGGTTGCTGCTGACGTAGAAGGTTTCGACTTCGGCCAGGCGGCGGTCGATCTCGCGCAGGCGGCCCTTCACTTCCCGCGCGGTGCGGGTGGGGGATTGGCGCACGCCTTGCCAGAACTGCTGCTCCTGCCGGTCGCTGTAAAGGTGGGCGGGCTTCTTGTCGGCGAGCAGCCCGACGATGAAGTAGGGCAGCAGCACCGCAAAGCCGGTCATGAAGTTGAGGCCGATGAAGCCCAGGCGGACCCACAGGGAATTGACCCCGGTATAGTCGGCAATTCCGGCGCAGACGCCCATCAGCTTGCCGTTGACCTTGTCACGGTAAAACTTGGTCCTCGGGCTATTCATCGTTCTTCCCCTCTTGTTCCTTGCCGGGCCGTCCAGGCCATCTGGCGAATTGCAGTTCGTTGATCGGTGCTGGTAAGTCTCAGCTGCGGCGGGCCTTCTGGCGGCTCATCGCCTTCAGTTCGTCCAGTTCGGCCAGAGCATCGGTCCCGTCAGTCAGCTGGCGCTGCTGGCGGTAGTCCGGATTATCGGCGGAAACGAGACGCTCCACCGTGTCCATCCGGTCTTCCAGGCGCCGGGCCAGCTGGTAGAGATCGTCCAGCAGGGCTTCGTCGTCGTTGGTCAGCGTCGAAGCGGTTTTCCACTTGGTGACATAGTGCAGGATCAGCCACGGCAGGGCGATGAACAGCACAGGGATGACTATGATCTCTGAGGGAAAGTTCTCGAACACGGCTTAGCCCTCCTTGTCGTCGCCCTTCAGGGCGCGCTTCATAGCTTCAAGTTCCTCGTCGATCTTGTCCTGCCCGGCGAGCGCGTTGATCTCGTCGGCCAGGCTCGGTTTGCTCGACTGGTCGGCCAGGCTCAGCGCGTCGGCGCGGCCTTCGGCATAGTCGACTCGGCGTTCCAGCTGGTCGAACCGGGCCATTGCCTCGTCGACCCGCTCGCTCGCCAGCAGCGTGCGCAGCTTGACGCGGTTCTCGGCGCTTTCCAGCCGCGCCGCGATCGCACCCTGGCGGGCCCGGGCTTCGCGCAGCCGGTTCTGCAGCTTTTCGATGTCGAGTTCATAGGCGCGCAAGGCATCGTCCAGCACGGCGATTTCGGCCTTCAGCTGATCGGCCATGTCGGCGGCCTTCTTCTTCTCGACCAGGGCGGCCCGGGCCAGATCCTCGCGGTCCTTGGACAGGGCCAGCTGGGCCTTGTCCGCCCAGTCGGCCTGCAGCCGGTCCAGCTTGACCGTGTGGCGGTGCATTTCCTTCTGATCCGCGATCGTCCGCGCCGCGCTGGCCCGCACTTCAACCAGGGTTTCCTCCATCTCGAAGATGATCATGCGGATCATCTTTTCGGGATCGTCGGCCTTGTCGAGCAGCTCGTTGAAATTGGCGGCAATGATGTCACGGGTGCGGCTGAAAATGCCCATCCAGGGTACTCCGGTGGAAGATGCGGTAGGGGTAGGCGTGCGGCGCAGGCGTTCGACCTCGGCCTCGAAGCGCGAGGCGCGCTGGCGCGGAGCCTGGCCGATCGGGCCAAGGTCGAACGGGTCGTCGGTCTGGGCCGGAACCCCGGGGCGGCGGGGGGACTGGGGGCCGCCATCGGGGCTTGCCTGGGATTCCGGCCCAAGCGGGTTGAAGGGGTCGTGTCCCATCTTGCGGACCACCGCCGGGCTCAAGCCTGCTGCGCCGTGTTGCCCTGAACCTGGGCAACCTGGGGCGCGGCCTGCAGCTGGCTGGTCAGGACCACGATGTTGAACGAAAGCATCGCCGTGACCGACAGGATCACCGCCCGGTCGAGCTTGCTGGTCTTGTTGAGCAGGGTGTTGAACATGGTCAGTACCTTTGAAACGGGTTTGACCGTCACTTCGCAAAGGCCGTGCCAAATGGGGTAAAGGCCGGAATTCCGCACCTTTCGCCAGCAATCGACGAACGACATGTGGGAAGTGTTGCGCGATATTGGGAATTTTCGCTAGATATTGGGTATGGAGCGCAACACCCAATTCGTTGGCCAGTCGACCGCCTTTCTGGATTCGGTCGAACGCGCCAGCCGGGCGGCGCCGATGGGCCGGCCGGTTCTGGTGATCGGAGAGCGCGGGACCGGCAAGGAACTGATCGCGGAACGCCTCCACCAGCTCTCGCGCCGCTGGCAGGAACCATTGGTCACGCTCAACTGCGCGGCCTTGCCGGAAACCTTGATCGAGGCGGAATTGTTCGGTCATGAGCAGGGTGCCTTTACCGGTGCTACCAAGGCCCGCGCCGGACGGTTCGAGGAAGCCGACAAAGGCACGCTTTTCCTCGACGAACTGGCCACACTGTCGATGGGCGCCCAAGAACGGCTGTTGAGGGCCGTGGAATATGGCGAAGTCACCCGGATCGGATCGTCGCGTCCGATCAAGGTTGATGTCCGGATTGTCGCCGCCACCAACGAGGATCTGCCGCGCCTGGCCGAAGAAGGCCGGTTCCGCGCCGACCTGCTCGACCGGCTGAGCTTCGAGGTTATCACCCTGCCGCCGCTGCGGGTGCGCGAAGGGGATATCCGCGTGCTGTCCGACTATTTCGGGCGGCGGATGGCGGCCGAATTGCACTGGGATGCCTGGCCCGGCTTTTCCAACCGGGCGATGGCCGCGCTCGAGGATTACCAGTGGCCCGGCAATGTCCGCGAACTGCGCAACGTGGTGGAACGCGCGGTCTATCGCTGGGGGGCGGGGGACGAGCCGGTCGATCATGTGGTGTTCGATCCGTTCGACAGCCCTTGGAAGCCCGCGCCGCTGCCGCGCGCAGCCAGCGATGCCGCGCCCGCTGCGGAACGGACCGCCCCGGCGCCCGCCACCAGCCTGGATCAGGTGACCGATCTGAAAGCGGCGGTCGATGCCCATGAAAAGGCGATCCTGGAGACCGCGCTGGGCCGCCACCGCTATAACCAGCGCCAGACCGCCAAGGCGCTGGGCCTCAGCTATGACCAGTTGCGCCATGCCATGAAGAAGCATGGGCTTAGCGAGCGGGGCTGATTTTTAACCCTGTTTTCAGCGCTGCGGTCTATGGTCACCGGCCATGGGGATCGGCACCATCATCAAGCGGCTGTTTCAGGCGGTCGGCTGCCTCGGCCTGCTGGTGATGTTCAGCTTTGCCGGACTGAGCAGTTATGCCAGCCATGTCGAGCGCGATCCGGAGGCCAGGGCCCGGTTGGAAGCGGCCGGCGAAGCGGTTGAGCACAAGGTTGACGAAGACGCCGGCTTCCTGGCCAATCTGGGCGTGCTGCTGTCCGCGTGGTGGAATTCCGATGAGCACTATGCAGAGAAACAGCGCGAAGATGCGCTCAAAGCCAAGGCCAAGGAAGAGCGGCGCAAGGCTGCGGAAGAACGTCGTTTCAACACCACTGTCCCGTCATCCGACAACGATTACTACGCCGAGAGCACCAAGCGCGACTAAGGCCGCGGGCCTGCGCGCTTGACTTGTTGGGCCCAAGGCGATTTCCTGCGGCGCGACAATGGCTTGAGCGAGAGGAATGCCTATGCGCCGTTTGCTGATTCTGCTGGCGGCGCTGATCGCCAGCCCGGCCTGGGCCGATCCAACCGAACCCGAACTGGCCGCCGCGCGCGAAGCAGAGGTACGGGGCGCCGAAATCTATGCCTACGATCAGGCCGCCTGGCATTCGACCGACCGGATGCAGGCCGATCTCAAGAAGCGCAAATGGACGCTGGACAAGGCCCAGCAAGAAGGGATGGCCGGCTATATCGTCGAGCCGGCCGCTGATGGCCTGCTGCTGGCGACCTATTACGGGGTCAGGGACGGCAAGACCTTTGCCATGGCCCGCTACTGGGTGCGCGGCAGCAAGGTGGAGCGCGGCGGGTTCCTGAAGGACGGGGACGATCCGGCGCTGTCCCCACTGGCCCTGCGATTGGTCGAGACGCGTGGCAAGGCGGTCGATGCGGCGATCGAGCAGAAGGTTTTCCGCTGCACCCGGGGCAACCTCAACACAGTGGTCCTGCCGCCGCGCGCCGATGGCTCGATCCCGGCCTATGTGATGAGTTCCGGGGTGGAGGACGGGGTGTTCCCGGCCGGCGGGCATTACCGTTATGTCTTCGGCGCGGATGGCAAGCTGCTGTCCAGCCGGGCGTTCAGCAAGAGCTGCGTCAACGTGGATTCGCGCAATGTGCCGAAAAAGGCGGCCGGGTTCGGGGTTTCACACCTGCTCGATCCCCAGCCGACTGAAATTCACGTCTTCGTCAGCTACAACGTGCCGATCACCCTGTTCGTGATCACCCAGTCCAACGGCAACCTGTGGGAAGTCGCGCGCGGGAAGGTGACTTTCAAACAGGTGATGAAGGATCCGATCTGAACGGAAGGTCTGCTATTTCGTCGCGTATTGCCCGGCCTTGGCGTCAAAGTTCGACCGGGCGAAGTTCTTGGCCGCGGCCGAGGTCGCGAAGATTTCGTCCTGCATCACCCCGCTGACCAGCGGATAGCCCTGCGAATTGTAGCGGATATCGCGCACGGTCAGGCGGAACGTGCCGTCGGTCTGGCGCTGGATCAGGAACGGGCGGTGGGCTTCATCGGACATGGTCTTGCTCCTCGGTGCGGATGCGTTCGCGTTCGGCCCGTGCGGCCTTGTTGCCTTGCTCGCGCGCGGCCAGGCCAAGCCAGACGGCGCGCGAACGCAGCAGGGTGTCGCGTTGGTTGGCAAGCGGGGCCGCTTCAGCCGCGCGGGCGCAGCTTTCGGCCTGTGTCATATAGAACTGCTCGCCCATCATCGCGTCACCTCGCTAGTTGGCTGGTCAGCCCAGCACTTCGATCACGGCCAGCCGGGTTTCCTCACGCGAAAGCGGAGAAGAATGGCTGCGGCCGTGGTGGAGCTGACCGGGGTTGGCCGCGCTCCGGGCGAAGGGCGCGCGGCCAAGGCCGCGGCGGATCGCCGGTATCATGGTATTGAATGTCATTGTATCTTCCGGGCAGCCGCAAGGGCTGCCGCATTTCTTGTCTTTGGTTGTTGGGCGCTAATGCCGCCGCTTTCCGTGGGGCCCCGTCGGACCTCCGCCCGGTCCGCGCTCGCGAAACACGATGCGGCCCTTGCTGAGGTCGTAGGGGGTCATTTCCACGCGAACCCGGTCGCCCACGACCGAGCGGATACGGAATTTCCGCATCTTCCCGGCCGTATAGGCGATGATCCGGTGTTCGTTCTCGAGCATGACGCCGAAGCGCCCGTCGGGAAGGATTTCATCGATCTGGCCTTCGAGGGTCAGCAGATCCTCCTTGGCCATCCGCTCAGGCGGCCTCAAGCTGGACGGCAGAGGTCTTGCCGCGCTTGTCGGTTTCCAGTTCGTACTTGACGCGCTGGTCCTTATCGAGCGTGGCCATCCCGGCGCGTTCGACGGCGCTGATGTGGACGAAAGCGTCACCGCCACCGTTATCCGGTGCGATAAAGCCATAGCCCTTGTCGGTATTGAAGAATTTCACGGTGCCTACCGGCATGTCCTGTTCCTTTCACGAAACACGGGTGATCGACCGGCAACGTGCCGGTTGAGCAAAGGTAGCGAGAAAGGGAACGAGGGGGCCGTTGGGCCAGAAAGTTCCGTCGCAGGCGACGTTAGCAAAACGGGATATAGGGTAGGCTGTGCGGAAAAGCAATGGCTGCCAACTAGAGCTTGCTTTTCGCGGCATCCGCGCCTAATTGCGCATCCATCCCGACATTGTGACACAACGGAGGGGCTGGCGCCGCAAGGGGCCGGCGCAAACCGCCATTGTCACATTGCCCGGGCAGACGGAGTTTTCATGGCGGATATCGCGCGGATCATCGAGCTTGTCGAACCGGAGGCCAGGGCCCTCGGTTTCGATCTCGTGCGCGTGCGCTATTTCAAGGGCGGGGAAATCGGCCCGCTTTCGGACGCCGAGGAATTCACCCTCCAGATCATGGCCGAGCGGCCCGAGACCGGCCAGCTGGTGATCGAGGATTGCGCCGCGCTGTCGCACCGTATTTCCGACGCGATCGACGCGCTGGAGGAAAAGGGCGAAGTGCTGATCGCGGATCCCTATCGCCTCGAAGTCAGTTCTCCCGGGATCGACCGTCCGCTGACCCGTCCGCAGGATTTTGCCAACTGGGCCGGGCACGAAGCGCGCGTGCAACTGATCAACCCGGTTGAGGGCAACCGCAAGTCGCTCCAGGGCGATCTGGTCGGGATCGAGGGTGAGACCGTTACTCTCGCCGACAAGAAGTCCGGGTCGGTTTCGTTCCCGCTGTCCGACATTCATTCCGCCAAGCTTGTCCTGACCGACAAGCTGATTGCCGCCACCCGCCCGCTGGACGCCAGCGGGGCTGACGAAATTCTCGAAGAAGAACAGGAAGACTGAACATGGCCAGTCCGATTTCCGCCAACCGCGCTGAACTGCTTGCAATCGCCACCTCGGTCGCGAACGAGAAGCTGATCGACAAGGCTATCGTCATCGAGGCGATGGAAGAAGCGATCCAGAAGGCGGCGCGTGCCCGCTATGGTGCGGAAAACGACATCCGCGCCAAGCTTGATCCGCGCACCGGCGACCTGCGCCTGTGGCGCGTGGTCGAAGTGGTCGAGGAAGTGGACGACTACTTCAAGCAGGTTGACCTGAAGGCCGCGCAGAAGCTCGACAAGGACGCCAAGCTGGGCGACTTCATCGTCGATCCGCTGCCGCCGGTGGATCTGGGCCGCATCGACGCGCAGTCGGCCAAGCAGGTGATCTTCCAGAAGGTCCGCGATGCCGAGCGTGAGCGTCAGTTCGAGGAATTCAAGGACCGCGCCGGCGAACTGGTGACCGGCGTGATCAAGTCGGTCGAATTCGGCCATGTGATCGTCAACCTCGGCCGCGCCGAAGGCGTCATCCGCCGCGATCAGCAGATCCCGCGCGAAGTGGCCCGCGTGGGCGAGCGTGTCCGCGCCCTGATCCTGAAGGTGGAGCGCCAGAACCGTGGTCCGCAGATCTTCCTGTCTCGCGCCCACCCGGACTTCATGAAGGCCCTGTTCGCGCAGGAAGTGCCGGAAATCTATGACGGCATCATCACTATCAAGGCCGCCGCCCGCGATCCGGGCAGCCGTGCCAAGATCGGCGTGATCAGCCGCGATTCCAGCATCGACCCGGTCGGCGCCTGCGTCGGCATGAAGGGCAGCCGCGTTCAGGCGGTGGTGCAGGAAATGCAGGGCGAGAAGATCGACATCATCCCCTGGAGCGAGGACACCGCGACGTTCGTGGTCAACGCGCTGCAGCCGGCCACTGTCAGCCGCGTGGTGATCGACGAGGAAGAAAGCCGCATCGAAGTGGTGGTGCCGGACGACCAGCTGAGCCTGGCAATCGGTCGCCGCGGACAGAACGTCCGTCTGGCCAGCCAGCTGACCGGCAGCCAGATCGACATCATGACCGAGGCGGAATCGAGCGAGAAGCGTCAGAAGGAATTCGCCGAGCGGTCCAAGATGTTCGAGGAAGAACTCGACGTCGATGAAACCCTGTCGCAGCTGCTGGTCGCCGAAGGTTTCAGCGAACTGGAAGAAGTGGCCTATATCGACGTGAACGAACTGGCCGCGATCGAGGGCTTCGACGAGGAACTCGCCGAAGAGCTGCAGAGCCGTGCCGCAGAAGCGCTGGAACGCCGCGAGGCAGCCTATCGCGAAGAGCGTCAGGCGCTGGGCGTCGAGGATGCCCTGGCCGAAATCCCGCACCTGACCGAGCAAATGCTGGTCACGCTGGGCAAGGCCGGGATCAAGACGCTCGACGATCTGGCCGATCTGGCCACCGATGAGCTGATCGCCAAGAAGCGCGCCGAGCAGCGCCGCCGTGACGGCAGCGCCCCGGCGCGGCGTGAGCGTGAGCAGGATCGTGGCGGCGTGCTGGGCGAATATGGCCTGAGCGAAGAACAGGGCAACGAGATCATCATGGCCGCCCGGGCCCACTGGTTCGAAGACGAGCCAGTTAACGAGGAGGCCGCCGATGCGGATTCCTCACAATGAGCCGCTAGGTTCCGCAGCCCCTGAAGCGGCCGCCGGAAACAATCCGGAGCGCCGCTGCATCCTGACCGGGGACCACGGTTCCCGCGATGATCTCCTGCGCCTGGCGATCTCGCCCGATGGCCTGGTCCTGCCCGATGCCCTGGCCCGCGCGCCGGGGCGGGGGGCCTGGATCGGCGTGTCGCGGGCCGAGCTGGAACAGGCGATTGCCAAGGGCAAGCTGAAGGGTGCGCTGGCACGGGCGTTCAAAGGCGCGGCGCTGACCATTCCGGAAGACTTGCCAGAACGGGCCGAAGCGGCGCTGCGCCGGGCCCTGACCGACCGGCTCGGGCTGGAAATGAAAAGCGGCAAGCTGCTGCTGGGGTCCGACCGGATTGCCGAGAACGCGCGGATGGGCAACGTGGCCTGGCTGGCCCATGCCAGCGATGCCCGCGAAGACGGCTCGCGCAAGCTCGATCAGGCATGGCGGGTCGGGCGCGATCTGGAAGGGTCCGGGGAAACCGGATTGACCTTGCCTCTGGACCGGGCGGCGCTGTCTGTGGCATTGGGCCGCGACAATGTCGTCCACCTGGCGCTGACCGATCCCCGGTCAGTCGAACGGGTCGAAGGTCCGCTCCGGCGCCTGCTGCGCTTTCTGGGGCAGAGTGAAGCGAACGAACAGGATCGTGGCGATGGTCTGGCCGATGCGGCCGGGCAATCGCCCGTGACGACGAATTGAGTTTTGAAGGGCACGATTGAGCATGAGCGATAGCGAAAACAAACCGACCTTGGGCCGCAAGCCGCTGGGCCTGAAGAAGTCGGTGGAAGCGGGCCAGGTCCAGCAGACCTTCAGCCACGGCCGCACCAACAAGGTGGTGGTCGAGGTGAAGCGCCGCAAGCTGATCGGCAAGCCCGGTGTGGCCGAA
>ERZ761602.5202-NODE-5202-length-15643-cov-6.099692_pt1 | contig 15643 bp, 19 predicted proteins | sample MGYA00512165_ERZ761602 | MGnify/ENA primary metagenome ERZ761602 (study PRJEB28899, sample SAMN02445085) | bioreactor sludge metagenome | biome: EBPR sludge; isolation source: Thorneside wastewater treatment plant | place: Australia: Brisbane, Thorneside...
ACATTGGGGCGCCCGACAATCGTGATGTAACCGGATTTTTTGGCGCTTCCGGACGAGAGAGAATTCTTTTGCTTTTTCGGGGAGCGCTTTTTTGTTTTATCGGATTGAGGGCTCAAAATTTATTCCGACTTTTTCATTTTACCGAGCATTCCGGAAAGTTTTTTGATGCCTTCATCCAGCGACTCAGATCCTTCCCCGGCAAGACCTTCCACAAGTTTTTTGGCATCGCCGGCAAGCTTCTCGGTGTTTTCTCCGGCAATTCCCAGGGCCTGTCCCTGCAAGTTATCCGCCAACCCTTTCAAATCTCCCAAGCCGCCGGCAAGAACTTTTTGAATGGCGTTAGCAATCGCAACACGAATCGCCTGAGTTACTTTAAATTGCGGATTTTTCAAGTCTCCGCTTACTTCAAAAGGAACATCCAGTGACGGAAGACGGTTTAACGCGGCGAGAACCGTTTGCATCGGTATATCCATCAGCTTCGCTCCTCCTGCCTGAGCGCCTAATTCGGTCGAACTCAATTTCATCTGATGCTGAGAGGTCAGCTGATTATCCAAAATCTTGATTGTGGATTTAAGGTCGAAAGTACCGGCCTTCATCTCAAAAGGCTGATCGGAAATAAAGGCATTAAAATCCGCAAGACTCACGCCCTCCACCGTCAATTCAGAATCTAAATTGGGTCCGGCCATAAAATTGGAACGTCCCTTAAAATGAACCGTTCCGGGGTTTTGTTTCCCGAGATCCGCGGCAACCCCCACGGTTTCAACAAGCTCGGAAGCCGGTTTTGCGGGATAAAAAATATTTTCCACATCAATATTGATATTGTCGACAACGTACTCAAATCCCTTGCCGATAGTGGAATCTTTCAGAGTAACACGACCGTCTTTGAAGCTAAATTGCTTGAGCTCAATACGAATATCCATGGGCTTGGCTTCGTCTGTCTTTTCCGGCTTTTCGGACGCGGCTTCCTCTTTTTTTGCGGGCTGACTCGCGTTAATATTTTCGATCAGCTTATCCACATTGGAAATAGGCTTGGATGTTTGATCTCCGCGTTCAAATAAAAATTTAAGCCCTTTTATCTTTACGTGCTCAATAACAATTGTTTTAGGCTCGCTGCCGCCGGCCGTAAACTGTTTGATCAAACCCGGAACATCCAAGCTGACGCCCGCGCTTCCCAAATCGAGCAGATAGTCATCAGAAAAACCAATCGGGTTTTTAATTTTAAAACCATAGACAGTCGCATTACCGGGCCATAAACGGACGCTTAGAGCGTTAAACTTTACGTCTGTTCCGAGAATCTTCGAAACCTGAGACTCCACTTGCGGCTTCACGATCACACCGATAATGAAACTATGAAAAACAAGTATAAGAACAATGAAAGCGAGCAAACCCAAAAGAATTTTTTTAAGCATAAGACATTCCCCCTGAAAATAGGCTGTAAAACGGAGGCATTATACCGAACCTCGAACGCATAACCAAGTGACAAATCCCTCGCAATTAGGCTGCGGCATCTAAAGCGCTTATCAGATTGTCTATTTCTTCTTCCGTATTATAAAAATGCGGAGCGACGCGCAGTCCTCCGCCGCGGGGTGAAACATAGATTTTCTTCGCAAGTAAGCGCTGCCAAACCTTGACCGGATCTTTTTTTTCAAAAACAACAATCCCCGACCGTTCAGTCGGGTCAAGCGATGACAAAACTTGAATCTTTTTATCGTGAAGACGCGCGATTAAATAATCCGTTAAGCTTAAAACACGTTTCTCAATCTGATTCATTCCGATCTGGGAGAAATAGCGGGCTGCCGCGGCAAACCCAAACATAGCCGAAAAATTAGGACATCCCCACTCATAACGTTCGCCGGCTTTTTTCATTTCCAGGTTTTTATTCCGCATTAAGTCGCACCCAACCATACTGCGCCAGCCCGCGCCCTGCGGTTGAAATAACTCCAAAAGCGGTTTGCGGATATAAAGAACTCCGCCGCCGTATCCGGCCATCATCCACTTATAGCTATTCGTACAGACAAAATCCGCATTCCACTTTTTAACATCAATCGGAATAACACCGAACCCCTGTGTGGCATTCACGGCAAAATAACGGTCGCCTTTGATTCTTCCAATCGCTCCGATATCCTGACGCTGTCCCGTTCCGTATTGAACAAAGCTGGTCACAATAGTTTTGATTTCGGGAGTTAAAGAGCGTCGTAAAGTTTCAAAACTCACCCTCGATTCTTCCGTGGGCTGAAAAGCAGTCTGCGCCTTTCTCCAAAGCCAGGGAACCGTACTGGATGGAAACTCAGATTCATTGAGAAGCACCTGCCCTTCCTGCGCGACCAACTCCGCGACAAGATTCATGCCATGCGATGTACTGGAAGTAAATGCGATTTCCTCAGGCTCGGCTCCGATAAAATCAGCCACGGTCTGTCGAGCTTCATCGCGGCGGCGCATCCAGTCGAGCCAGAAAAAATCAGCGCCCTCGGCGTTTTCTTTTTGAAATTGCTGAATGGCTTCCAAAACAGGGCGCGGAATCGGTCCGCCGGCGGCATGATCCAAATAAACCGATTCGCGGGTAATCGAAAAATCTTTACGGATATCTTTCCAGAGGCTCATATTGTCAATCGGTAAGAAATATCAGCGAAATGCCGATGAGAATTCAGCGGCAACCGGAATTTTTAACTTCTTCAAAAGCTTTCTCGTCAAAAGGTCTTCTTTTTCCGTCCAAAGCGGAGAGCCGGCATCGGCGCTCACTTTAAAATTACCGCCGGCAATTGAATCATGTCCGCCAGCGTTACAAGGATCATCCACCGAACTCCGCAAAATTGCCGGAGCGTCATCATGCGGGCGGCGGGTACGAAATGAAATATGCAGCTTATCCAGATATCGCCCCGTACAAAGAGCCCGCGTCGCCACATGCGACCCCAAAATAAAGTCCGCAATTTCAGACACCAAATCCGGATGAGAGACAAATCCCAAATGCGCCACAACAAGCCCGCGGCAAACCTTGGCTTCATTTAACGCGAAACGCAATGTTTTGAAAAAAGCCTGCGGCTTAGCCGGGTTTTGAATTTTGGTTAAAGCCTTCATATCGCAATAAGGAAGAAGGTCGAGATAAATATCAATAATCTCCTGACTTTCCACACGGTTCAAATTTTGCGTATCGGAAAGGATACCGTAAACTAATCCGGTCGCGATGCGCTTGGGAATTTCAAGTCCGGACATTAATAATGCTTTCGTCACAATCACGCTGGTCGCTCCGCAATCCGGATTCACGATGGCTAAATCAGCCTCAGGTGGTTGAACCGAAGGGTGCTGATCAAGCACGATCGCCACATGCTTTTTGGGAGGGCAGGAATGATTCTCAAAGCTGGGCTGAGTATCGATCAGGGCTACGTGCGCGTATTGCTTTAAGTCGGATTTACTGATTTTGTGCACCGGCATACGCAATTGGCGCACCATGGCTTTATTTTCACCGCGCCCGATGCTGCCGCCGTAAACGATTTTGGATTTAACGTTCGCCCCTTGCTGGGCCAAATAAGCTAAAGCATCGGCCGTCGCCAAAGCATCCGGGTCGGGATAATTGTGCGGCATAATCAAAAGCGGCGAAAACTGAGCTCCGCGCTCTTTGACAAAATTCAATAATTGAACCGCGTTTTTCTCAATCCGGCTAGTTTCGGGGACAGCGACTTCAGGAGAGATTTTTTCGTTTTTTTTAATTTTCATGCGAAAAAGAAGGTTCCGGCTCCATCATGTCCGGATCAGCTTCTTAAACTGAGGATGCTCCAATAAGGACTTCAAATCAGGATCCTTGCGCATATAAGCAAAATCACGGTAACCGAGCTGAATCGCCTTTTGCAGAGCTTTTAAGGCTTCCTCTGTTTTCTCCGTTAAAGCCAAACTGCATGCCAAATTGTAATAAACAATCGGATCATCCTTGCAAAGGCGGGACAAACGCTGGTCAATACGCAAACCCCGCTCACGGAGCCCTTTGCGGGTATAAGCTTCCGCCAAAGGAATCAGCGCTTCAACATAATCGGGACGGCGGCGGACAATACCGCCAAAGAAGGAGATCTCAAAGTCCAAATCTCGTTTTTTCATAGGCTATGATCTTAGCGGATAAAGCGGACGCCGTCCACAGGGAGATATTTTAAAGAGCCTCCCGTGAACGGTATCCGGCAAATTCGCTAGCTCGCCAAAAGCCGGGTCACTTCGTCTAAAAGTTCGTCGGTGTCAAAAGGCTTCAGCACAAAATGCTTAATCCCAAGGCTTTGCGCTGATTCGAGGGCGTGAATATCGTTAAAACCGGTCAAAACAACTTCCTGAAAAGGCGGTCTATGAGCCGCTTCGCAATACTCACGAATGGCTCTCAGCACAGCAAAACCGTCCATTTCCGGCATGCGCACATCCGTCATCACTAAGTCAAAATGCCCTTCGGGTAGTTTTCCCAATCCTTCCATCCCGCTTGCGGCAGACTCGACGACAAAACCCGCTTGATGCAGCAAAACTTGAAGCGAACGGCGGACCAAAGGGTCATCATCAATCACCAAAATGCGCTTAGACTTCATTTTTCACCTCCTCAATTTGGGCGGCCAATTTAAAATCAAGCTGGGTCAAACCTCCGGCGGAATGCGTCGAAAGAACCACTCTTAAATTTTTATAGTCCGTTAAGTGCAAATCCGGGTGATGATTCAACTCTTCTGCGAACTCAGCAACGCGATTTAAAAAACAAACCGCGTCCGTAAAATTAGAAAATCGATATTTTTTTTCAATTTTCAAACCGGATTCATCCATACTCCAGCCTGATACTGCCTTCAGTTTTTTTTCGGCTTCTTCCGCGGTAAGTCGCTTCATCTCAGCCTCTCAAATTAAAAAGCATATGAAGATAAGAACGCTCTTCACGATCCTTGCGTGATAATCCCAACTGCTTTTCCGCGCGCTGAATACTCTGAACCGAACCTTCCAGTTCGACAAAGGAACCCAGCCCCGGCAATGTGTCGACTGTTACCATCACTTTATCCAAATGATAGACTTCTCTTTTTTTAGAGTATTTTTTGGAAAGTTTAAATCCAAGCACCTGCAAGATAGCTCGGGCAGGGTCAAAATCAACGGGGGTTTCAAATTCAATCCGTTTGGTGTAGCGCGATTTTAAGCGGGGGCCTTTGAGAGTCAGTTCGGAAGTTTTTCCATGCCGGCGAAGCCGTAAAACTGTTTTACGCTTGGCCAGACTTCCGTTCAAATCCCAAAACTCATTCAGTTCCGCGCCTTTTTTAACAAAACGGGCTTTGAGCCGGCGAAGCTTGGAGCGGAACAAAGCCGGGTTTTTGCAGCGGTACTTTTGTTCAACTTCAAAAGATTGCAATGAAACTAAATCCCAGTGTAGGAATAAACCATTTTCTGAGCCAAATCAACGGCAGTCGCGCGGTCAAAAAGCTTCTCAACAATCACGAAAGAAAAATCAAGCGCGGTTCCCGGCCCCTGGCTTGTAATGATGTTTTGATCTACCGCCACAGCCGTGGTTTGATGCTGAATCAAAGCCCCCCAACCTTTTTCATAGCCAGGATAACAAGTTGCTTTACGATTATCTAAAACACCTGTCGGCGCGAGCACAACCGCAGGAGCTGCACAAATAGCGGCAATCCATTTCCCGGACTGATTCATCTTCGCAATCCACTCTGTTACCCCTTGCGCCTGATGAAGATTCTCCGCGCCCTGAACTCCGCCCGGCAAAATCAAAACATCCGGATTTCCTTGATATTCCGACAAAAGCATATCGGCGATATAAACAACACGCCGTGATCCGCGCACATTCTTCGAGCGCAAACCCGCCATGACCACATTCACGCCGGCACGGCGGAGAACATCCACCGGCGTCACCGCCTCCACTTCCTCAAACCTCTCGGCCAAAATTAACAACGCTTCTTTACGCATATTCCCCTTTAAAAAGCAGCTCGGGCGCAGCCCGATTCCGCTATCAGCATGCACACCCTCAAGCACGGCAAGGTTGTTTGAAATTTATTTTAATACGAGTTTTGCGCCGAAGAACGCAACTGTCTGAGCAGAAAAATAAGTTTCAAACAACTTCTCACGCACTTAAGCAGTGGCCGCCGCAACCTGTTGCCTGAATTCCTCTGTAAGTGCCGTACTCAAATATCTTTCACCGAAGCTCGGAATAATAACCACGATCAGCTTCCCTTTGTTTTCAGGGCGCGAAGCCACTTGAACCGCGGCCGTTACCGCGGCGCCGGAGGAAATCCCGCACAAAACACCCTCTTCACGCGCGAGACGTTTCGCCATCGCAATTGAGTCTTCGCTTGAAACAGGCACGATTTCATCAATCAGCTTTGTGTTAAGAACATCCGGCACAAATCCCGCGCCGAGGCCCTGAATCTTATGCTTTCCCGGAGCACCGCCGGCAAGCACCGGTGATTCCGTAGGCTCAACCGCAATTGCTTTAAATGACGGCTTGCGGGATTTAATTACCTCAGAAACACCGGTAATGGTTCCGCCTGTTCCAACGCCTGAAATCAAGATGTCTACTTTACCGTCCGTGTCGCGCCAAATTTCTTCGGCGGTGGTTTGACGGTGAATTTCGGGGTTCGCCGGATTTTTAAATTGCTGGGGAATAAAACCGTTTTTAGTTTCAGTCAAAAGTTTTTCAGCGCGCGCAATCGCGCCTTTCATGCCTTCGGCACCGGGGGTTAAAACCAACTCCGCGCCTAAAAGCTTGAGCAACAAACGGCGTTCAAGACTCATCGTTTCGGGCATAGTCAACACAAGCTTATATCCTTTGGCGGCACAAACAAAAGCCAAAGCGATTCCGGTGTTCCCGCTGGTCGGCTCAATAATGACGGAGTCTTTGTTGATCAGCCCTTTTTTCTCCGCGTCTTCAATCATGTTCGCGCCGATGCGGTCTTTCACGCTGGCCATCGGATTAAAAAACTCGAGCTTCAAAACAACATCCGCCGGCAACCCCTTCGTAATGCGGTTAAGCCGAACTAACGGTGTGTTTCCGATCGTATCAACGATGTTATTAAAAATTTTCATAAATTCCTCTTACTTCAGGTTTTAAAAGACGCTCGCACCTTGTCCGGTTTTTTGTGACTCGGTACCGCGCTGAATGATTGATTAAACAAAACGCGTGTGCGGTAGAGGCATTCTATCAAACAACCGGACGCCGTCCAAGGGAAGAGGTTTAAAAACGCCCCTGTTTAGACAACGAGATCAAAATTAGTGCTGACTCTCAGGATGGGCATTGGGCTGCCCGTTGGGTTTGATTTCATTCACAATAAACGACTTTTGCCCAAAAATGTGGTCATTGGCAAAAATCCGGAACTCATATTCCCCCGCGTGAGGAAAACGAAGACCACGCAGATTAAAAACGAGCTCGTGGGTAATCAGAGGATTAGCAATTTGAATGGGTTCCGGCATTTCACTTTTGCCGATTGTGGCGTCATTCTGCAAGTCGGTCAATTCGAGCCGAAAGCGATACTTCCCCTGCGCGTCGGTCAACTTAATGTAAACCGAAAGCTGGTAATGCGTACACGGAAACTGAACCGCGCCGATATTTTCAAAAACACCGATCAGGCTTTTTTTGTTCGTGCCGCGCTCGGTAATGACATAGTCACAGATCAGCATCGCGTTAGCTTTAGGGACAGGGATAATCGACATGCGAGGATTATATGACAGGACGCCGTCCAAGGGGAGAGGTTTTAAAACCTCTCCCCTTGGACGGCGTCCTTTTCAAAAACAAACAGAATGAGACGGCTATTTTTCGAATTTTTTGAATACCGCAGGAAGACAATCTAAAATATCCCGCGCAATCAAACTGGTTTGTCCCATTTTTTTCGCAGCCAAATCTCCCGCAAGACCATGCGCATAAACAGCGGCGCAAGCGGTTGCAAAATAGTCCTGCCCTCGTCCTAACAATCCCGCCAAAATACCGGTTAAAACATCTCCGCTGCCCGCGGTAGCCATTCCGGGATTACCGGTAAAATTAACAAACACCTTCCCGTCCGGCGCAGCGACAACCGTATGATGTCCTTTCAAAATCAAAAATATTCCGAATTTTTCCGCTGTTTCTTTGGCGAGATTCTTTCTCTTTAGATTGCCTGCACGAGGTACAGCAAGTTTAAATAGCCGCTCAAATTCACCCTCATGCGGAGTCAAAAAAAGAGGCGATTCCGAGTTCAGCAAAATTTGCGGACGAGCTTCAAAAGAACTTAACGCATCAGCGTCAACCACAGTTGGAACTTTAGATTTCAGAATCAGTTTGTGAATCAGTTGAGCAGTCGATTCATTTCTCGAAAGGCCGGGACCGATTGCTAAAACATCCTGACCTGCCAAAAGCTTCGATATTTCCGCAAATGAGCGGACATGAAGTGAGCCGGAGGAAGTGGATAAAAAAGACCGCACCATCACTTCGGGATCTTTCCTCGCCACCACGGGATAAATCGCGTCGGGCACCGCCAGAGTGACAAGTCCGGCCCCGGATCTGAGCGCGCCTAATCCCGCCAGACTGGCCGCGCCGCTCATACCCCGGCTGCCGGCAACCATCAGAACTCGGCCATAATCACCTTTGTGGGATTGTTTTTTTCGAAAAAGCAAGCGCTTCAAAAACGCAGGGGGCTGAATCACCGGGAGGATTTAAGAATGGCTGCCATTTGTTTAACGGCTTTTTCAATACCAACAAAAACAGAATGACAGACAATGGCGTAACCGATATTCACTTCTTCAATTTCCGCAATCTTTAAAAGCTCCGCAGTGTTTTCATAATCAAGTCCGTGTCCCGCGTGAACATGCAACCCTAGTTTTCTTGCCAATTGTGAAGCAGTCTTGATGCGGTTCCATTCTTTCTTTTGAGCGGCCCCCTTCGCGTTGGCATAAGAACCGGTATGAATTTCAATGGCAGGCGCGCCCAAAACCGAGGCCTGGCGAATTTGACGCACATCAGGATCAATAAATAAACTAACTTGAGAACGGTGCTTCGCGAGAGCGGAAATCGTTTTTTGTAAATCGCGGGGCCGCTGAAAGAGATCTAACCCGCCTTCCGTGGTCAACTCTTCGCGTTTTTCCGGAACCAAGCAAATTTTCGCGGGTTTTATTTTAAGCGCAAATTTTAAAATCTTGGAGTTGACGGCCATTTCTAAATTAAGCGGAACCCGAAGCCTTCGCGCCAGATCAATTACATCCTGATCCTGAATATGCCGCCGATCTTCACGCAAGTGAACCGTAATGCTATCCGCACCGCCGCGGACGCACGCCAAAGCAGAATCAACTAAATCGGGAATGCCTTCTTTGCGGGCCTGGCGCAATGTAGCGACGTGATCAATGTTGACTCCGAGAGTGACGGTTCTTTTTTTCATTTTTTTGAAGCTTCTCTTCGGAGAATCGCCTGAATTTGAACGCGCTTTTCTTCTTTCAGGCTGACCCCCTGAGGAAAAACCCAAAAAACATCCGCTAAATGCTCTCCGTAATCAAGCCCGGTGAGATCAGCGTAAGCATGAATTTGTGACGCCTCTAAATTCTGAAGCACACGGCTTGGCCCTTGCACCTTGATTGAAATTTTCTGCGGATTTAATTCCGCAATACCTAACGAACCGGACGGTCGAACCATTTTAATCGGAACATCCACCAATTCTTTTTCATCAGAAACCTCATGGATCGGAACATACACGTCAACCGCGTCCACATCCAAAACAACCGCGTGGGTCGGCAAATCAAAATCCGTGGTCAAACGAAAAGACCGGGTTCGGCCGGTCAGGCTAATGGGCTTGGTCATGGCGGCAGTCATTTTTTCAATTTGCCCCTTCGGTCCCTGTACCATCACCGCATTCGGATCCATTTGCAGTTCTTCATCGCGAATTTTATAACCCAAAGCCGGCTCGCCGACAAAATGAGGCTTCACAGGGAGTTTTTGTGTCACAACTTCATCCACAACAACCCGCACAACCTGAGGTTCAATTCTAAGCACCTGCATCTCCACGCTCGGCAAACTAATTTCTCGCGGGTCTGTGTGAAAAGAATATTCGCCGGCCTGCTTCATTTCCCTGCCAAATTCATGCTTCGCGCGAATATCCGCGCCGGCAACCTGGCTGACCATGGCGCGCGGAGCTTTGATCGTAATCCGTAGTTTTTCGCTGGAAACCTTAAGAATGCTGATATTTTTATTTTCGATGGATACAGAAAGCGGAATGGTACGGACAATCTCAACACTTTCTTCGTTGACAGCGTAATACCAAAGCCCGACGGCAAGCCCCAGCGAAATCAACTTCAGTTTCCAATTACGTCTAAGCCACTGGCTCATGAGGGGCCCCGCTGAGAAAGTAATTTTGAAAGCCAAGACAAAAGACCGCTCTGCGGCGCTTCTTTGTTTTGAGTCTCAAAAATCTCCTGTAAACGCTTTCTTAGGGCCGAGGAGTCGAGCGGTACGGATAAACTTCCCTGCTGCGCAATGGATACGGAATGTGTTTCTTCGGAAACCACCAAACAAACCGCGTCACTGTCTTCGGTCAGCCCCAAAGCGGCGCGATGCCGCGTCCCTAAACTCGGCGCTAAATCGGGATTATTGGACAAAGGGAAAAAAGCACCCGAGCAAACAATGCGCCCTCCCGCGATAATCACACCGCCGTCATGCGTCGGGGTATGGGGATCAAAAATAGAAATAAGAATGTCGGATGTGACGCGCGCGTCAATATCCATACCGCCTTCAACTTCATCGCGCAAACTCATGCCGCGCTCAAGCGCGATTAACGCGCCGTGATTTCTCCGCGCAAGCTCTTGAGTGGCTTTAACCACCTCATCCAAAACGCCGCCCGGCTGAAAACCGCTGCGCCCCATTGTTTTTTGGCCGATACGCGCGAGCCCCCTGCGCATTTCAGGCTGAAAAATAATCAGGAACGCGACAACACCCACTGCGAACAACTTGGATAAAACCCAGATGACGGCATTAAGGTCCAAAAACTTAGCGATGTTGAAAATAACCGCAAGCATCACGAGCCCGACAAAAACCTGGGCAACGCGGGTGCCGATAAAAAAACGCATCAACCAATAAACGAGCGCCCAGATCAAAACAATTTCGCTGACCGGCCGCCAAAGAGAAAAAAGTATTTCAAGCATAAAGAAGATTATACAGGGACTTGGGGCTCGGAGCTAGAAGGGGTTTCATAAGCAGGGTTGAGAGAGGCTCTCAACTCTGAAATGCCGTTCGTGGTTGCGCGGAGCGCAGAACAAAAATGACTAAAAAAGCGACTGAAGCTTCGAGGGGGGGGGGTTACCAAAGTGCTTGTAGGCTTTTTCGGTCAAAATACGTCCCGTGGATGTACGGCGTAAAAAGCCCTGTTGAATCAAATAGGGCTCGCACAGCTCTTCGATCGTTTCCGCGTCTTCACTCACTCCCACGGCAATGCTCTGAACACCCGCGGGGCCTCCGCCGCAACGCTCCATCAAGTATTTAATCACGCGCAAATCAAGCTCATCCAATCCTTCACTGTCAACGCGCAAACGTTCCAACCCTTTCAACGCAGCCGATTTTGTAATTTTACCGTCACCCTCCACCTGAGCAAAGTCGCGCACACGGCGCAAAAGACGGTTGGCAATACGTGGGGTTCCGCGCGCACGGAGCGCGATTTCTAAAGCTCCCTCGTTATCCGCAGGCACATTTAGAATCGACGCGGAACGCGTTACGATTTTCGCAAGGTCTTCAAAATCATAATATTCCAAATGTTCCACAATGCCGAAACGCGAGCGCAAAGGCGCGGTCAACAATCCGCTGCGCGTCGTCGCGCCGACCAAAGTAAATTTGGGAATATCCATTTTGACCGAACGGGCATGCGGCCCTTTATCAATCATAATTTCAATCGAAAAGTCTTCCATTGCGGAATAAAGATATTCTTCCACCACATGCGGAATGCGGTGAATTTCATCAATAAACAAAACATCACCCGCTTCAAGGTTAGTTAAAATGCCGGCAAGGTCTCCCGCGCGCTCAAGCACAGGTCCTGCAATTTGGTGAATTTTCGCGTTCATTTCGCGCGCGACAATATTAGAGAGCGTGGTTTTGCCCAAGCCCGGCGGGCCAAATAATAAAATATGGTCCAGCGGTTCATTGCGTCGCTTCGCAGCTTCAATGTAAAGCTTGAGATTGTCTTTAACTTTGTGCTGACCAACAAACTCGTCCAAAAGCGACGGACGCAGCGAAAGCTCAACCGCGGTTTCTTCGGGTGTCGGATTCTGGTCAATGATACGGTCAGAGAAATTAGACATGCGGAATTATAACAGACCACAGACGACAGACAACAGACTAAAGACTGTTATTGATTCCTCGGTTGGGCTAAATACTGGTTGCGCTTTGCGCAGAGGCAAAAAAGAACATTTCAGAGCTAAACATATTTCAGTGCGTTGCGAACCAATTTATCCACAGCGAGCTTTTCAGACGCGGACTTCTGAGCTTTGTCCACCGCGGTCTGGGCTTCATTCTTGGAGTATCCGAGCGCGATCAAGGCCTGTACCGCGTCTTCCGCTTCGCTCGAAATCAAAGGTGCCGTGCTCTTAACACCGGAATTTTTTCCGCCCTCAAGAATCACTTTTTCGCGAAGTTCGATCACGATTCGCTCAGCGGTTTTTTTGCCGATACCGGAAATGGAAGTCAACACAGCAACATTGCCATCCTTAATCGCAATCTTCAGATCTTCCACTAAAATTCCGGACAAGGCTGTGTTCGCGATTTTAGGCCCGATGCCGGAAATGGAAATGAGCATGCGGAACATTTTGCGTTCATCTTCGGTCGCGAAACCATAAAGCAATTGCGCGTCTTCACGCACCACGAAATGCGTGAGTAGCTTTACTTGCTCGCCGAGCGCGGGCAAGGAGGCATAAGTAGAAACCGGAATGGTCAGATCATAACCAATGCCCGCAACTTCAATGATGACAGACGTTGGAGTTTTCTCCATCAGTTTTCCAGACAAATAATTGTACATAGTTTATTTTATGGGCGTTGTTTGAGTTGACCGCGCTTTTTTAACCGCCAACCTGATGTTTTGTATTTTAGCGACTCCGCGTGAATTATGTAAGTGGCATATCGCGATCGCCAAAGCGTCCGCCGAATCAGCGTAAGGCGTCTCTTTCAAACTTAAAAGACGTGTCACCATATACGAAACCTGCTCTTTCGTCGCACGGCCGTTCCCCGTAACAGATTGTTTAATGGAAGTCGGAGCGTATTCAGCCAGAGGAATCCCCGCCTCTTCGGCCGCAAGCATCGCGCAAGCGCGCGCTTCACCGATACGCACCACGGCCTGAATGTCTTTGGCGAAAAATAAATTCTCAAGCGCAAGCACATCGGGCTTGAACTCACGAATCAAGCGCTTGATCTCCTCAAAAATCTGGTGGAGGCGCTTTTCAATCTTCGCGGTGGATTTAGTTTTAATAACCAAGGCATCAATTAGTTTATAACGATTGCCTTCTCCCTCGATAATTCCCGCCCCGCAGCGATGCGTACCGGGATCAATCCCTAAAACTCTCATTTCATCTCCTTGCCATAAAAATCTTTCAAAATGGTTTGGTTGCGAGACGCAGTCAAGCGCCTGCGGAGGCGTATGGAACAATACGCCGCACAAAGAAGCGAAGACTGCAACGATGTAAACGAATCATTTTCACAGATTTTTCAATACTTCGTCGGGAATTTCGGCGTTGCTGTAAACATTCTGCACATCATCATTTTCTTCCAACGCTTCGATCAGTTCCATTACCGCTTTCGCGTTTTCAGGCAATACTGCCACCATGTTCTTAGGAATCATGGTGAGTTCTTTTACCTCGGGCTTAATTCCCGCTGTTTCAAGCGCGTGCTGAATCGCGCCAAAATCAGAGGGCGCTGTTTTAATTTCAAAGCCTTCTTCCGTTACCGCAAAATCTTCCGCTCCAGCATTCAAAGCAAGCTCCATCAACTTGTCTTCGGTGGAAACGGATTTAAGAACGAAGAAGTACCCCTTTTTCTCAAACATAAACGAAACCGAACCCGCGCTCGCCGGAGAACCGTTATTCTTAGTAAAAATCGTTCGTACGTCCTGCGCCGCGCGGTTTTTGTTATCCGTAAGGCAGGCAACTAAAATCGCAACGCCCTGCGGTCCGTAGCCTTCGTAAGTAATGCTTTCATAGTTAACACCCTCTATGTCCCCGGTGCCTTTTTTAATCGCGCGTTCAATATTCTCCGTGGGCATGTTCACGTCTTTCCCCGCCTGAATAGCCGAACGAAGCCGGAAATTCGAACCGGGATCTCCGCCGCCTTCTTTTGCCGCGACCATAATTTCACGCGTCACCTTGGTAAAAGCCTTACCCTTTTTTGCGTCGGTAATTGCTTTTGCGTGTTTGATCTTTGACCATTTATTATGACCCGCCATTTTCACCTCACCCGGCTTCTGAAAAAAGTTATCTGCTTCGTTGCAAGCTGCGCTTTTTCGTGCGGCGTAGGTTTCACTACGCCTCCTCAGGCGCTCGCCCGCGCCTCGCATCTAATCTTTTTTGATAAGCCTTTTATTTTTTATTAATGCAAAAAATCACAAAAAAATCGACGAGCGTTTCTCCGCTTAACAGCCCATCACCCCAAGGAAGCGATTAAAGTTTAAAGCGGTTTGATCTGAGCCGCGAGTTCTGCGCCAAAGGACGCAGCTGTTTGAGCGGAGCAAATCAAACCGTTTAAACTAACAACTTGCAAACAACCCAATCGCGCATTCGCTTTAAAACTTGCGCCGTCAATCGCTTCTAGCATCTTCAAAACATCGCGCGTTGCTTTCACATCATGCACCCGAAAAAAGCGAGCGCCTTTCGCGTAGCCCTGTGCCACGCAAGCGGCCGAACCAAACTCGCGCTCATGCACATCCCGCCCCGTCACATGACCGATGAATGACTTTCTCGACGCGCCTAAAAGCAAGGGGCAGCCCAGCCTCCCGAATTGCTCCAAATGTTTCAATAGAAAAAGATTTTGCTCGAAATTTTTTGAAAAACCTAAACCAGGATCAAGCACAATGGCTTCTTTCGCTACACCCTGCTCCAACGCGGAATCACGGGATTGCGCCAACTCTTCCGTTACTTCCTTAATTAAATCTTCGTAAACTGCGAGCTTCTGCATGGTTTCCGCGTTTCCCCGGCGGTGCATCAGCACAAGCCCCGCGCGGTACCGTGCCGCGATTTCCGCGAGCCTTCCGCCCGAATCACGCAATCCGCTGACATCATTAATAATTTCAGCACCCGCTTTCAAACAAGCTTCTGCAACATCCGGATGCGTGGTATCAATTGAAACCGGAACGAAAAGTTTTTTCAGTCTCTCTAAAACGGGCACAAGCCTTGCAATTTGAACTTCCGCCGAAACTGGATCAGCGCCGGGCCGCGTCGACTCCGCGCCCAAGTCCAAAATATCTGCGCCATCGGCAATTAACTTTTGTCCCTGAGAAAACGCGGCGTCTGCCTCAAGAAATCGGCCTCCGTCGGAAAATGAGTCGGGAGTAATATTGAGAATCCCCATAATGCGGGGTTTTTCAAAAGAGAGATCACGAGATGGGAGTTTCCACGCCTGCATTCTACCCTCAAATTTTAAAATTAAAAAAGTGACGGCGCCGGCGCAGAAAGAGTCGGCGGAGGCGGGGGCTCAGCCGCATGACGCCCATGC
>ERZ761602.5204-NODE-5204-length-15639-cov-19.784330_pt1 | contig 15639 bp, 17 predicted proteins | sample MGYA00512165_ERZ761602 | MGnify/ENA primary metagenome ERZ761602 (study PRJEB28899, sample SAMN02445085) | bioreactor sludge metagenome | biome: EBPR sludge; isolation source: Thorneside wastewater treatment plant | place: Australia: Brisbane, Thorneside...
TGCTGTCCTTGGCAAAATTGAAACACCTCAGATACGACGACGGCTACTCGCTTTGGCGTGCTGGCGGCCTGTCAGGGAGAAGCAAAAAGCGCAATCAAAACAATGTTTTGTTGGCTTCTTTGTAATGCAATAAGGCTAAAGCTGAAAAAGCTCGGTTTTTCGGGCGAGCGATTGCGTCGATGGGATGGAACGCGATTCGCTCAGGGCTTGTGGTGCAGCGCGGCCGCGAAGGCCAGCGTCTCTCGTGCAACGCGGACGCGGTCGGCCGGGCTCAGCATCAGTGTGTCGGTGACATGGACCGGCAGCGCCATGCGCTCGCGCAGGTGGGCATCGCGCGCATCCAACACGAAGCCGTCGAGCAGGTCGCCGTAGTGGCGGACGATTTCGTCTGCGCTTACCGGAACGCCCAGCTCGGTCATGATCTTCGCCGTCGGCCCCTTCACCGCAGCGCCGCCGACCAAGGGCGAAACCGCAACGATCGGCACGCCGCGTGCACGCAGCAGCGCACGCAGGCCGGGCACGGCCAGAATGGGAGCGATGCTCAGGTAGGGGTTGGAAGGGCAGATCACGATGGCGCCCAGTGCCTCGTCGGCGAGCGCGCGTTCCAGCGTGGCGCAGGGCCGCGTGTCGGGTGCGAACACGAATTCGACCGCACGCGTCACCGGGCGGCATTGCTGGCGCACGAAATAGTCCTGGAAGTCGAACGTGCCTTCATCCGTCTGCACGCGGGTGCGCAGCGCCTGGTCGGACATCGGCACGATATCGGCGTCGATGCCGAGGCGGCGCGCGAAGTCGGCAACGATGGCCGACAGCGGCTCGCCGGCCGCCAGCCGGCGGGTGCGCTCGACGTGGGTGGCGAGATCGCCGTCGCCGAGGCGGAACCAGGTCTCGCCGCCCAGGCGGGCCAGCGCGTCCATGAAGGTCCAGGTCTCGTCGCGCCGGCCCCAGCCGGTCTCGGGGTTGGCGAGGTCGGCGAGCGTGTATAGCGCGGTGTCGATGTCGGGCGAAACGTGCAGGCCCAGGTGGGTGAAGTCGTCGCCGGTATTGACCACGACGGTGAGCCGGCCGCGGCCGGCCGCGTGCAGCAGGCCGTCGGCGAGCTTGGCGCCACCGACGCCGCCGCTCAGGGCGAGGATGCTGGCTGCGCTCATTGGAACAGGTCCGTGTCGATCGGGCGCACCAGCGCCCGGCTATCCGTCTCGGGCGCGGCCGGCATGAAGCCGCTGGCGACCACCACCGGCATGCCTTCGTCGCCTTCGCCCATCACCACCGCGGCGCCGGCGGCCACCGCGTCGGCAAACGCGGTCTGGGTGATCTGCAGGGTGCGGCCGTGGCGGTCGGTGTCGCCGCGGCGGTCGATCAGCGCCGGAATGCCGGCCGAACCCAGCGCCACATTCACTACGCCGTTGCGCCACGGGCGGCCGAAGCTGTCGCTGACGATCACGCCCACCGCCTGCCCGGTGGCCAGGCGCAAGGCCTCGCGCAGCGCGGCGGCCGAGGCGTCGGGGTCGAGCGGCAGCAGCAGGGCGCGTTCGCGGCCCACCTCGTCCGGCACGTTGGACATGTCGATGCCGGCGTTGGCCATCACGTAACCCAGGCGGTGACGCACGATCAGTACCCCCGGTACCGCGCGCAGCACGCGGGTGGACTCGGACAGCGTGAGCTCGACCAGGCGTGCATCCTTGCCCGTGATGTCGGCGAGCTCCTGCGCCTCGGCAGAAGGGACGATCTCATCGAGCCAGGCGAAGCGGCCTTCCGACTTCGACACGATCTTCTGCGCCACCACGACGATGCTGTCGTGGCCCAGCGCACTGCCAGTCGCCGCCAGCGCCGCCACGATCATCGGTGCCAGCGCGTCGCCGGGCCGGACCTCGGGGATGCCGGCAAGCGCTTCGAAACACAGCCGGCGTCCCATGGCCGGCTCCTCAGGCGTCGGTGTTCATGTCGAGCTCGCCGCTGATGCACAGGCCGGCGCCGTCGACACGATAGGTCTTGTTGAGAAAGATCAGCACCGAGGTCATCGCCTCGGCCGCGGCCGAGTTGGCCAGGGCGCCGCCGTGCAGCCCGCGCAGGCCGGCGGCATCGGCCAGCGCGACCACCTGGGCGCGGTCGGCCTTGTCGTCGCCGAACACGAGCACGTCGCAGGCGATGTCCTCGTCGGTCGCCAGCTTGTGCGCGGCCACGTTGTGGAAGGCGGAGACCACGCGGGCGGCTTCGCCCAGCGTGTGCTGGGCGCGCAGTGCGGCGCAGCCCTCGGGCGGCAGCTGTACGCGCATCACCTTGGGCGGCATCAGCGGCACCGTGGTATCCACCACCAGCTTGCCGGCCGCCGCGACGCGGATCTCCTCCAGCGTGGCCACCTGCGATGCAAAGGGCACGCTGACCACGATCAGGTCGGCGCGGGCGGCGACGTCTGCATTGAGCCCCGAGCCGACCGCGGCGCGGGTCTCCGCAGCCAGCGCAGCCGCCGCTTCGCGCGCCTTGCCGGCGTCACGCGAGCCGATCTCGACGCGCAGCCCCGCCTTTGCCCAGCGGCGCGCAAGCGCGGCGCCCAGCTTGCCGGTGCCGCCGATGACGCCAATTGTTGTTGTGTTGTCGATGACCATCTAACTGTCTCCATGGGGTAGGCGCAACGCCCGGCGCTGCGGGCGCATGCGGTGCCAACCACGCTACGAGAGTTGATGGTCGGGGAGCATCGTCCGATCGGACGACATGCTGGCGGGGCCGATGCTCGGCGGGCTGAGGTCGTGGTGCCACCCCCGCCCGCAATCCACTTGCGAGTCCATGGCGCTCGTCTATGTTGAATCCATGACATGACGTCGGACTCATATCGGCGGGCATCTCGAGGCTGCCGCATTGACAATCCGTAGCACCTGTATTCCTTCTTCGCGTAAGGAGAAAGCATGAAGCTGACACACATGCTGATTGCGGCATCCGCCGCACTCACGCTCACGACTGCGCAAGCTCAAGCCAACCCTTGGATTGCCCTTGCCAACAAGATTGGGAACAGTGCCCTATGTCAAGCAAGCACTGTCCCAGGTGGGCTTGCGAGCCCCAATCCGCAAACTCAGGATCATCGCTTTGCGCTCTATCTGCGTTGTGAAGCCAAGGGCGGACGGGACGAGTTCACAACGAACAGCTGCTGCGATCACCTGACCGCTGGAGACGCGAAGAACATAGGTGTCTGCCCCGATAATCCAGTTAACCTCATCGTACCAATTCGAGATGCATTCAAACTCGCGGTGCAGTGCTGACTGTGGTGGTGAGGATGCTCAGCTTCCAGAAGCTGCCAAACAAGTCGTACTTTCGTTTCGGCTGTTCATATTGGCCTTCCGTGCCGCTGGCTATTGTGGCGTTGCTGCCAGCAAGCTGTGCCAGCCTTGATCCCGTCGATTATCCGCGGGAATGGAGTGCTCGCCCCAGCGAGGTATTGGCGAACGGATGTCCGGACCTGTCCGGTACGTACAGCATTCAACCCAGCGAGGTCTACCCGTCGGGCTTGGGACTGTATCCAAGACTCAATGAGGCACTAAGCCCGATTACGCTCCGTGACTTCGCCAACAATCAAGAAAAGCCCTGGCCGGAGTTGCCGGGTGCCACGAAGGCTACTTTTTCCGCTCAGGGAGAGTGGCTGCATGTGATCTTGCGCGATGAGCTTGAAGGCCAGGTAAGCGTAAGGTTCAAGCGGAAAAGTTGGTGGGGCGGCTTACACGAAAATGCCGATGCCATGCCTCTGTGCATACAGCTGGAGTTGGGGCCGACGTCGCTGTTTGAGAGTGGAAGGAGGCCGCTATGGGCAGCGCCCTTTGGTGTTGGCCAGGCAGCCTGGTTCGGCGAGACGGAGTTTGAATCTGTAGCGCTGTCCAAAGATCGAGACGGCGCCCTGATCGTCAACTACCGAGTGGGTAGCATGTTCATTACGACGATCCTGATCGGAAGCTACGGAGAGTGGGTTGGCAACGTCTGGTGGCGGTATCCGCCCGTGGAGTCTGACCGCTGAACCGGAGAGTCTGCCGACGGATGGCCAGCGCTTTCCCGGGATCCTGCGGATGATCGGCTATGGGGCGGGGTCGAGACAGCCACACTTGCCCCGCCGAGCTCCCGCTTAGTTATGGGGCTGGAAGTCTCAGTCCGGCCAGAAGCTGTCACTGACCACCGGATCTGGATAGCGGCCATCCCGGCGAGACGGTATGCTTTCTGCCTATGTGCCAGTTGACCAAGGAGGAAGGACAGAGAGTATAGGAGTGAGCAAGACCAACGTCATGGCAACAAAGTTATCCAACAAGTCAACGTTGTAACCGTTGTAAGTGAAGAGGGTCTGGAGTCATCGAAGGCTCCTAGCAAGAAAGTAGAAAACAACAAACCAGCCAATACTAAGCTAAAGGAGGGCCGTAGCCATGGCAAAAAAAGTCATTAAAGTGAAAGTCGTACTGAATGTGAAGGGGGTTGCTGGGGCGTTGCTCTTGCTAATGGGTGTGTGGGTACACCATGCTCAACCCTATGCTCTTTGCCGTCGGTCTAACTAGCGCTTCCACTTCACGTCCGAGTCTTCGGTTTGGACGTCACGTGAACCTAAGCGTTGAACGCACTAGGAGGACGAAGATGCGTGCACTCAACAAAATGATCACTCCACCCCCTGCGAACTCCCGCAACATGCGCGCCTATATGCAGGCGATATTGGAGGCAACAGGCTTGCTGGCTGGGGAGCGTTTTGATATTTCCCGCTTCATGCGTAATTACCGGACTCATCTTGAATCCGGCAGACTCCAGAGACACAGCGACGGAAGTTACTCTCTTAGCGAATCTGGAAGACAGTACTTCATAAGCCGGCTTACCGATGATCCTGTTGTCAAAGGCCAACTTGTCAGTCGTGCTGAAGTTGTCGAGATGCTTCATAACATTACAGCAAACCGTCCGGCCGACGGGTGGACCACCATTGGGTAGATTAACGGTCATGCCCAACAAGTCGCCGCACCGGACGGCAGTTCCGCCAAGCTGCCTTTTCAGGCAGTGAGCTTTGTCGTTGCATGAAAGCTTCTCAGAAAGCTCAGTGGCGGCAAAAGGGCGGGTGAGGACCGCCGTAGTTGGCTCACTGCGCTCCAGCGCAGGAGCAGGGCGGGAAGGTTCAGTCCGCCCATCACCTGCCGTCTCGGACGAGCCCGTAAGCGGACATCTACGAGCTGATGAGTTATGCTAACAACGATCAGTGATTGAAGAACACTAACTCGAAACTGAGAGGTCAAGATAAAGGCATGGCATTCAAGATTCTAATAACTTGTGCATCAATTTTACTCTCAGTTTTAAGCAAAAGTGCCATATCTAAAGACCATACAGAGATCGAAAATACCGATAAACTAAATATTGCATTTGGAACGGCCTTCTTCTACAACAGCGAAGGTGAAATGTTCACAAACAGGCATGTAATTGAAAGTTGCGATCCGAACTCAGTGTTCGTGAAGACTCACGATGGAAAACTCAATAAAGCTAAAATACTTGCAAAAAGTCAGAAATATGACTTGGCTGCAATAAAGATCAATTATAAGAATGATGCTTTCGGTGCAATAAGAACAGCCGACGACAAACATGTATCGGTCCCAGAGGAAACTGAAGATGTTTTTTCCAGTGGGTACTCATCGCCCCTAGAGCGTAAATTCGAACCCTACACACGGTGGGGGCAAATTCAGCGTTGGTTGTCTCCCAATGAATTTCCTTATATCAACAGGATGAGGATGGACGCTTACCCAGGAGCATCTGGATCCGCAATCCTCGATTATGCAGGTCTTGTTGTTGGAATATTATTCGCAGGGTCAAGAGAGTCCATTGTCGACCTCAGTCAATTACACAGGGCGGGCTATGCGGATAAGTGGATTTTCTTTCATAACAACAACGCCATCGTCGATTTCTCTAATTCAAATAATTTGAGAATAAACGTATGGAGCAACTGGAGTCGAAAATCCCCTATTTTTATTGCTGGTCATGCGCTGATAATCACAGGGTTAGTTGTTTGCGAGACAGTCAAGAGTGAATAAATATTAAGAAAATACCATAGGAGGGCCACTGTGCTGTGCAGGTTCAAACTAAGGTGCTTCTTTAAGTTGCTTGCTCTGTCGTTTTTCGCGTTTGGCAGTATAGGCATCAGTCAAGCGGCTCCTTTTGGCGTGGAGATGGGAGTCGCATTAAGTAAGCTAAAAGTCATAGAATCTATGGGTGACGATCTATACATAGTTGATCCCCCAGTAAAAAACGAAAATTTCGGAAAGTACTTCGCTTTCGTGAGTCCTGCACTCGGTGTTTGCGAGATATCCGCACACACCCCACCTGGACTGAAGGATAACAATAGTCTTCAGGAGCAAATGGAGAAAATTAAGGAGCAACTTGTAAAGATCTATGGGAAACACCTTCCGAATGAGCCGCCTAAGATTCTAGCAGGCCAAAAATTAATGTTTGGCGCGGCCAAGATAACGCAACGTGAATATGTTTGGTTGCTTAACCCGAAAACCAAAAAACATGAAGGAGTGGAGAAAATAAGGCTGAGAACTGTAGAGGCAAGAAACGGCGGATTCATTATGCTGAAGTATTCGTTTTCGAATATCACAGAGTGTCACCTTGGAAGCGATGGATCGAGCGCGACGGGGCTTTAGTAATGTGCGATTCTTGGCGTCCGGTTACCTCGCACTTTATGCCCGTCCATGAGAACCCTTGAAGCTCTGTTGTGCCGAGTGTTTCTTAGTCGCGCACTAGAACGTGCATGCGAGTCACCCATTCCTCGTTCCGGCGAAGATGGCAAAAGAGTCAATTGCTTCAGTGTTTCCATTGACCGCTTCGGTGAACCATACTTTCTCGTGACTGCTCTTTCGGGACCGAGGCTTCACGGCCTAGAGTGGACCGGTGAGCGATACGCGATTAAGCGAAGTATTGAGCTTTCCGATATAGACCCTCGTGATGTTTTCGTTGCGCACTATTATGGCCTGTCCGATATCAGCTACTCTGGCATTCTCGACTTGGCCATAGGTCGGATATTTTTCTGGCCTTATATCAAGATCCACACTAACCGCTTCTTTTCGAGAGTTGACCAGTATTTCTTCAACAAGAAAAAGCTGATTACAAAGCAGCGAATTGACCTATTGCGCTTCCTTGTGGATAGGCATCTTGAGGGCTCCCCGATCAGGGATACGATTGATTTAATGACTGCGCTTTACACTATAAAATGGGTGCTTCATCCTGATCGTGATTCACAACGCCTCAAACTGAGATTCTATCTTCGATCTCTTGTAGACACAGGCGAACTGAGGGAGTCAGATAGTGGCTATGAAGTTACTGGCAATGCGCTTCGTGCAATTGAAGAATACGAGGAGCAGGAGCGAAAGCACACAGAGAGTGTAAAAATTCAACGTAGGATCATGTGGCTGACATTGGCGATTGCATTTCTTACCGCCGTCCAAGCAGAGTTGCTCAAGCTCCCAACGATATTTAACCTTTCCGGCTAAAGCTTTTGGCATAAAGCGGCGGTCGAGGGGCGCGCCCCTCACCATGAATGCCAACGACGGCTTTCCTCAGGCGCCGATGACGGCTCTGGGTCGGGTCGAGACGCTCGCAGACGGATCGTCGTCGTGCAGGGAAGGACGGACACCTCAGTCCGGCCATGAGCCGCCACTGACCGTTACGTTTCACTTGCAAGTCGACGGCGCTCAGCTATGTTGAAGCAGTGGTATGACAGCAAGCCCTTGTCGGCCGGTGTGGTCATTAAGCGTGGCCGTCTTGAGGGGAGATTCTCCGTCTGTTTGGGAAACGCTGATTAAATCCGTTCGCCCTGAGCGGTCGAAGGGCATTCCTCGGAAGATCACGGGCTTTGACAGGCTCAGCCCGAACTGTAGGGAATAAATCAGTGTTTCCTTAGCGGTATGCGCGCGTTCCAGAAAGCCAGCCGCCCAATAACGAGAGAGACCGTCGAGAGAGTCATTCATGCGGACGCCCCTCGACCTCCCCGCTCTAGCGCTGGAAATGAAGGCGGCTCAAGACGCTGCGCGACAACTCGTGCCTTTCACGACGCGTCTGCCGGAGTTCGATCTCTCCGCGGCTTACGAGGTTGCGCACCTCGTTCATCGCGCGCGCCTGACCGAGGGTGCCAAGCCCGTGGGCCGGAAGATTGGTTTCACAAACCCCGACATGTGGGCCAAGTTCGGCGTGCGTGAACCGATATGGGCATACATGTACGATACGACGGTCGTTCGCTTGGGCGGCGTACACGTTACTTGCTCGCTCGGTAGGCTGGTCGAACCGAAAATCGAGCCTGAGATCGTCTTCGGCTTTCGCACCGCTCCCCGGGCCGGAGCAGGACCGCTGGAAGTCCTGAGTGCGATCGACTGGGTTGCGCACGGCTTCGAGATCGTGCAGTCGCACTTCCCGGGCTGGAAGTTCCAAACTGCGGACACTGTTGCTGACTGGGCGCTCCACGGTACCTTGCTTGTCGGCCCCCCGCAGCCCTTGGCTCGGCTCGGCCTGGATCCTGTCGCCGCGCTCGAGTCCTTCACGCTCACCCTGTCATGCGGTGATCGCCACGTCGAAACGGCCAAGGGCTCGAACGTTCTGGGCAGTCCACTCGCCGCCATCATCCACCTGTCGTCGGTACTGGCAAGGCAACCAGAGTACGAGCCCTTGCACGCTGGCGAGATCGTGACGACCGGAACGGTGACCACCGCGCAGTCCATCCGTGCGGGCGAGACCTGGCGATCCGAAGTGCATGGCATCGGACTTCCTGGCCTCACGATCGAGTTCTTGGAATGAGCATAGTGCAAGACTACCCACTGCTGGCACAGGATCGCACCGAAGCTCATCGAGCAATACACGGTCGTCTGTCCGGATCTGCGCGGCTACGGCGACTCCGACAACCCGCGCGATGGCTACGACAAGAAGACCATGACGCGAGGCATGCACGAGTTGATGCTCGGGCTGGGGGTTACGACGTACGCGCTGGTCGGTCACGACCGCCGCGGGCTGGAGGACTATCGCGCCGCGGCGTCTCACGACTTCGAGGACGACGAGATGGACCGCGCCAAGCGTGTGCCTTGCCCGGCGTTCGAGCGGACTGCCCGGGAGCGTTGTGGGTTGCTGCCCATGCGACCGAGTCCCTGGGCGACCGCTCGACGTGAACGTTTGGCATCAGAGTCGTCCCGTTCACTTCTTCTGCGGAGGCTGATCATGGGTGCATCTGCTCAACTTACCATCGAGAGACTTGACGTACGTGCAGTTGAAGTGCCGATGCGGATCCCGCTGCAGACCAGCAGTGGAACGATACGAATTGCCCCGCTCGCACTGCTGGACCTTCACACCAGCGAAGGCGTCACTGGCCGGACGTACTTGTTTTGCTACACACCGCTCGTCTTGAAGCCGGTGTGCAGTCTCATCGCAAGCCTCGAGTCCACTCTTCAAGGAGTGCCCCTCGCACCCCTTCAACTCAACCGCATGCTTCACTCACGGTTTCGTCTGCTCGGATCAAAGGGGGTCGTGGGCATGGCGCTGGCGGGGATCGACATGGCGGCCTGGGACGCGCTGGCGCGAGTTCAGGGGCAACCTTTGGCGCGCGCGCTCGGCGCCGACCGTGTCGAGGTCGGTGCGTACAACAGTTGCGGACTTGGCCTGATCGGCGCCGACCTTGCGCCACCGGAAGCGGAATCATTGGTCGCTTCAGGCTTCACGGCCATCAAGGTGCGCCTCGGTTACCCCACGCTTGAGACCGACCTCAAGGTGGTCAGGGCCGTAAAGTCTGCGATAGGAGGCAACGTTCATCTGATGTCGGACTACAACCAGGCGCTATCGGTCCCAGACGCCTTGCACCGAGTTCGAGCGCTAGCCGATGAAGGGCTGTACTGGATCGAAGAACCATGCCTCGCACAGGACTACCAAGGTTACGCCCGAGTTCGAGCCGCATCCACTTGCCCGATTCAGATGGGAGAGAACTGGTGGGGCCCCGTAGAGATGGCAGCGAGTCTCGCCGCGGGTGCGTCAGATCTCGGAATGCCCGATGCGATGAAGATCGGGGGCGTCACCGGCTGGATGCAGGCAGCGGCGCTGGCGGAGTCGGCTGGATTGCCAATCTCGACACACTTGTTCCCTGAGGTCAGCGTTCACCTCTTGGCCGCAACCCCGACACGACACTGGCTGGAGTTCGTCGACTGGGCCTCCCCAATCCTGGCGCAACCCATGGAGATCAAGAGTGGCAAGGCCTCATTCACGGAGGCGCCCGGTTCAGGTATCGAATGGGACGAAGCCGCGGTCAGCCGATATCTCGCACACTGATGCCTAGGCTTGCGATCGAGCGAACGGCCTGAATATAGAGCGCACTCCTGATGCAGAGCCAAACACGCGAAAGCTGCTTTATGGTCGGTACCGGCAACGTCGAACTAGGCTCGGTCAGCGTGTTGGGCGGCTTCATTCGGCTTCGCCACTACGGGCTGCTCGCCCGCGTGGTCGGGGCGGCGCCGCGCTGTCGCGATGGACCGCCATGAACACTCACGCGCCCCCGTCTCAATCCTCGCTGATGCCAAGGTCCTGTTGTGCTCTATCCAATGTGGATGAGCCGCACGTAGAATCCCCAGTATCACCGCCAGAGCGGCGGTTCAGTTCAACAAGGCTTATCCCTCGCGGCAGGCGCCCGCATGTCAAGCGACACGAAGATTTGACCCCCCATGGGTTAATCAACTCTCCGACGTGATTGGGGTGGGGGCAGCGGCCTTCTGCAGAACGTGTGCGCGCAATGGCGCTTCGGGGTGTTCCGCCGCCTGGTGACGGGCCAATGCGGGGGACGAGTGCGGAGGCCGGCACGCTGAGGACCGCGTGCCGGCGCCGTGTGGCGGGGCCTTACGCGCCCGCAGCCAGGGTCGGATAGTCGGTGTAGCCCTGCGGTCCCGGGGTGTAGAAGGTCGCGGGGTCGGGTACGTTGAGCGCGGCCTTGCGACGGATGCGCTCGGGCAGGTCGGGGTTGGCGAGGAAGGCGGTACCGAAGGCGACTGCGTCGAGCTTGCCGGCGGCGATCGCGGCCTCGGCTTCGTCGGCGCTGTAGCCCATGTTGCCGATCAGCACGCCGCGGAACATCGCCCGCGCCGGCGTCATCACGTCGCCGTGCTGCTTGCCGAAGAAGTCGCCGCGCATCAGGTGCAGGTAGGCGAGGCGGTAGTCGTTGAGGCAGCCGGCGAGCCATTCGACGAGGCCCACAGGGTCGCTGTCGACCATGTCGTTGTAGCTGTTGAGCGGCGACAGGCGCACGCCGACGCGGCCGCTGCCCCACACCTTGCACACCGCCTCGAGCACCTCGAAGAGCAGGCGGGCGCGGTGCTCGCGCGGTCCGCCGTAGGGGCCGCCGCGCTGGTTGCTGCCGTCGCGCAGGAACTCGTCGAGCAGGTAGCCGTTGGCGCCGTGCACTTCCACGCCGTCGAAGCCGGCGGCACGGGCGTTCTCGGCGGCGCGCGCGAAGCCGGCGACGATGTCCGGCAGCTCGTCGTCGCGCAGTTCGCGCGGCACGACGTAGGGCTGCTTGCCCTGGGGCGTGTGCACCTCGTCGCCGGTGATCGCGAGCGCGCTGGGCGCGACCGGCTGGCGGCCGTCGTTGAGCAGCGGGTGGCAGGCGCGGCCGCCGTGCCAGATCTGCAGTACGATGCGCCCGCCGGCGGCATGCACCGCGTCGGTGACCTTCTTCCAGCCCGCGACCTGGGCCTCGGAGTGGATGCCGGGCTCGTGCCAGAAGGCGGAGTTGCCCTCCATCGCCATCGTCGCCTCGGCGATCAGCAGGCCGGCGCTGGCGCGCTGGGCGTAATGGGTGGCCATCAGCTCGCCGGGTACGTGGCCGTCCTCTGCGCGGCAGCGTGTCAGCGGTGCCATCAGGATGCGGTTCGGCAGGAGGAGGTCGCCGGCCTGGAGCGGGGTGAACAGATCGGTCATGAGAGAACGGTCCTCGGTTGATAAGGGTGAATGAGGATGATGGATTGCATGGACCCGGGGCCGCGCAGTGTGCGAGGCTGTAGGCCCATCATCGAAGGCCCCGTCAGGCGTACTGGGGCGATCGGGCCCATACTTTCCGTGTATCTGCGCGACCCGGATGGAAATCTCATAGAGGTCTCCGAGCAGATTAGCGCCTAGCGCGACAGATCGCCGCTGCCTTGCGCGTCACCCATGCATCGCAAGCGCCTCATCCGATCTCGGCCAGGAAGCGTACGCGCGCGCTTTCCAGTTCAAGCCGTCCGGCGTCGTCCACAAGCCGCAGCGCTGCGCGGTGATAGGTCTCGAACGCGGCCCTGACCTTTACGGAATCCAGCGCGGGGGTGGGTTCCTCTTCTGCCTCGGTGGCCCATGCTTCGCCTGGGATGGGCTGGAGCGTTGCGTGCTTGGGGATGAAGTCCACCCCGCCGCCGTCCGCCGCGGCGGTCATCGGGCCGACCTTGGTGTAGTTGCGGCCTTTCCAGTGGAAGCGGGCGCCGGGCGGGAGCTTGTCGATCTTCATCGGTCTGCGCAGCGGAGGTGTCGGGGCCCACAGTCTATTGGAAGTGCGCCGCCGCTTGGGCGTTCAGGGCTGCGGCCGAGGCTTGATCGCGATGCGCAGGTGCTGGCTGAGGTCGCCGGTGAAGTCCAGCTGGCGGTAGTCGCGCTCGACGAAACACCACTCGCCGTCGATACGGGCGAAGCGGTCGTGGTAGCGGCCGCTGGCGATGATCTGCAGCGGCAAGGCGTCGGTGGCCTGCATCACGGTGAAGCAGGAGCGGGCCTGTGCGGTGCCGGCCGCTTCGTCGATGTCGAGGATGGGATTGGTGACGAGGTGGCGGGTGCGGGGGGTACCGCAGGGGTGGATGACGAGGATCTTGCGCCACAGGGCGAGCAGGCCGTCGGCGTCGAGCGGGCCGGCAGCGCCGGTCTCGATGCGGGCGTGGCGGAAGAGGGCGGCGGCGTCCTCGAGGCGGCCTTCGTCGATGGCTTCGGCGTAGCGGTAGAGGAGGTTGCAGATTGCGGTGGCGGCGGTGCTCATCGTGTGCTCCCGTGGGGGCGTCGCCCCTGCGTGGGGTGGGCGGAAACGAAAAAAACCGGGCGGCGGCATGTGCACCGCGCGCCCGGCCCAGGGACGATGGTGAGGCTCAGGCCGACAGCCCGGCGAGCATGCCGGACTTGACGGCACCCTCGATGTAGCCGATCTGCGCGCCGTCGCCGACCGCGCTGACCGGCACGCCGGCCGCTTCGAGCGCACGTGCCAGACTGTCGTCCGGGCGGGCGCCGACGGCGAGCACGACCGAATCGGCCGCCAGGGTGTGTTGCTGCCCCTCGGCGTCGGTGTAGCGCAGCGCCTTCTTGTCGATCGCGACGACCTTCACCTTGGTGTGCAGCGCCACGCCATGCTGGCGCAGGGTGTCCAGCACCCGCCAGCGGCGCACGATCGACAGCTCGCGGCCCAGGCTGGGGCCTTCTTCCAGCACCACGACCTCGCGGCCGCGGTCGACCAGGAACTCGGCGAGCTCGATGCCGACCAGGCCGCCGCCGATGATCGCGACCTTCTTGCCCAGCGGCATCCACACCCGCGACAGGTTCTGGATGGCGTCGGTGCTGTCGGTGACGCCGACCAGGCTGCCGGCCTTCATCAGCGTGCGCTGGGTGAAGGACAGCTTGCGCTTGGCGATCTCCTCGGCGCGGTCGTCGGTCATCAGCCGGCGCAGCTCGTCGCCCGACCACACGTGGTCCATGTCGGCGCCGGGAATGGGCGGCGCATTGCGTTCGGCGCCGGTGGCGACGATCACCGCGGTGGCGCCGAGCTGGCGGATGAGCTCGGGGGTGGCGACGGTGTTGAGGCGCACGTCGATGTCGAGCTTCTTCATCTGCGTGGTCAGGTAGTCGAGCAGCCCGCCGTTCTCGGCGTAGGCCAGCGCGGCGAAGAACAGCGTGCCGCCCAGCCGGCTGCTGCGCTCGACCAGGGTGACCTTGTGGCCGCGCAGCGCAGCGGCGCGCGCGGCCTCCATGCCGGCGGGGCCGCCGCCGACGACGAGCACGTGGCCGGGCTTTTCAGCCGGCACCAGGCGAATCTCGGCCTCGTGGCCGGTCATCGGGTTGACCGCGCATTTGACGCGCTGGTTGACGAAGATCTGGCTGACACAGGCGTAGCAGTAGATGCAGGGCCGGATGTCCTCGGGGCGGTTCTCGATCAGCTTGTTGGGCAGTTCGGGGTCGGCGAGCATCTTGCGCGCCATGGCGACGAAGTCGCACTGGCCGGCGGCGATGGCGTTGTCCGCGACCTCGGGCTCGAGGCGGCCGACGGCGATCACCGGGATCTTCACCGCCTCCTTGATCTCGGCCGCCCACAGCAGGAAGCCGGCCTTCTGCTGCACCAGCGGCGCCTCGGTGAAGGCCACGCCGGTGCTGGTGTTGGCGTAGGCCGAGACGCTGACCGCGTCGCAACCGGCGTCGGCGGCCATGCGCGCGAAGACCTTCGCTTCTTCCAGCGTGATGCCGCCCTCGGTGCGCAGTTCATAGGCGTCCAGGCGCAGCCACACCGGGTAGTCGGCACCGACGCGCGCGCGCACGGCGGCGATCACCTCGCGCATGAAGCGGCCACGGTTCTCGATCGAGCCGCCGTATTCGTCGTCGCGCCTGTTGTAGTAGCCCGACAGGAAGCCGGCAATGATGTAGTTGTGCGCGGCGTGCAGTTCGACGCCGTCGAAGCTGGCGCGCTGGGCGCGCTCTGCCGCGGCGGCGAACCATTCGATCATCTGCGCGATGTCGGCCTGCTCCATGACACGGATCTTCACGCCGGCCTTCTCGCGGCCCTTCGACGAGCTGATGAAGGCGCCGAGCTCCTCCTGCGTCAGCGCGGCGAACATGTCGGTCTTGACCGCCGGCGGCATGGACGGCAGCCACAGCTCGCGGCCCTCGGCGAGGTCGCGCACCGAGTTCTTGCCGGCGTGCTGCAGCTGCGCGGCGATCTTCGCGCCGTGCTTGTGCACGCGGTCGACGATGCCCTTCAGGCCGGGGATGAACCTGTCGTCCGAGAGGCCCACCTGGTAGGGCTCGGCCGTGCCGTGCGGATAGGCGATGGAGACCACGCCCATGGTCAGCAGGCCGGCGCCGCCGGCGGCGCGCGCCTCGTAATAGGCCTGGATGCGCTCGCCGCAGCTACCGTCGGCTTCGGCGAAGTTCGACCCCATCGGCGCCATCACGATGCGGTTGCGCACTTCCATCTTGCCGATGCGGCCGGGTTGCAGCAGGTTGTCGAAGGATCCCATGGCGTGGCTCACCCCTTGGTCAGATAGTCGATGCAGCTGCGGTTGAAGAGGTCGCTGTGCTCGACCTGCACCCAATGCCCGCAGCGGTTGAGCAGGATCATGCGCGCGTTGGGCGCGTTCTCGATCACCTTCAGCGCGCCGGTATGGGGGTTGAACTTGTCGTCGGTGCCCCAGAAGCCGAAGATCGGCGCCTTGATCTCGTGCAGGCGGGTGGTCATGTTCGGGACCATCATGGTCGAGAACAGGTTGGCCGGCTGCGAGGGGGCGATCGCGGAGCGCTCGTTGATGATGGTGTCGTCGAGCATCGAGGGATCGAACACCTGCAGGCTCATCACGTGGCGCATCTCGACCGGTCCCATCGGGCCCTTGGCGAAGGTCTCGACCATGC
>ERZ761602.5205-NODE-5205-length-15636-cov-13.560490_pt1 | contig 15636 bp, 13 predicted proteins | sample MGYA00512165_ERZ761602 | MGnify/ENA primary metagenome ERZ761602 (study PRJEB28899, sample SAMN02445085) | bioreactor sludge metagenome | biome: EBPR sludge; isolation source: Thorneside wastewater treatment plant | place: Australia: Brisbane, Thorneside...
TTATTACTCTATTGTCGTTTTCGGCTTTTGCTCAGAGCTACGACTATACGATTTACAACATTTCTAATTCAAATATAGCAAGCAACTATATAGGTGATCTTAAAGTGGATGCCAACGGTTTATTATGGATAGCTTCTTATTCAGGAGCCTCTACTTTTAACGGAACCACTTTTACCAACTACAATACCAGCAATTCCGGTATTACATCCAACTCAATTATAAAAATTCAAATTGATGGTTTGAATAGAAAATGGATGGCAACACAATCCAACGGAATCAGCCGTTTGAATGGAGCTACTTGGACCAATTACACAACTTCAAATTCCGGACTTCCGAATAATGCAATTAATGACATTGCGGTAGACGGTTTAAATAATCTTTGGGTAGCAACTGCGTCAGGACTTTCAAAGTTCAACGGAACTACTTGGACAACTTATAACTCACTAACCAATATTAATTCTGTTGCAACAGATAGCAATAACGGTGTTTGGATATCAACAGGAAATTTATTATATAAATTTAATGGAACTGATTTTGACATCATTACTGATGGAGTTCAAAAAATACTTCGAATAGCTAACAATACTATTTATATAGATGCTTTTGATGGTTTAATGACTTATACCATCAATGGAGGTGCTTATGATTTATATTTTCAAAGCACTTCTTGTCTTGCAGGATATCAACTTAACGCTTTGGACGTAAATAACAACAACAAAGTATGGATTGCATTTCAAGGTGAAGGTTTGCAGAATTTTACAGACTGTATTTCTTATACTTCTAACTCAGGTTTGCCAGACAACTATTTAAGTACAGTTAGAACTCAAGCTAACGGTACAATTTGGGTAGGAACATTGCAACTGGGTTTAACTAAAATGACACCAATCGCATCAACTTGTAGTTCACCGACACAGTTCTGGAGTCAAAATATCACAGCCACTACAGCTACTCTTAATTGGATTCCTGCAGGTCCGGCACCTGATAGTTATGTGATTCGATACAATACTACAAATGAAATTGGTGGTATACAAGACGCTACAGTTTCTACTTCCTTATCTTTAGAGAATTTAACCCCAAACACTGATTATCACTGGTGGGTTGCTTCTGTTTGTGGCGAACAACAAACTAATTGGGTATATGGAGGTTTCTTTTATACACCACAAGCCGCTACTTGTACTGCACCAACCAACACAAACGTATATAACTTAGGAGCTACTTCGTGTGGAATAACTTGGACTGCACCAACATCAGTTCCTAGCAATGGCTATGAAGTGTATTTGTCTACTATTAATGTTGCTCCAATTACAACTACTACACCTACTTATACAAGTAATACAACCAATGTAAACATTCCAAGTGGTTTAACTCCTGCAACCTCTTATTTTTATTGGGTTCGTTCTAATTGTGGTGCTACAAAAAGCAGCTGGACACCTGCCGGAAATTTTGTAACAAATTCATTGTCGGGTTGTACTACAGCTGGCTTTGGTCTTTTTCCTGCTGCAACCTTTACACCGGCTTGTACTGGAGCTAGTGAAACCATAGCACTTAACGCTTATGCTGGAGAATATGCTAATGTTAATGTAATTACTAACAGACAATATACTTTTTCAACTTCTGTAGCAACCGATTTTATTACCATAACCAATAGCAACAATGTTGTTTTAGCTAGTGGCACAACACCTTTAAGTTGGGCTTCTGGTTCTTATGCTGGAGTAATTCGTTACTATACGCATCTAAATGTGAATTGTGGTGAACAAAACGCAGACAGAGGTAAGTATATTCAATGTTCAGCTGTAACTAGTTGTGGATTGCCTTCTGGATTTGTTATTACTAACATTACCTCCGATTCATGTCGTATGTTTTGGTCGGCTCCGACTCCGACTCCAACTAACTATGACGTCTATTATAGTACGACCAATACGGCTCCACTAGCTTCAACTAATCCGAGTTTAGCTAGTACAACTAACTTTGTTGCTTATATAAATGGGTTATTTCCAGTAACTACTTATTACTTATGGGTGCGTTCTAATTGCAATGGAACAAGAAGTGCATGGGTAGCGGCAGGAAGTTTTACTACTATTCCTTCGTCAAGTTGTAATGGTGCTTTCTATGGATTGTATCCAGATAATCCATATACACCTGCTTGTTCAGGACAAACAGAACAAATTATTACCAATGCGTGGGCTGGAGAATATACCAATGTGAATATTCAACCAAATAAACAATATACATTTACCAGCTCTATCGCTACGGATTATATTACTATCACAAATGCTACAGGAACAACGGTTTTTGCTACTGGAGTAACACCATTAGTTTGGAATTCAAATGCTACATCTGGACTAATTAGATACTACTTTCACACCAATGCAAATTGTGGCGTGCAGAATACGTCTAGAGTTCGTTCGATCACTTGTGTGAATGCTACTTCTTGTAATCCTCCAACTAATTTTGTAAGTGAAGTGCTCTCTTCAACATCAGCAGTAATTGCCTGGATACCTTCCATATCAGCACCAAACGGAGGCTATTTATATGTGTATAATACAATCCCTACAATTGGTGGTATTGATGGAAGTACTTCTTCTACCAATGCAGATTTGAACGATTTATTACCGAATACTACGTATTATTGGTGGGTTGCTTCAGATTGTGTAAGCAGTTTAAGTGAGTGGGCTTATGGTGGTTCTTTTACCACACCTGCAGCCGCAACAGCTTGTTGGCAAACAATTAGTGCCGGTTATACCCATTCAGTAGGTGTAAAAACTGATGGCACTTTATGGGCTTGGGGAGACAATGGTTACGGCCAATTAGGTGACGGAACAACAATAAGTAAAAATACACCAACCCAAATAGGATCAGCAAACAACTGGGAAAGTATTTCTGCAAGTGGTGGTTTTACCATTGCCATAAAAGCAAATGGAACGCTTTGGGCTTGGGGAAATAATACCTTTGGTCAATTGGGCGATGGAACAACTACAAATAGAACCACGCCAACGCAAATTGGTACAGCGACCAACTGGAATAGTGTTGCAACAGGAGAAGGATTTGCTTTAGCAGTAAAGGACAATGGTACACTTTGGTCTTGGGGGTACAATAATCTTGGTCAGTTAGGTGATGGTACAACTACAAACAAAATTGTGCCAACACAAGTTGGAACAGCTACTAATTGGCAAAGTGTTGCTGCAGGATCTGGTTTTTCATTAGCCATCAAAACAAATGGTACACTTTGGGCTTGGGGTAGCAATTTATATGGTCAACTTGGAAATGGAACAACGACCAATTTGTCAGTTCCAACACAAATAGGTTCAGAAAACGATTGGGCAAATGTAGCAGCAGGATATTATCATTCTGTGGGTAGAAAGTCAAACGGTATTCTTATGACTTGGGGTAACAATGTTTACGGACAACTTGGAGATGGTACAACTATTAATAAAAATACACCGGTAGCGGTATATGATGGTGTTCAAAGTATTGATGCGGGATGGAATTATACTGTTGGAACAACAACATTTGGAAATATGTTGCTTACTGGGCAAAATGTTTACGGTCAACTAGGTGATGGTACTATAGAAAATAGAAGTTGGGTAGCTCTAACCAATTCAACTAATCACTTACAAATCTCAGCAGGAGCATTTCATACCTTGTCATTAAATGTGGATGGTTCACTTAAAGTATGCGGATTAAATGGACAAGGACGATTAGGAGATGGTACTACAATTGATAGAATTACATTAACACCTATTGCTTGTCCAACAAATAATCTAGGAATTGGCGACTTTACAGAAACGAACACTGTAAAAGTCTATCCAAACCCAGTTAATGACATTCTAACTATTTCATTTGAACACGGGATTTCTTCTGTATCGATATACAATTTATTGGGTCAGGAAGTATTTTCTAGATCAATCAACGCAAATGAAACGACGATTGATGTTTCTACTTTAGCATCTGGAACTTATATGGTAAAAGTAAGTGCTGGTGATATTGCAAAAACCACTAAAATTGTGAAGCAGTAGAATTTAAAAGTATATAAAAAACCCAAATTCCTTTAGAATTTGGGTTTTTTTTGTTTAATTTTAAGCGTGTTTATCTCCTAGAAATAAAATCATTTAATTCATCTGCACTAGAAGTAAAATCAAACACATTATTAACTTTAAAGTAATTTTGCGGTTCCACACAAGCATCAAAAGCAAATTTTGCAAAATCTAAACGCGTTTCTTCAAAACCAAAAATTTTACAGATTTCCACAATTTGATTCGTATTCAAACAATTATTTTGTGCAATTTGTTTTGCGGTTTTTAGTCTTGACTCGTCAAATCCTTGGTTTCTAATGGTTTGTAAAGCACTGTTAAAATTACCATTATTCATAGGTCTTGCACCATAACAACCTTCTTGTATCGGTTCTTGATAACCTATGTTAGAATTTCCTGTAGTCACAGTAGTTGTTTCGGTAATTGTAGTACTTCCGCCAAGAAGAGGGTCATTAATTGATATATTCACACCAACTCCGCCAACATTAACACCAGCATTTACTCCGCCAACAGATGTTGTTGTGGTAGTAGTTTGTTGCACAACGCCAACCGGAGCAGTTTGTTGCACAATCACTTGTTGAGGTGGAGCAGGCTGACCCCAACGTCTTACATAAACATTGGAAGGCGGTATAAAACCATCTACAACAGGAATCATCGAAAAGAAATTCAATTTCATTTTGGACGGTTTGTTTTTGTCACGACGAATTTTATACGTTACATCCATAAAAGCACCATCAACATCTGCAATTTGAAGAAAGTTTTTGGAGATTTCCTGACGAGTTTTGTCCTCAAAAATAATTTTAGCGTTGTAATAAGGTTGTACTAATTCTTCTACACGAAGGTTCGTTTGCGGCTCATCATTCATTCGTTCGCCATTCAAAATCAAGTAAAATTTGTCACCGTCTTCAGAAAAAATGGTTAAATGACCAAACGGCTGAATCTGCCCAAATGAAAGGGCTGAAGCAATAAGTAATAAACAAGTAAAAGTAGTTTTTAGTTTCATATACAATTGTTTTAAAGTTCTAAAATTAATTAATATGAAACGATATTTCCAAAAATAATGCCAAAAAAATGAGATGATTTAATTTATTTTTTCACAATTTTAATTGTTTCATAATCATCAACGCTTTTTAGTTTTAGAAAATAAATTCCGGTTGGCAAAATACTTAAATCAAGTGAAGTTTCCTCTTGATTTGTTTTTAACGAAATTATAGGTTGACCTAAAGCGGAGATTATTTCAATTTCATGGATTTCGGAAGAGTTACTAACTGTTAAAAAATCAGCTACTGGATTTGGAAAAATTTCCAAATTTTTAAACTTATTTTCGTCAAGGTTTAATTCACATTCTGTTGAAAACAAAACGCTTTCGGTTGACCATAATCCATGTTCAAATTCTGAACATCTATATCGTACTTGATACTTATAATCAGTACAAGGCAAAAGGTCAATGATTTCCGCGGGGTTGCTGTTAACTGTAATGTATGGAGGATTTGAATTTGATTGTGCATCTTGCGACAAATCAGTAGTCAGAAAAACATCATATTGAGGTGGGTTGTAAGTCGTTGACCAAGTTAATTGAGCTGTTGTTTCTGTACTGGAAATAAATTCTAAATCAAATGGTGCAAAAAAGCAACAATCGGTTGAGCAATTAGAAATACCACTAAATAAAGTTGAATTTGGCTCTCCTTCACCATAATTTTTAATAAAAATGACATTATTGTTTGAGCTCAAAAGCGTAACCTTTATTTGTTCAGGAGAATTTCCGCCTTCGTTCCAAACCATTTGAAAATGAACGCCGTCACAAAAAAATATAATGTCAGAAACAAAATCTCCGGAAGTAAAATTCTCACCAATTATTTTGATGGCTTCACCATTTTGATAAAAAGTCATCGTATTGCCATTCCACCCGGAATTATCTAAACTCTCTAAATAAACCGTATAGATGCATTGTTCCTCAACCTCACAAGAATTATTTTGTGCGTTTGAACTAGCAATAAAAAGAGTAATAAGTAAAACAATTATGCATTGATGTAAATACTTATTTTTCATGATAAAAGGATAACAATTTTATCAAATGTAGTATTATTAATTCAAATATAAACAATGATTGTAATAATCAATAATCGCTTTTCCCTCCAACAAAACATCAGCACCAATTATTCCGTGAACAGGTTTGGCTTTGTACTGCGTTAAGGCTAAATTCACGTGGGTTAAATCAAAAATAACTAAATGCAGATTTTTGGTTTTCCAACGACCAATTTTTAAAGTAACATTTTTGCCAATTTGTGTCTCCATTCCGGTTGCTCCGGCACCAGCAGCTTTGGTTTTAGATGCTTTTGCATTCACATTAAAATGCTCAACTTTATCAAAGCCAATACAACTATTGGATGCTCCGGTGTCTAAAATAAAATTTCCTTTTACGCCATTTATAGAGGCTTTTATCAACAGATGTTGGGTTTTAGAAACCTTAAAAGCAATTTTTTTATATCCTGAATCTTTTAAAAGATCTTGTAAATTCTTCATTTTGAGATTTTGAAGTTCAAAAGTAATTCAAATTAAAGTCAAAACAAAGCTGTAGAAATTATCTTGAAATTTACTTATTTTTGCCGGATGATTTTAACCGACACCCATACACATTTATATTCTGAAGAATTTGATTTGGATAGAAACGAAATGATGCAAAGAGCCATTTCAAAAGGAGTAACTCGTTTTTTTGTACCGGCCATCGATTCCACTTGCACCGAATCAATGTATGAATTGGAAAGAAACTATCCGGAAAATGTTTTTTTGATGATGGGATTACATCCGTGCTATGTCAAAGAGAATTATTTGGATGAATTAAATCACATCGAAACCGAATTAGCCAAACGAAAGTTCATCGCCATTGGCGAAATTGGTATCGATTTATTTTGGGATAAATCAACGCTCGAAATTCAGAAAACAGCTTTCAAGCATCAAATACAATTAGCCAAAAAGCATAAATTACCGATTGTCATTCATTGTCGAGAATCATTTGAGGAAATTTTTGAAGTCTTAGAATCGGAAAGAAGTGAAGATTTATTTGGAATTTTTCATTGTTTCACCGGAAATTTTGAACAAGCTCAGCAAGCTATTTCGCTTAATATGAAACTTGGAATTGGTGGCGTTGTGACTTTTAAAAACGGAAAAATCGATCAATTTCTTCATCAAATCGAAATGAAACACATTGTTTTAGAAACAGATTCGCCTTATTTAGCTCCGGTTCCTTTTCGTGGAAAGCGTAACGAAAGTAGTTATGTTTATTTGGTTGCCGAAAAATTAGCTTCCATTTATGGTGTTTCAATTGATGAAGTTGCTCAAATTACGACCGAAAACTCAAAAGCAGTTTTTGGTATTTAACGAAATATTACTTCAAAAGTCACAATTTTTTTGTTCATTTGTGCATTCAAAAAATCTGATTAATGTCAAAATTTGATACGATTCGACCTTATTACGATAGCGAAGTAAACGAAGGAATCCGTTCGGTGATTCATCATCCGATGATGAAAGCGTTGATGAATTTTACTTTTCCTGATGTTGATGAAAATGTGTGGATAGACCAACTTCAAAAAACACATTCAATCAGGGATTTTCAGATAAACTTTGTTTATCATTCGGTGCAAAAAGTACTTGAACGCAGTTCGGAGGGGTTAACAACATCCGGTTTCGAAAAGTTAGAAAAAAATGCTTCCTATCTTTTTATATCTAATCATCGTGACATTATATTGGATACATCTTTGCTAAATGTTGCACTTTATGAACATGGCTTGGTCATGACTGCTTCAGCAATTGGCGATAATTTGGTTAAAAAAGATTTCTTATATAAATTATCAAAACTCAACCGAAATTTTTTAGTTCAACGTGGATTGTCGCCAAGAGAATTACTGCAAAGTTCAAAATTAATGTCGGAATATATTGGTCAATTATTAATGAGAGAAAACCGCTCAGTTTGGATTGCACAACGTGAAGGAAGAACCAAAGACGGAAATGATGCTACCCATCAAGGTGTTTTAAAAATGTTAGGAATGGGTTCTGATGAGGAAAACGTGATGGATTATTTTAAGAAATTAAAAATTGTTCCAGTTTCTATTTCGTACGAATATGATCCTACCGATGCATTGAAAATGCCTCAATTGATGGCTGAGGCAAATAATGAAGTTTATATTAAGGAAAAAAATGAAGATTTTATCACTTTGTTAAGTGGAATAATGGGTCAAAAAAAACGCATCCATATGCATATTGGGGATGTTTTAGAGTCTGAAATGGATCAAATTAAAGGCAATGAAGACAATTCGAATCGTCAAATTCAGGCATTAGCACAAGTGATTGATGATTCTATTTTGAGTTCCTATAAATTGTGGCCAACTAACTTTATTGCACATGATTTGATGTATAATTCCACTCAATATAATCATTTATATACTGACGAAGAAAAATCATTGTTTGAAAGGAGATTAGAAATAAAAATTGACTCAACTAATCCAAAAATGGTTGAAAGCTTTTTGGCTATGTACGCCAATCCGGTAACTAATAAGATGAAATACCACAATGCATTCTAAAGCCAACATACTTTTAATTTACACTGGTGGAACCATCGGAATGATGAAAGATTTTGAAACCGGTGCGTTAAAAGCATTCAACTTTAAAAAACTGCTGCAACGAATTCCGGAATTAAAACAATTGGAGTGTGATATTGAAACCATTTCATTTGAAAAGCCCATCGATTCCTCCAATATGAATCCGCAAAAATGGGTGGAAATGGCACAAATTATTGAAGATAATTACGAAAAATTTGACGGATTCGTGGTGCTTCATGGCTCTGATACCATGTCTTATTCTGCATCGGCATTGAGTTTTATGTTTGAAAATCTTTCAAAGCCAATTGTTTTTACAGGCTCTCAATTACCAATTGGTGATTTGCGTACAGATGCTAAAGAAAATTTGATTACAGCAATCCAAATAGCCTCCCTCAAAAAAAATGGTAAACCAATTTTTAAAGAAGTTTGTCTCTATTTTGAATATAAATTATACAGAGGAAATCGAACAAGTAAAATAAATGCAGAGCATTTTATGGCTTTTGCTTCACCTAATTTTCCTGCTTTAGCAGAATCGGGAGTGCATATTAAAATAAATAACGAATCACTTTTTCAGTTAAGTTTAACCAAAAAAATGTTTGTTCATAAGGAATTAGATTCGAATGTGGCGATAATAAAAATGTTTCCGGGACTAAATCAGAATGTTTTGGCTTCTTTATTTGATATACCAAATTTAAAGGGAATTGTTTTAGAAACCTACGGAGCCGGAAATGCTCCAACCGAAGAATGGTTTATTTCTGTCTTGAAAAAGGCAATAAAAAAAGGAATTCACGTTATAAACGTGACGCAGTGTTCTGGCGGAAGTGTCAATATGGGGCAATATGAAACGAGTACGTATTTAAAAAAGATAGGAGTAATCTCAGGAAAAGACATCACCACAGAGGCAGCTATTACAAAGTTGATGTATCTTTTAGGACAAAATGTTTCTGCTAAAGTGTTCAAAACCATTTTTGAAACTTCTTTGCGAGGCGAATTGTCATAAAAATAACAAAATTAATTTTTCTAGGTGAGTTTTTTTTTGTTATTTGGCACTCTTAAAATACGTTGTAAACAATGAGGAGAGGTGTCCGAGTGGTCGAAGGAGCACGCCTGGAAAGTGTGTATACTCCAAAAGGGTATCAAGGGTTCGAATCCCTTTCTCTCCGCCATTTTTTTATAATGTGTGATTAATTAAAAATAAATTTATACCTTTAACCTGATTAACTAATTAAATTAAGAACAAAAGCAATGAAAAGATTATTTTCTATTTTGGCAATCACAGGTCTATTGACGTTTGGAACAGTTCAAGCACAAGAAGACACAACTCAAACAACTGAGCCAGCTGTTGAAACAGCAGCACCAGCTCCTGTAGAAGAAGTAGCAACTGTTGAAACTGTTGCTGACGACGAAACTGCAGGTGCAGACAAACCATTTACACAAGAGTTAAAAGAAAGATTTATTCAAGGGGGTCCTGGATTTATGGGGATCGTTTTGTTATGTTTAATTTTAGGTTTGGCTATTGCTATTGAAAGAATTATTTACTTAAATCTTTCTACAACAAATTCAAAAAAATTAATCAAAGATGTTGAAGATGCTCTTCAATCTGGTGGTGTAAATGCTGCAAAAGAAGTATGTAGAAATACTGCTGGTCCTGTTGCATCTATTTTCTATCAAGGTTTAGACCGTATTGATCATGGTGTAGAATCAGCTGAAAAAGCGGTTGTTTCTTACGGTGGAGTGCAAATGGGTCAATTAGAGAAAAACGTATCTTGGATTTCATTGTTCATCGCATTAGCACCGATGTTAGGGTTCATGGGAACTGTAATCGGGATGATTCAAGCTTTCGATAAAATCGAAGCTGCCGGTAACATGGATGCATCACTTGTAGCAGGAGGTATTAAAGTAGCGTTATTAACAACGGTATTTGGTCTAATTGTTGCCATGATTCTTCAAGTATTCTATAACTACATTATTGCTAAAATTGATTCAATTGTAAACGACATGGAAGATGCTTCTATTAGTTTAGTTGATATCCTTGTGGACTATAAAAACAAAAGATAATTTAAAATAACTATCAGTATGAACTTAAAAAAGTTATCCAGATTAATAGTTATTGTATTAAGTATAATTTCTATTGTGTTTCTGGCAACAATTATGGCATCTGACGCTCCTGATGGAGGGATGATTGAGCCGTTTATTTATGTTGCTTATTTAACACTTTTCATAGCAATTGTATTGGTGTTGTTGTACACGCTTAAAAATCTTGCTTCAAAAGATTTGAAAAAAACACTTATTAGTGTTGGAGCATTTTTAGCCGTGATATTAATTGCCTTTATTTTTGCTGACGGAACTCCAGTACCATTAAAAGATGGTGGCGAAGTTTCTTCGTTTGGCTCAAAAATGGTTAGTACAGGTCTAAATGCTTTTTACATATTAGCTTTATTTGCTGTAGGACTAATGTTTTTCTCAGGATATAAAAGAATTAAAAGATAAAAAATGGCTAGAAAACACAGAGATGCACCACCGGAAGTGAATGCCGGATCGATGGCAGATATTGCGTTCCTGCTGTTGATTTTCTTCCTGGTGACTACAACTATTCAGACCGATCAGGGGATTAACAGAAAGTTACCCCCGATTGAAGATGTAGTAGATCCACCTGAAATTAAGGAAAAAAACATTTTCACCGTATTGATTAATAAAAACGATCAATTATTAGTTGATGATGTACCAATGGATCTAAAAGATTTAAGAAAAGCAGCAATAGCTTTTCTTGACAATGGAGGAGATGGTTCTTGTAATTATTGTAAAGGAGCTAGAGATGTAGCTTCATCGGATAATCCGGATAAAGCAGTAATATCCTTGCAAAATGATTCAGAAACATCCTATGAAGCTTATATTTCGGTTCAAAATGAGTTGGTAGCGGCCTATTATTTTCTAAGAGATAGAGAGAGTATGGCTAGATATAATAAAAGTTTCCGAGAATTAGAAGCTATGTTTGATGATCCGAAAACGAAAGATGCTCAACGTGAGAGAATTGAGCCTTTAATTAAAGATATCCAAGCATTATTTCCACAAAAGCTTTCTGAAGCTGAGCCTAAACGTAATTAATAGTAAATTTTAGAAGTATGTCTAAATTTAAAAAGAAAAAAGGTGGCGATGTGCCAGCGATTTCAACTGCATCTTTGCCTGACATTGTATTCATGTTATTATTTTTCTTTATGGTAGCCACCGTAATGAAAGATAATGATTTAATGATTCAAAATGCCTTGCCAAAAGCAGATCAAGTTACGAAACTGGAAAAGAAAGACCGTGTAATGTTTATTTTTGCCGGGAAACCGCATGAAAAATATCGTTCACAGTATGGTGAAGGAGCTCGAATTCAGTTAAACGATCGTCTTTCTGATGTTTCTGAGATTAGAAATTTTGTTTTGGCAGAGAGAGCTGCAAGACCACCTGAATTAGAAAATGTTTTAACAACATCACTAAAAGTAGATAAAGAGGTTAAAATGGGTCTTGTTACCGAGATTAAACAAGAATTAAGAAAAGTTGAAGCGTTAAAAATTAATTATACTACCAACCAAGGTAAAGTAACAAATTAATGCATCAAATTTAGATACAGAAGCCACGCATTTGCGTGGCTTTTTTTGTAATTTTATATTCACAAATGAGTTTTTATGAAACTAAATCTTTTTATGTTTTTCTTTTCGTGTACGTTGTTGGCACAAGACACTTTGTATTATGAAAAGAAAATAGATTCGTTATACCGAGAAGATCAATTTTATTTTGGATTTGCATATAATGTCTTGCAAAATAAACCCAGTGGTGTCTCGCAAGATGGCTTTTCTACAGGATTACATTTTGGTTTTCTACGTGACATGCCGATTAATACTAGCAGAACATTTGCCGTTGCAGCCGGAGTTGGTTTAGCTTATCAAGCGTATAATCAAAACTTACTTATCTCTGATACCGATAATAACTTCACTTATACCGTTATTGATCGCGATATTTCGTTCAAAAAAAATCAATTTTCTTTTGTTAATGTTGATTTACCTATTGAATTTCGTTGGCGTACCTCGACACCGGATAGCCATAAGTTTTTTAGACTATATTCCGGATTTAAGTTGAGTTATATGCTTTTTAATAACTCACGATTTATCTCTAATTCTGGCGATATCAAAATTAATAACAATAAACAATTTAACGCTTTTCAGTATGGCGTTTACCTTGCAACCGGTTACAATACTTGGAATTTTTATGCCTATTATGGTTTTAATACCATCTTTAAATCAGAGGCAAAATTTGATGGAAGACCTATGGAATTGAGTACGCTGAATTTAGGGCTACAATTTTATATTCTATAACCAAAAATACCACAAACAAAACTGTGGAATTGCTCCGCAAAAGAATCCCACAACTAATTCAAATAGTGTGTGAGCTTTCATTTGTAATCTTGAAGAAGCCACAAATCCGTTGAGTGTTATAAAAGTGGCGATAGTATAAAGCAATGATATTTCTACCCTCGAACTTAATCCGATAATAAAAAAAGTCAACGCAGCTATTCCGAGCATATGCAAACTCGCTTTCACCTTTAGAAATAGAAATAGAATAGCTAAAATTGTACTCCAAAATGCTCCAAAAAAGAAAAAGTAAAGTTCAGGAATGCGATCAATAGTTATACTCTTTTGGGTAAGAATAAGCAATAGAATACAATTTACCGTTAACGGTATTTTTCTCTGTGAAAGTTGTGCTACCATGACGGAATCAACTTTCCCCAATGATAATAATAGATAAAATAATGAAATAGGAATTAACACCGTAATGATCACAATCTGAATCATATACAGGTAGATTTCCTGCAACACAAAAAAATCCCAAAACAAAACAAAAAAGAAAGCTGCCGCATAAACCGATATAAAAAGCGGATGAAAAATATAGGAGAATATAGGGAGAATGCTTTTCAAAAAACTTATATTTTTTTCCTCATTCGAGCAACCGGAATATCCAATTGTTCGCGGTATTTTGCAACAGTTCTTCGGGCAATTGGATAACCTTTTTCTTTAAGAATTTCGGCCAACTGATCATCCGGAAGTGGCTTTTGTTTGTCTTCTTCCTCAATCACATTTTGAAGAATTTTTTTAATCTCCAACGTAGAAACATCTTCACCTTGATCATTTTTCATTGATTCCGAAAAGAATTCTTTGATGAGTTTCGTTCCATACGGAGTTTCAACATACTTACTATTAGCAACTCTGGAAACGGTGGAAATATCCAATCCAATCATATCTGCAATATCTTTGAGAATCATCGGACGAAGTTTGGTTTCATCACCTTCTAAAAAGTATTCCTGTTGATAGTGCATGATGGCGTTCATTGTTACAAACAACGTTTCCTGACGTTGTCTAATGGCATCGATAAACCATTTTGCTGAATCTAATTTTTGTTTGATAAACTGAACTGCATCTTTTTGAGCATTCGATTTGTCGCGAGAATCTTTATACGTTCGCAACATGTCTTGATAATCCTTCGACACATGAAGCTCCGGTGCATTTCTTCCGTTTAACAAAAGTTCAAGTTCGCCTTCAACAATTCGAATGGTAAAATCGGGAACAACATGTTCAATCATTTTATTGTTTCCGGTAAAAGCTCCACCCGGTTTTGGGTTTAACTTTTCAATTTCTTCGATTGCTTTTTTAAGCTGATCTTGCGAAACACCGTATTTATGAAGAAGTTTGTCGTAATGTTTTTTTGTAAATTGTTCAAACTGATTTTCAATGATATCAATAGCCAAATCAACTGATTCTGATGGTGTTTTATGTTTGAGTTGCAACAACAAACATTCTTGCAAATCACGAGCACCAACCCCGGAAGGTTCTAATTCGTGCACAATATGCAGTATACGTTCAACAGCTTGTTCATCGGTGTAAATACCTTGTGTAAACGCTAAATCATCTACAATATCCGCTATCGATCGACGGATGTAACCCATGTCGTCAATACTTCCGACCAAAAATTCTGCAATTTCTCTATCTTCTTCGGAGAGAATAAAGGTGTTTAATTGATTTATCAAATCCTGATGAAAAGTAACCGGAGCAGCAAAAGGCGTTTCACGGTCTTCGTCATCATCACTGTAATTATTGGCTTGTAGTTTATATTCGGGAGTTTCGTCGTCACTTAAGTATTCATCGATGTTGATGTCTTCTGCATCAATTCGATCATATTCATCTTCTTCGTAATCGTCAAACTCTTCTTTTTCAAATTCATCTTCAAATTCATCTTCCTCTTTTCCGCCTTCCAAAGCCGGATTTTCATTCATTTCCTCTTTTAATCGTTGTTCAAAAGCCTGCGTAGGTAATTGAATTAACTTCATCAACTGAATTTGTTGAGGAGATAATTTTTGAGATAATTTGAATTGTAGATTTTGTTTTAACATTATTAAATTTTTTGTTTAAAAGTTTAAGGTTTCAAGTTTCAAGTTGCTGAACGTACAACAACTTGAAACTTTAAACTTGAAACAAATTTAGAATTCAGCATTCTGCGGTGTTCTCGGGAACGGAATTACATCGCGAATATTAGTCATTCCGGTGACAAAAAGAACTAATCGTTCAAATCCTAAACCGAAACCGGAGTGAACAGCTGTTCCAAAACGACGCGTATCCAAATACCACCATAATTCTTCTTCATCAATTCCTAATGCTTTCATTTTTTCAATTAAAACATCATGACGTTCTTCTCTTTGCGAACCACCAACAATTTCACCAATTCCCGGGAATAAAATGTCCATTGCTCGAACGGTTTCTTTTCCTGGCTCTGTATTGTCATTCAAACGCATGTAAAATGCTTTAATTTTTGCCGGATAATCATATAAAATTACAGGGCATTTAAAGTGTTTTTCAACTAAAAAGCGTTCATGCTCACTTTGCAAATCGGCACCCCATTCTTCAATTAAATATTGGAATTTCTTGTTTTTATTTGGTTTTGAATTTCTTAAAATATCAATTGCTTCTGTATAAGTA
>ERZ761602.5207-NODE-5207-length-15635-cov-312.075032_pt1 | contig 15635 bp, 17 predicted proteins | sample MGYA00512165_ERZ761602 | MGnify/ENA primary metagenome ERZ761602 (study PRJEB28899, sample SAMN02445085) | bioreactor sludge metagenome | biome: EBPR sludge; isolation source: Thorneside wastewater treatment plant | place: Australia: Brisbane, Thorneside...
AAGATCAGCCCGCCGTGCGAGTCCATCGCTTCGATGTGGAAGCCGCCGTCGCACAGCGGCCCGGGCGGCTGCGAGCGGTCGACGACGTTGGCCACCGGCAGCCCGGGGCTCGAGTAGACCGGCTCGCGCGGGTGGCGGTCGCGCGGCAGGCTGCGCGCCAGGCGCACGCTGGTGTTGTTGCCGGGTCCGAGCAGGTCGTCGCGGACGAAGTCCAGATACGGCTTGTTCGCCACCTGCTCGATCACGCGGCCGAGCACGCAGTGGCCGAAGTTCGAGTAGACCGTGCGGGTGCCCGGATCGAAGTCAAGCCGCCGGCCGAGCATGAAGCGGATGATGTCCACCGCGTCGGCCGGCCAACGCCCGACCCGGGCCGAGATCAGCGCGGTCTGGAACATCGGGTCGAAAAGCGGCGCCTTGTCGCTCTCCCAGCCGCCGCGGTGATCCGCCAGGTGCTGCACCGTGACGTCCTGCAGCCGCGCGTCGAGCTTGGCGCGCGAACTGCGCAGCGGGGTCAGGCCGAGCAGCGGAAAGGCCAGCGTCGCGGGCGTCAGCCGGCCCTGTGCAATCAGCAACTGGATCGCCGCTCGCGTCACCGGTTTGACGACGCTCGCCACCCGCATTGGCGTATCGGGCTGCACTGCCTCGCTGCGCCGGGTGTTCAGCCAGCCGTAGCCACGCTCGAGCCGGATCACCCCGGCGCGCGCGACCGCCAGCACGCCGGCTTCGATCCGGTGCCGCTCCATGTACTCGCGCATCGCGCGATCGAACGCTGCGAGCGCCGGTGGCAGCGAGCCGGTGGCGACCAGTTCGGGACGCGGCGCTTCGATCTCGATCGGCGGCGGGGTGACGGTCAGCGGGGGCGGGTCGATCGTCAGCGGCGGTGGGTCCACCGTCAGAGCCGGCGGCTGAACGACGAGCGCCGCCGGCGTGACGGTGATCGCCGGCGGAACGATGGTGATCCGGCCGGCACGCACTGGCGGCGGCTGCACGGTGATCACCGGTGGCTGGACGGTCATCGGCGGTGGCGTCACCGTCAGCGCGGGCGGATCGACCGTGACCGCAGGCGGGTCGATGCTCAGGGGCGGTGGCTGGATGCGGATCATCAAAGGATTGGCAAAAGATATGGAAATAGAGCAATTTCAGTGCCACTCGTGGAAGTATCTGGCCCGTTCCCGTCCGTGTCAATCGGGCAGCGAGCGTCTTGACGATGCCTTGCCGTGTGGCGCGGTCGGAGACCAGGTCCACGAGAGATCCAGGTCACTGGCGACGGTCGGGTTCAGGCAGAGCACAACCTCCGCGCCGGCAGTGGGTTCGTCCTCGCCGACGCCAGCGTGCGTGCTATCCGCGCAAGAGTGCACCGCAGATCTCCAGCGTCCTCATGCTGTCATCGAGGTCGCCGAGCGTCAGCGTGATGCTGATTGGGGTCGTGATGTCCAGGCCGAAGGAGTCCGCATCCGAGAACCGGACGTTGCGCCGAGCGTCAGGCACCAGGTCAGCCACTGGATGCTGCGGAAGTTGGCGATCTCGATTTTTCTGATGCGTGCAATGGGTTGCCTCTCTGGTGATGCCCGGCGTGGCGATCGCCGACATGCATTCGGCAGAGCCCAAAGCGAGCGGCCCCAGCGCTTCGGGCAATTCGCGCCAGTTGCGCTTGCTTGCCGCGTTCACCAATGCATCCAAGGCTCGCGGAGTCTTTTCCTTGACCGCCCTCTGAAAGGCCACAAGCCGTGCGCTGCCAGGGTGCCGCTCAGGTGACGGCGGCTCGCTGCACGCACTCGCTACGCGACTTCCCGGGAGTGGATGCTGCGCCAGCGTCAGCGAGCCGTCGGCGTTGGCGGCAACGATCGCTACCGCCTGCAGCCGGCCGTCGATGCCTGCCGGCTCCCATTTGCCGCCGCTGTCGCAGCCGCGATCGTCGAGCAGCACCGCGCACAGCGATCCCAGCGGCATCCGGTCGGCGGACTGCTCGTGCGGCGGCAGGTTGCGCCGCAGATGGTCGAGCGCCGGCTCACCGTCCAGCGCCAGCAGATCCAGGACCCGTGTGCCAGTCTCCACAACCGGGCGGCCACACGGTTGCCAGCCCCGGGAAACGGCGAGATCGACGCGCGCGCCGCGCAGTTCGACCCCGCACTGCCGCGCCAGCCGGCCGTGCTGCCAGGCCGTCGCATCGGTCTGCCCCGCCGCGCAACTCCCGATTCCTGTTCTGGTGCCGGGCTGATCCGGAACAGCGAGCGTTTCAGGCGCCCCGCCCTGTTGTTGGCATTGTTGACAACGGCCGGCCCTGCGGTCAAGCTTGTGCCGATGAAAGCGAAGCTGATCAGCCGGTTCCGCGATGTCGCCGATGACGACTCGCTGATCGAGATGGTCGTCTGGCATGTGCCCGTACCTGTTGCACCCTCCGGGCACTGCTACAAGTACCGATTGGTATATGTTGTCGCCGGGCAGCGTGTGATCGGTTTTGACAACGAGAGAGGCAAGGGCGATCAGCTGCATGTCGGTTCTGCCCAGTTACCTTACGTTTTTCAGGGAGTCGATCGGTTGATCGACGACTTTGTCGAGGAGGTCGAGCGATGGAAGCGAGAACACTGACCATCACCCTGCAGCCTGACTGGAAGGCAGCGCTGCGTGCATCGGCACGAAAGGCGTTCAAGGCGGACTCTTCGCAGGGCGATCGGCTTAATTTCGAGTCGGCAGCTGCATTTTTCGGCAAGCTGACCGAACGTCGATGGGCGATGATTCATGCACTGCAAGGCGCCGGCGAAGTACCGGTGCGCGAACTCGCGCGTCGTGTCGGCCGCGACGTAAGACGAGTGCACGAAGATGCAAGAGTGCTGCTTTCCCTCGGCTTGATCGAGCGCACGGAACGTGGCAGCCTGCTGTGTTGCTATGACGACATTCATGTCGACATGCATCTGCGCCATGCGGCGTAGCAGGAGTCCGAATTGATCACAAGCTTGGGAACCCAGGCATCGAGGATCGCGTGCGCATCCTCGTGATCGCCGACCCGCGAGCGCAGCGTCTGCCAGGCCGAACGAATCCCCGGCGGCTGGTCGATGCTGACCTGCCCGGCAACGGCCAGGGGCAGCAGGTGCAGCGAGAGATGCAGGAAAGGGTTCATCTGCCCGCTCTCGGGACTGAACTCCTGCTCGATCGCCGTTGCCGGATCCTCGAGCAGCGCATGGTACTCGGGGTGCTGCAGGATCAGGTCGGCGGCCGTCACCTCGGCACCTTCGAGGATCGAGCGCTGGCGATGCTTCTGCCACGCCTGACAGAAGAACTGCCGGACCTGCTCACGCGTCGGGTTGAACATCGGGTCTCCTTCCTGGTTGACTGATCAGCGCGCTGACGACGGCGTTCTGCAGCAGCCGGTTGCCGCCGCGTGCAACGGGCGCCATCTGCCCGGTACCGTAGGCGCCGATCAGCGGCAGATGCGGGAAGATCTCCCGCAGACAGGCGAGATCCTGATCGTCGCCACCGTAATGATACGGGCCGCGGCCGATGCACGAAAAAACGATGGCCGCCTGCGGTCGGCGAACGAGCGGGACGAGTGCGGATAGGCTGCGGCGCATGTCGGCGGCGCTCGCCTGTGGCAGCCGTATCGCCCACAGCACGCGACTTCCCGGACGCAGATGCTGCGCCAGCGTCAGGCGTCTTCCCCGGCGCCAGGCCGGTGCCGTGGGCGACGCGGAAGATGCGCGTGTCGTCGGCGATCGTCGGCTTGCCGAAAGCCGTATTGAGCACGACGGCGGCACTCTTGCGGCAGATACCGGGCAGCGCCTCGAGTCCGGCGCGCTGCCGCGGCAGATCGCCGGCGTAACGGTCGAGCAACTGGCGACATTGCCATCGGCACAGGCATCAAGGCACAATGATCGGGTCTGCCCTGCCGGAATCAACGTCATGGCCTTGCCGAAAGCCACCGATCACCGTCTTACCTATGCCGACTACCGGAAATGGCCCGCTGGCGAGCGTTGGGAACTGATCGATGGCGTGGCCTACGCGATGGCGCCGGCGCCGACGATCAGCCACCAAACGATCACCGGTCAGCTTTTCAGACAGATCGATCAAGCCCTGGATGGCGCCTCCTGCCGCGTCCTGATCGCTCCGGTCGACGTCCTGTTGTCGGCAGCGAGCGACGCTGATGATCAGGCGACGACCGTCGTCCAGCCCGATATTCTGGTCGTCTGCGACCCGGCCAAGGTCACCGAGAACAACATTCACGGCGCGCCGGACTGGATCATCGAGGTCCTTTCCCCTGCCACCGCCCGCCACGACCACCTGACCAAGCGCGCCCTCTACGAACGCGCCGGTGTCCGAGAATACTGGCTGGTTCACCCGGTCGACCGTGTCCTTACGCTGTACACGCTGAAGGACGGCATCTACGGTGGCCCGGAGATTGCCGAAATGGCCGGAGAACGCTCGCCGGCCATCTTCCCTGAAATCGTCATTCACTGGCAGGCGATTCTCGATAAGCTACCGGACAGCTCGGCCGGATCAGCCGAGCAGCATGCCTGACGGTGACTTCTCAAGAACGTGGTGCATCCTCTCTTGTTCCCGCAACCCCTTCACCCCACGTCGCCAGGCTCCGACTGCCCAGTTCTTCGTGGACCAGCTAGTCGTACGGTTTGATGCCATGCAGTCGGCAGGTGACGATCAGGCTTTGCAACAGAAATGGGCGATCAGGAAGTCGTGCCCGCAGGCGGCGCAACGGGCACATGCGAAACCGTGGGCGAGGATGCCGCGTTCGAGGGTACGGCGGCTCCCGCCCGCTGACTGCGGACGCACATGCCCCGGCGCCATCGTCCTGAAGCGCCAAAAAGACGCTGACTCCGGCGGCCGGACCGATTCGTCGAATCGGCCAGACCGTGGTGACTGTTGCGACACCTCTGAATCACCGTAGCAACCACCCCCGAGTTGGCGGCACGCTCTACCAGCACCATAACGAGCGGCGGCAGCCGGGCGCTGCCTGGATGCCGCTCAGGTGGCAGCGGCGCGCCGTACGCACTCGAGATAGGCGTTCGCGTCCATCGCCCGGCCATGGCGCTCGGCACGCCAGATCGTCTCGCCAAGGCATTCGAGGATCGCGTGCGCAGCCGCGTGATCGCCGACCCGCGCGCGCAGCGTCTGGTAGGCAGAACGAATCCCCGGCGGCTGGTCGATGCTCACCTGCTCGGCAACGGCCAGGTGCAGCGAGAGATGCAGGAAAGGGTTCATCTGCCCGCTCTCGGGACTGAACTCCTGCTCGATCGCCGTTGCCGGATCCTCGAGCAGCGCATGGTACTCGGGGTGCTGCAGGATCAGGTCGGCGGCCGTCACCTCGGCACCTTCGAGGATCGAGCGCTGGCGATGCTTCTGCCACGCCTGACAGAAGAACTGCCGGACCTGCTCACGCGTCGGGTTGAACATCGGGTCTCCTTCCTGGTTGACTGATCAGCGCGCTGACGACGGCGTTCTGCAGCAGCCGGTTGCCGCCGCGTGCAACGGGCGCCATCTGCCCGGTACCGTAGGCGCCGATCAGCGGCAGATGCGGGAAGATCTCCCGCAGACAGGCGAGATCCTGATCGTCGCCACCGTAATGATACGGGCCGCGGCCGATGCACGAAAAAACGATGGCCGCCTGCGGTCGGCGAACGAGCGGGACGAGTGCGGATAGGCTGCGGCGCATGTCGGCGGCGCTCGCCTGTGGCAGCCGTATCGCCCACAGCACGCGACTTCCCGGACGCAGATGCTGCGCCAGCGTCAGCGAGCCGTCGGCGTTGGCGGCAACGATCGGTACCGGCTGCAGCCGGCCGTCGGAGAGTGCCCGCTGCCAGGCGCCGCCGCTGTCGCTGCCGGCATCGTCGAGCGGTACCGCGCACAGCGATGCCAGCGGCAGCCGGTCGGCGGACTGCCGTTGCGGCGGCAGGTTGCGCCGCAGATGGTCGAGCGCCGGCTCGCCGTCCAGCGCCAGCAGATCGAGAGCCCGGCTGCCGGTCACCACCGCCGGGCAGCCGAACGGTTGCCAGCCTGGGGAAACGGCGAGATCGACGCGCGCGCCGCGCAGTTCGACCTCGCACTGCCGCGCCAGGCGGCCGTGCTGCCAGGTCGTCGCCTCGGACTGCCCCGGGCGGCCGGCAAAGCAGCCACCGAAGCGCCGCGGACCGGGACCGGTCCAGGCGTGTGGCAGGCTGCTGCCCGCATAGGCGAGGATGCCTCCGGCACTCGTTTCGGCGTTCTGCCGGCGCCCCGACAGCGCCAGATCACCGGCGAACACCATCACTGCCGCGGCCGGACGGTCGAGTACCCAGCCCTCGTCGGTGAAGACCCCGGCAGCGATTCCGCCAGCGACCTCGGTACAGCGCGCCGCACGCGCCACGGCGCTCACCGCCGCCTGCGCCTGCGCGCTGAACTCGGCCGAGAGAAACAAGAGGACGCCGCGCGCCTGGCAGTGGCCGATCTTCTCGAGGGCCATGCCGGCTGCCGTTGCCGCCAGTGACGGCACGGCGTCGTTGCCCGCCAGCAGCGCGCTGCCGACGCTCATCGGCTGGCGCTGCCGGGCGCCGCACTGCCTTTCTCCGGATGCTCGCACAGATCGGCGATGGCGCAGCGCCAGCACTCCGGCTGTCGCGCCTTGCACACGTAGCGCCCGTGCAGGAGCAGCCAGTGGTGGGCGAACTGCCTGAACTCCGGCGGCACGACCCGCAGCAGTTCCTGCTCGACTGCCAGCGGCGTCTTCCCCGGCGCCAGGCCGGTGCGGTTGGCGACGCGGAAGATGTGCGTGTCGACGGCGATCGTCGGTTCGCCGAAGGCCGTGTTCAGGACCACGTTGGCGGTCTTGCGGCCGACACCCGGCAGCGCCTCGAGCTCGGCGCGCTGCCGCGGCAGTTCGCCGGCGTGTCTCTCGAGCAGCTGGCGGCAGGTGGCGATGAGGTTCCGCGCCTTGCCCTGCCAGAGCCCGATGCGGTTGATGTAGGGCGCCAGTCCGTCCTCGCCGAGCGCCAGCATGGCCTGTGGCGTCGGGGCGTCGGCAAACAGCTTGCGGGTGGCGAGGTTGACACTGCGGTCGGTCGCCTGCGCCGAGAGGATGACGGCGATCAGCAACTGGAACGGCGTGGCGTACTCGAGCTCGGTCGTCGGCTGCGGATTGCCGGCGCGCAGGCGCGTGAAGATCTCCTCGGCCCGTGTGGCACGCTGCCGTGGCTGCTGCACCGGCGCCTCAGGCATGGTCGGTCATCGGCGCCGGCGCCGCCGGCAGCGTCGGCCGGCGTGAATGGCGCGCTGCGGCACGTGCCTCGACCCAGTTTTTCCAGGCGATCAGGCAGCCGAGCAGGATGAAGGCGCCTGGCGGCAGCATGGCGAGCAGCAGCCCGGGGTAGTCAGCGGGCAGCAACTGCAGCGGCTGCAGCCCCGGAAAGACCATGTCGATGCCGGAGAAGAGCGTGCCGCCGCCGAGCAGCTCGCGCAGGCCGCCGAGCAGCGCCAGCGTCCACAGCATGCCGACACCCATGAAGAGACCGTCGAATGCCGACTGCAGCGGCGGATTCCTGTTGGCGAAGGCCTCGACCCTTGCGAGCACGATGCAGTTGGTGACGATCAAGGGAATGAAGATGCCAAGCACCAGATACAACTCGTGCAACTGCGCATTGAACAGCAGATCGACGACCGTCACCAGCGCGGCGACGATCAGGATGAACACCGGGATGCGAATCTCGTGCGGTATCAGGTTGCGCAGCGAGGAAACGGCAACGTTGGCGATGCCCATGACGATGATCGTCGCCAGCGACAGCATGACGCCGTTGACGACGTTGGTCGTCACCGCGAGCAGCGGGCACAGCCCGAGGATCTGCACTAGGCTGGAATTCTGCTTCCAGAGACCGTTGTCCCTGATCTCGATGAGTTCGTCGCGACCGATCATTTGCCCGTCCCTTCGACCGTGAACAACTGCTGCCGATTTTCCGCCACGTACTGCAGCGCCCGGTGGACGGCCTTGATCACCGCCCGCGGCGTCACCGTCGCCCCGGCCAGCGAATCGAAGCGGCCACCATCCTTGCGCACCCGCCACTCGCGCTCGCCGACCGTCGCCAGCGACAGCCCGTCGAACTGCCTGATCCATGGCCGCTCCTTGTTGCGGTCCTTGCGCGGCTCGATGTAATCGCCGAGGCCGGGCGTCTCCTTGTGCTGCGTCACCCGCACCCCGAGCAGCGTGCCATCGGCGGCGACGGCAAGCAGCAGCCGGATACGGCCTGAATAGCCATCGGCAGCGACCGCCTCGAAGACGATCGCGCTTGCCTGGCCACGCTGGCGCGCCAGATAGGCGGTCGACTCCTCGTCCAGCCCGAGCCCCGCCGCCGGCGCCAGGCGCCGGCTGTCGGCCAGCAGCTCATTGTCGTAGAGATCGCGCGGCAGCACCTCGCTGATCAGCTTCATCTTCTCCGCTGCCGCCGCCTCCTCGATCGCTGGCCGCGTCCACAGGTAGGCGGCAGCCAGCAGGCCGGTGAAGGCAACGACGAAGATCAGCAGGATGAGCGCCGTGCGCAGCGCCATCGCCGTCGCCGTCGGGTTCCGCACCGGTGGTGTCATTCCGGCTTCTTCATGCCGAAGATCGGCGGCTGCGTGTACATGTCGATCAACGGCACACAGAGGTTCATCAGCAGCACGGCGAAGGCGACCCCGTCGGGATAGCCGCCGAAGACACGGATGACGTAGGCGATCGCGCCGGCGAAGAAACCGAAGATCAGCTTGCCACGGAAGGTGGTCGAGCCGGAAACCGGATCGGTGACGATGAAGAAGGCGCCGAGCAGCGAACCGCCGGAAAAGAGGTGGAACAGCGGATCGGCGAACTGCTGCGGGTTCCATGCCCAGAGGACGGTGGCGGGAAGCGAGAGGCCGCAGACGAAGGCGAGCGGCGCCTGCCAGGTGATGATCCTGCGCTGCCACAGCCACAGGCCGCCAAGCAGGTAGCCGGCGCTCACCCACTCCCAGCCACGCCCGGCGAAGTTGCCGAAGACCTCCTGCGTTGCCAGCAATGTCGGCACATCGACGACACCGTCGCCGAGTTTCAGCGCCGTCTTCAGCGCATCGAGCGGTGTCGCGCCAGTCATCGCATCGACTCGCGGCGCCAGCCCGGCAATGATCTCGAACTGCTCGACGACGCTCAACCTGAGCCCCAGCGCCGGCCATTGCGACATCAGCGCCGGGAAGGAGACGATGCATGCGGCAAAGGCGATCATCGCCGGATTGAAGGGGTTCTGGCCAAGCCCGCCGTAGAGGTGCTTGGCGACGACGATGGCAAAGAGAACGCCGACCACGGTCAACCACCACGGCGAGAGCGGCGGAAAAGCGAGGGCGACCAGCCAGGCGGTGACGATCGCGCTGCCGTCGGTGAGGAAGAGCAGCAGCGGCCGACCGCGCAGCCGCAGCAGCAGCGCTTCGGCTAGCAGCGCCGCCAGCGTGGCGATCGTCAACTGCAGGATGATCGCCGGGCCGATCAGCCAGACGTAGGCGGCGATCCCCGGCAGCAGCGCGAGCAGAACCTGCAGCATGACGCGGCGCACGCTGACCTCGGCCAGCAGGTAGGGCGGCGTCGACCAGGACATCACTCGTCCCGTTGCGATCCGGCAGGCGCCACGGCCGCGCCCGCCGGATCGGTCGTCGCTGCCGTCCCGGTCGTCGCGGACATCGCGGTCGTGTCAGCCGTGGAACGTGCCGCGCGCCGCGCCTCGACGGCGGCAATCTCGCGCTGCTGGCCCGCGCTGAGTCGCTCCGTATTCCTCGGTTGCGCCGACTCGCGCTGCAGGCGCGCGCGCTCGATTGCCGCGGCAATGGCGGCTTTCTTCGCAGCTTCGGCCTCACTCGCCGTCGTCGCCGCCTCGCCCGCCGCTGCCGGCGGGTGGTCAGCCGCTGGCGCTGCTTCGGGCGGCGCTTTCTTCTCGCTCGTCCTGGCGCTGGCGGCCCGGGCCAGGCGCTCGGCCTTCTCGGCCTGCTCGCGCTCGGCGCGCGCGTTGCGCAGCTCGAAGCGCTCCTTGGCGGCATCGGCCGCCTGCTTCTCGCGCTCGCGCGCCCAGATTTCGCTCTTCGCAAAGCGGAAATACTGCACCAGCGGAATGTGCGACGGGCAGACGTAACTGCAGCAGCCGCACTCGATGCAGTCGAAGATGTAGTACTCCTGCGTCTTGCCGAAATTCCGCGCGCGCGCGAACCAGTAGAGCTCGAAGGGTTGCAACTCGTGCGGGCAGACCTCGGCACAGGCGCCGCAGCGAATGCACGGCATTTCCGGCGGCGGCGGCGGAAAGAGCCCGGGCGAACCGGCGATGATGCAATTGGTCGCCTTGACCACCGGCGCGTCGAGGTCGGGAATCTCGAAGCCCATCATCGGGCCGCCCATGAGGAAGCTGCTGCTGTCGGCCCGTGGTCGCGCCAGCGCCACCACTTCGCGCATCGGTGTACCCAGAGACACCTCCCAGTTGCGCGGCTGCTCGACGTTGCCGGTCAGCGTGACGATGCGCGAGAGGACCGGCTCGCCATGGGTCAGCGCCCGGTAGGCGGTATAGACCGTGGCGACGTTGAAGCATTGCACGCCGAGTTCGGTCGACCGGCGGCTGGCCGGCACTTCCTTGCCGGTGAGCACGCGGATCAGCTGCTTGGCGCCGCCGGCCGGATAGAGGGTTGGCACGGCGACGACGCGATAATCCGGCGCCAGGCGAAGGACCGCCTCCTGCATGGCGGCGATCGCTGCCGGCTTGTTGTCCTCGATGCCGATCAGCACCTCGCGCGCCGACAGCAGCTCGCGGAAAATGGCGATGCCGCGGACGATCTCGTCGGCGCGCTCGCGCATCAGCACGTCGTCGCAGGTCATGAACGGTTCGCACTCGGCGCCGTTGATCACCAGGTGCTCCATCGCCACGGCGCGTGCGGGAGTCAGCTTGGCGTGGCTGGGGAAGGCGGCACCGCCGAGACCGACGACGCCGGCATCGCGCAGCAGTTCGCGCACGCGTTCGGGAGCCAGGCTGCGGTGGTCGACCGGCCGCCGCTCGATCCACTCGTCGCGCCCATCCGGTTCGATGACCACGCAGAGCGTCGGCAGGCCCGACGGATGCGCGGCGACATGCGGTTCGACGGCCAGCACGCGGCCGGAGGTCGGCGCATGCACCGCCGCCGACACCCAGGCATCGGCACCGCCGATCAGTTGCCCCTTGCGCACCGTGTCGCCAGCCTGCACCAACGGATTCGGCGCACCGCCGATGCTCTGGTGCAGCGGCACGAACAGGCGCGCAGGCAGCGGCGCCTGGCCGATCGGCTGCTGCACCGAGATCGCCTTGTTGGTCTGTGGTTTGACTCCGCCCTTGAAGCGGAACAGTTGCGCCAGCACCGTCAGGATCTCTCAGGCGGCGCGCTTGATCTCGAACACCGGATACTTCCACTTCCAGTTGTCGATGTTCTCGGCGATCGGCTGCATGCTGATGCACTCGACCGGGCACGGCTTGACGCACAGTTCGCAGCCGGTACACAAGGGCTCGATGATGGTGTGCATCTGCTTTGCGGCGCCCACGATCGCATCGACCGGACAGGCCTGGATGCACAGCGTGCAGCCGATGCACGTCTGTTCGTCGATGATCGCGATCTGCTTCGGCTTTTCCTCGGCTTCCAGCGGCTTGACCTCGCGACCCAGCAGGTCGGCAAGCTTGCGCACGCCGTCCATGCCCCCTGGCGGACACAGGTTGATGTCCGCCTCGCCAGCCGAAATCGCCGTCGCATACGGCTTGCAGCCGGGATAGCCGCACTGTCCGCACTGCGTCTGCGGCAGGATGGCGTCGATCTTCTCGACCAGCGGGTCGCCCTCGACCTTGAAGCGGATCGACGCATAGCCGAGTGCCGCGCCGAGAACGATGGCGCCCAGGGCCATGATCGCCAGGGCGGTGATCACTGGTACCTGTCCAAACCGGCGAAGCCCATGAACGCCAGGCTCATCAGACCGGCGGTGACCATCGCGATCGCTGCGCCGCGGAAGTGGAGCGGCACGTCGGCGCCCTCGACGCGCTCGCGGATGCCGGCGAAAAGCACCAGCACGAACGAGAAACCGACGGCGCTGCCGGCGCCGAAGAGCAGCGACTCGACGAAGTCGTGCCGATTGGCGATGTTCAGCAGCGGCACGCCGAGGACGGCGCAGTTGGTGGTGATCAGCGGCAGGTAGATGCCGAGGACCTGGTGCAGCAACGGGCTTGTCTTCTGGATCACCATCTCGGTCAACTGGACGATGGCGGCGATGGTGACGATGAACGAGAGCGTGCGCAGGTACTCGAGGCCGAAGGGCAGCAGCAGGTAGCGGTCGATGATGTAGCTGGCGCCGGTGGCGACGGTCAGCACGAAGGTCGTCGCCGCGCCCATGCCGAAAGCCGTCTCCAGCTTCCTGGAGACGCCCATGAAGGGGCACAGCCCGAGGATCTTGACGAGGACGACGTTATTGACGAGGACGGCGCCGACGAGCAGGAAGAGGTAATGGGTCACGGTTGCTGGCGGTGGAGGGCTGCGCAATCGACAGCCGCCACATTATCACCCGCCGCCCGGGCACATTCAACCACAGGCGCGACGCCGGCATCGCTGCTCATGCCCGCCGCTGCCGGGCGATTGCCGCCGCCGCCTCGCCGACGAGATCCGGTCCGCGATAGATGAAACCGGTGTAGAACTGCACCAGCGATGCACCGGCGGCGATCCGTGCGGCCGCGTCGGCGCCGCTCATGATGCCGCCGACGCCGATGATCGGCAGCTCGCCGGCGAGCGCCACCGCCAGTTGCCTGACGATGGCGGTCGACAATGCGAGCAGCGGCGCACCCGACAGGCCGCCGGCCTCGTCGGCGTGCGGCCTGCCCTCGACACCGACCCGAGTCACCGTCGTGTTGGTGGCGATGACGGCATCGATGCGGTGCCGGCGAAGCAGGTCGGCAATCGCCCGCACCTGGCCCTCGTCGAGGTCGGGGGCGATCTTCAGCGCCAGCGGAACGTAGCGCCCATGCCGGTCGGCGAGGCTCGCCTGCGCCGCCTTGAGGCTGCCGAGCAGGGCATCGAGCGCCGCGTCCTGCTGCAGCTCGCGCAGGTTGCGGGTATTCGGGCTCGAGATGTTCACCGCGACGTAACTCGCGGCACCATAGACGCGCTCGAGGCAGAACAGGTAGTCGTCGGCCGCGCGCTCGATCGGCGTATCGAAGTTCTTGCCGATGTTGATGCCGAGAACCCCCCCCTGGCGCGGGAAACGCGCCGCGGCGACATTGGACAGCAATCTTTCGACGCCGTCGTTGTTGAACCCCATGCGATTGATGATCGCCTGCCGATCGGGAATGCGGAACATCCGCGGCCGCGGATTTCCCGGCTGCGGTCGCGGGGTGACGGTGCCGACTTCGATGAAGCCAAAGCCCAGCGCCGCCAGCGCATCGATGTGCTCGCCGTTCTTGTCGAGCCCGGCGGCCAGACCGACGGGATTGGGAAAGTCGAGTCCCATGACCGACACGCGATCGGGCGGCACCGGACTCGCCAGCAGGCAGCTCGCGCCGGTGGCGCGCAGCAGCTCGACGCCGGTCATCCCGATGCCGTGCGCGACTTCCGGATCGAGCGCGAAAAAGAACTGGCGGAGCAGCGGATAAAACATGGACGCGATTCTACCGCATCGCAGCATCAAGCGCTGCGGGCTGCACCCCGGCTGGAGCCCTGATCGCTGCTGCCGCAGCGCCAGTAGTGGCTGCTCGCCGGGCGGGGCGCCGACGAGCCAGGGCAACGGCCGCCGGCAGGTACCTCCGCTGCCCGGCTCTTGCTATTGCTTGAAGCTTCCAAGAAGCTGTTTGTCCGGGTCATCGGGCGCGTTGGCGCGTGAGGTCGGCGAGAGGCGGTACTTTTCCGGCGCTGACTGAGCCAGTGAGTGAGATCGACCCAGAAGGAGACGCCGGCTTTCGGCGCATTTTCTTGACGTTGGCGGAGGTGTCGCGGCACTGGCGGCCAAGATCGCTGTAGGTGCCGCCACTGACTCTCCCACCTTGACATAGTCCCTGGTGCCGGTCTCGCTGGCGAGCCACAGGAGCTAGACGACCTTCTGAGGAGTTGCCTTTTCTTGCGGGGGTATGAATGATTGCGTCTGAAGCGCAGGCGAACCGCTTGGGACAACGACGTTCGGCTAAGAACTCTCGGCCTCAGACCGCCATGACCGCCGACGCTACAGCCCGTCGTCGTCCGCCCAAGCGGGTCCATGATTACCTGCCTACACTGGGGCGCCGCAAGCCCAGCCAGCAGGCCAGAAGGCTTGCCGCAAACAGGTGCAGCGCGCCTGGTTCCGGGACGTCATTTGATGGCAGTTGATAGCTGACAATCGCGACGTCGCTTGCGCCATCTCCGAAGCTATTGGTCGAGCCAACCACATAGAGTCTCGAACCGAGTATCGCCCCGTCTGCAAAAACGTCATCGGCGCTCCCACCCCACATCAGGATGTCCAACAGATTTCCTGTCAATGGATCGATGTCGAGAATGACTCCGTCTCTGCCACCGGCGGTGTCACCTGTCGTCGATCCGATTGCGTAGAGATGGCCACCGTGGACAATAACACCGTCCAGTATGTCTTCACCCCCGTTGCGATCGTAGCTCTTCGTCCATAGCAGGTTTCCAGCCAAATCCCAACTCTCGATCAAGAAATCGGTATTGCCACCACTGACCCGAACTTGCCCTACCGCAAAAACGTGGCTGGCCTCCGTTGTCACACCAAGATACTCGCCTGTCACCGACGATGTTCTTGCCCATTGCAGGTTTCCGGCGTCATCGTAACTCTTCAGGTACGGATGTTCGCCGGAGTCGTCGTTACGCGCCGCCAATAATACGGTCGTCCCGGTTGCCGAAACAGCCGGTTGACTATTGTAATTGGTGAACGTGAAGTCGTTGCTCGACCAGAGTACGTTTCCAGACTCGTCGAGCTTGCTGAGAAACGTCCCGTAGTTCGGGGTGAAGCCGACGCGCTCACCAATACCCACCGTATAAAAGTAATTCTGCCCGCCTTCCTTGGCCGTTGTTACCCCGCTCAGCCGTTCCCCTCCACCATAGGGAAAACCGCCGGGCGCCGGGGGTGTCTGGCTCGCCCAGACGGCTCCGGCAATACTCCCTCCGGCCGAACCATCCGCATTGAATCTGACTGTGATTCCTTTAGCTTCCTTGTCACCTACCGTGTCGGTAGTGAAGTCGTGGCTTGTACCGGCAGCGTATATCCCGTTCCCTGTCGCCGTAACGCCGGCGAAGGGATCGTAGACTCCACCACCCCACGTTCGAGTCCACACGGGCGCCGGACCGAGGGCTGCTGCATACTGCCCCACGACCCCCTGTGTGCCGCCTGCGGTCGTGCCGGAGAAGTAAATTCCCGCAGCGTTGACGGCGATTCCGGTACCGAATTGATCTCCACTCCCACCAAAGGTCGTGTACCCGACGGACGGTTGCGCATAGGCGGAAAAGGACGCGAAGACGCCAACCAAGGCGGCAGCCAGCCTCACGAGATGCCTGCAATGACGACTACGAGTAACCATATGATCCTCCAATCATCTGTTGTTGCTACACCTGAGAGCGGCATGCCCCCATTTCGGCAGTAATCGTTCACACCCCCTTAAGAAAAGCCGCCAGCCTGATGATTTGTATGGCAT
>ERZ761602.5208-NODE-5208-length-15632-cov-6.035822_pt1 | contig 15632 bp, 5 predicted proteins | sample MGYA00512165_ERZ761602 | MGnify/ENA primary metagenome ERZ761602 (study PRJEB28899, sample SAMN02445085) | bioreactor sludge metagenome | biome: EBPR sludge; isolation source: Thorneside wastewater treatment plant | place: Australia: Brisbane, Thorneside...
GCGCCCTGGGGAAGCCCAGCGGGCGGCACGACCCTGCGCGGCTGCGGCGCGACGAGCCGGTCGTCGGAGGCGGGCGGGACGGGCCTCGCCGCGCCGGCGACGGCCGCCTCGGGCGCGGGCTTCGCGGCGTCGTCCGACGAACCCATCAAGAACCAGGTGCCCGCGACGAGGAAGATGCCCGCGCCGAGCAGCGGCACCCAGGAGGGCGTGAGCGGCTCGTCGGCGCCGATCTCGCGCGCAGGCTCGGGGTCGAAGTCGTGCGCGTGAGCGTCGTGGTGTCCGTCGGCGCCGTGCTCGGCGCCGTGCGTGTCGTCGTGCGCGTGATCGTGGCCCATGGTCGGGAGACTCATGCCAGCGGCCCGCGCGCGCGTCGAGGGGAGAAGCTCCCGGCCTCTCCCCTCGCGGTACAGTGGCTCGGCGGCGCGCCTACCTGCGCCAGCCGCCGCCCCCGCCGCCCTGCCAGCCACCGCCGCCGTCGAGCGGCACGAGGCGCGACGTGAAGAACACCCGCAGCGTGCCGACCTCGGTGCGCGGTCCGTTCAGCGTGAAGGGCACGCGGCGCGTCTCGCCACCAGGCAGCGTCATCGTCACCTCGCCGCTCACCGGGATCGTCGAGCCGTCGCCCGAGGCGCGCACGATCTCGACGACGTACTGACCCAAGCCGAGGCCCGCGAGCCCGAGGCTCTCGCGCTGCGCGCTCGTCGCATCGGTGGCCGAGACCAGGAGGTTCGGCACGACGCTGCCCGTCCACGAGCTGCGACGGCCGGACTTGTCGACGAGCGCGAGGTCGAGGTCGACCGGCGCGCTCCAGGTCGCCGTGATGCGCACGTCGCCTGACAGCGTGCCGAGCTTGCCGAGATCGACGCTGCGGCTCGCGGTGTCGATGCGCGTCTGCAGGCTCGCCGGCGCGGTCGAGAAGAGGGCACGCGAGACCTCGCCGAAGCCTTGGTCTTGCGAGCAGCGGATGGCCTGGGCGGTGGCGTCGACGTCGTCGGTGGAGAGGTCGGCGAGCGCGAGCCGGTGCTGGCAGGCCACGGTGGCCGCGCCCATGCGATCGAAGGTCGCGACCAGACGCTTCTGCACCTGTTTGTCGCCGGGGCGCAGATCGGCGAGCCCGGAGAGGATGCGCAGGGCGCGCTCGCGGTCACCCGCCATCGCGGCGAGATCGGAGCGAGCGAGCAGCGCCTCGGGGTCGAGCGCGTCGCGCTTGCTCCAGCGGGCGACGATCTCCTGGGCTTCTCCGACGCGCCCCGAGGCCATGAGCCCCTTGTAGAGCGCGACGGTCTTGTCACGGCTGTCGGGCTGGATGCGCAGGGCGTTCTCCGCCTCGAGCAGGCTCGGGGCCACCTCGGCGACGAGCTGGTTGTCGCTCGCGAAGCTCGCCTTGCGCTCGAAGATGCGGCGCATCGGCACCATGTTCGGGCGGGGGGTCGGAGGCGGCGGCGGACGACGCGCGGCGCGATCGCGGTCCCAGCTCGGGCTGAAGGGATCGTCGGCCGGCGCGGGCGGCGAGGCCCAGCCCGGACCGGCGGACGTGGAGGTGGGCGCGGGGCGCGCCGCGGGCGCCTGCTGGCGCGCGGGCTCGCTCGCAGGTGCGCTCGACTTGGAGGGCGCGCGGCCACCGCCGCCGGAGCCGATGCCGGCGAGGCCGCCCGAGCCCGGCGCGAAGTCGTCGCCCGCGTCGAAGGCGTTCGCCTCCTTCTTCGCTTTGCCCTCGAAGGCGCCCGACACCTCGTCGGCCTCCTCCTCGGAGCGCGCGTCCTTCTCGGCGCCGAGCGCGTCGGTCGACGAGGCCTGCGCGCCGACCTCGCCCGTGAAGCGCGAGGCGATGCCGTTCTTGTCGAGGCCGAAGGCCTTGAACATGGCCTCGCTCTCCAGGACGATCAGCGAGGTGTGTCGGCTGGCGACGCCGAAGCGCTTCGACAGCGCCACGATGCGCGGCTTGTCGTCGCTCGAGCCGGTACGCTCGAGATCACCGATCTTCGCCGCCGCGAACATGCGCGGCACGAAGGCGTTGCCGGCGGTCGTCGAGGCGCTCACGTCGAGCGGGTAACGCTGCTCGAAGCGCTCGCTACCGACGCGCCCTCGCACGACGACGTCGCCGCTCGCGCGCACGCCGCCGGTCATGCGGGCGAACACGAAGGTCTCCCCGCCCGCCGGCACCGGATCGATGCGGTTCGGCGTGAGCTCTGCGAGCCCGGGGGGCAGCTCGACCGACACGTCGCTCAGCACCGAGCCGTAGGCCGAGGCGAGCACGTCGAGCGCTGCCGCGCTGAGGCGCTGGCCGGGCACGTAGGGCACGACCACGCCGTTGCCGCCGCGCGCGAGCGCCGAGAGCGTGGTCGTGTCGGCGTCGGAGCCGAGCGCGACCGCGACGACGCTGCCATCGCCTGCGGGCAGCGCGTGGCGCACCGCGGCTTCGATCGTGGAGCCGCGGGTCGGGCCCACGGTGGGCGTGCCGTCGCCGAGGTAGAGGATGCGCAGCTCGCGCCCCGACGCGACCGAGCGCGCCGCGGAGCGAGCGGCCTGCACCGCCGTGAGCAGGTTGGTGCCACCGTCGGGCTCGACCGAGCCGAGGAAGCGCTCGACCTCCTGCGCGGCCTCTGCGCTCGGCGCCGCGGGCGCCGGCATCGACTGCGGGCTCGTCGCGCCCATCGCCTGGCAGGTCGTGTCGCAGGCCATGACGAGGAACTCGTCGCGGCGGTCCATCTCACGCACGATCGAGGCCGCGAGGCGCGAGGCGCGGGAGAAGCGCTCGCCCACCATCGAGCGGCTCGAGTCGACCACGATGACGTGCACGCGCTCCTTGCCCTCGGCGAAGCGGGGGAGCTTCGGCCTCAGCGCGAGGGCCACGAAGGGCGAGCGCTCGTCGGAGAGCGCCTTCGCCTCGAGCTCGGCCTGCTTCGCGCGATCGGCGTTGCTCGGAACGACGGAGCCCGGGCCGTGCAGGCCACCCGAGCCGCCCCAGCCCGACTTGCCGAGCTCCTTCTGGTTCGGCGAGGAGGGCGCGGGCGAGGAGAGCGTGGGCGACTGGTTCGCGCCGATCGGCGCGAGGCTCGCGGTCATGTCGTAGGCCCACGCCGTCATCGCGAGCTCGCGCTTGGGCAGGGCGTACTCGAGCGTCAGATCGCCGGCCGGCACGAAGCTCCGCTCGTTCATCGTGAGCCGCTCGCCGAGCTGGCTGCCCGTGGACTTGGCGAGCGCGTAGCCGCGCGACTCGACGCCGAACTCCGGGTCGTGCCCGATCACCTGCAGGTCGACGTTGAACTCGTCGACCCGCGTGCTGCCGCTCGCGTCGTGCGCCAGCGGGTAGGTGAAGCGACGCACGCCCGACGACTGCGGCACCGTCTGCGTGTAGGCGAGCACCACGCGGCGCGAGCCGCGCTTGGGGATCGGGAAGATCCTGAGCTCGAAGCGCCCACCACGCTGCCACTCGAGCAGCGCCGGGTCGCGCCACGGGCCGGGCACCCAGATGATCTCCTCACGCGGTCGCGGCGCCTTCGGCGCGGCGTTCTGGATGACGCCGCGCCAGATGGCCGCGCCCTTGTCGCGGTCGACGAAGGCGCCGTCGATGAGCTTGCCGTCGACCTCGAGCGCGAGGCGCTCGATCTGCGCGCCGGGCGGCAGCGGGAAGCGGAAGATCCCCTCGAGCTCTTCGTCGGTGTCGTTCGTGAAGGTCTCGTCGATCTCGGTCCGCGCGACGACGTCGACGATGCGCACCTTCACGTCGTGCTTCGACAGCCGCACGGCCTTCGCGCGCTCCTGCGCCTCGCCGGGCTTCTTCGCGCGCAGCTCGCCGAGCCCGGTGAGCGCGGCGCCCTCGGCCTCCTCGCCGGCGTCACCGCTCCACTCGAGCGACTCGCTCATCGACGACTTCGGCGTGACGACGGGCTCACCGCGCAGACCGAGCGTCGCCTCCTCGCCGGCGCGTACGCGCACGCTCGCGCCGTCGTTCGAGACCACCGAGACCTCGCCGCGCACCACGTCGACGGTCGCGCGGCGATCCGTCACCGTCGCCGAGAGCTTCGTGCCGAGGATCTCGACGTGGCCCTGCGGCAGCACGAGGCGCGCCGCCGAAGCCCCGGCGACGTTCTTCACGTCGGCGACGACCATGCCCCGCACGATCTTCGCCTCGCGCTGCTCACCGTCCGGCAACACCACCTCGGAGCTGCGGTCGAGCGCCAGCCAGGTGCCGTCGGCCAAGCTCACGCGCGCGCGGGTCTTCGCGTCGGTCTTCAGCGTCGAGCCGGGCTCGATGCTCGCGCCCTGGCTCAGCGTCTTGCAGCCGGCCTTGCACACCTCGAGGCCCTCGCCGCCGTCGCTCGACGCACGCGAGACCGCCGCGACCGAGCCCGTCCAGGGCGACTCGCTCGAGGCCGTGACGCCGTCGGCGTCGCGTTTGCCACGCTGTTGATCGACGACGAGCGCACCCACCGCCGCGGCTGCTGCCATGCCGCCCGCGAGCGCCACCAGGAAGCCCTTCTTGCGGAACAGGGAGACGACCCCGCCGTGGCCGGTCGGCTCACTCGCCCCCGCGGCCCCCGCCGCGCGGACGACACGCCCGACGGGCTCTGCCGAGCGCTGCGTGCTGCCGCTCTTCGGCAGCTCCTCGCGCGCAGCGCCGGCACGCTCCGAGGCCTCGACCGCCGCCGCGCTCGACACACTCCCGCCCGTGTCGCCACCACCGCCCGTGTCGGCGCGGCCCGTGACCGCGTCGACGACGCGCCCCGAGAGCTGCTCCGCTGCGCCATCGTGCGTCGGCGTCGGCGTCGGCACGCTCAGCGCCTCGTCGAGCGTCGCCTGCACGGCCCGCAGCGGCACGGTCTTCAGCGTGGGCTCGAAGCGCGCCGCGCGCGTCGCCGTGCCCTCCCCCTGCGAGGCGCCGAGCGGCTCGGGATCGAAGGTCGTACGCTGCGTCTCGGGCGCAGCCTCGGCGAGCTGGGGGTTCGCGGCCTCCAGCGCAGCCCGAGGCGCGAGCTCGTCGCTGGACCTGCGAGCGGCCTCGCTCGGCGCGGCGCCGAGCTGGCTCGAGCGCGTCGCCACCGACACCGGCGCCGCGGAGGCGTCCGGGCCCTCGGGGCGCGCCGCGAGCACGCCTGCGATGAGCTTGTCGGCGAAGTCGCTCGGCGCGCGGAAGTCGGCGCCGGCGCTCGCGGCGGCCTGCATCGCGAGCTGGGCCTCGTGGCGCAGATCGCGGCAGTCGTCGCACTCGGCGACGTGCTCGAGCACGCGCTCCGAAGCGAGGCCTTCGAGGAGATCGGCGAGGTGCTCTTGGACCTCGATGCAGCGTTCGTCGTTGATGCTGTTCATGGCGTTCCTCCGACCTCTTCAAACGTCGGCGAGAGACTCTCGAAGGCGCGAGAGCGCCCGACTCACGCGCTTGCGGGCTGCGGCTTCGTCGACGCCGCAGGCGTGCGCGACCTCGCGGAAGCTCATCTCCGCGTCGTAGCGGAGCACCACGGCCTCGCGTTCACTCGGCTTGAGCTTGGCGAGCGCGCTGCGGGCCCGCTCGGCGCGCTCACGCTCGATGCTGAGGTCGTCGAGCGCGGCTCCCCTGCCCGTGTCGTGCACGAGGCGCAGGCGGGCTTGGCGGCGGTTCTTCAGCTCGTTGTGTCGACCGCAGATCCGCCGTGCGATGCCGAAGAGCCAGGAGCGGATGCTCCCCTCGAACCGGAACTGCGGAAAGCCGTCGTAGGCCGCGATGAGCGTCTCCTGCACCAGCTCCTCGGCCTCGGCCTGTGAGCCGGTGAGCGCCATGCAGAGCCTGCCGAGCGGAGCGGCGTAGGAGCGAGCACAGCGCTCGAGCGCTGCCTTGTGTTGACCGTCGGCGACGAGCCTCTCGATGGCTGCCGCTTCGTCCGCGTGGGTGTCGACCCGTGCGAGCGCTTTGCCCATGGTTCCCTCTTCCTCAGCCATGTGCCTCCGTGGTCACGGTTCGTGACCGAAGCTCTTCGATCGATGCCCAGGAGCTCGTCGCGCTCGGCTCCACCCACCGCGCGTTCAGCCCTCGAAGGCGCCCCTGGGGCATCCAGAGGAGGAACGCGCTCCGCCCAGCTCGCTTACGGCGCTCCGCTGGGGCGGCACCTCTGCGTTCGGCCCGAGCCTTGCAAACCCATGCGGTCGTCGACACCCTAGTGGGGTCGCCTTCGAGGAGCTCTGCCGCATGTTCGTCCACCTTCGAGCCCTGACTCGCCCCGAACCCGCCGACCGAGCTGCGCGCGAGCGCCCCACGTCGCCCACGCGACAGTGCGACCCAGGCTACACGGGCGGCGTGAACGTTCGTCAACACCGCGCCGCGCGGAGTCGCCTCGCCGTGCTGCTGGCGACCGCCACCTTGCTCGTCACCGGCGCTGCCGCGGCTCAGCAGCCCGCCGCCCCGAGGCAGGCCGCGCCGAGCACCCCACAGCGCCCGGGTCTACCGCCGGTGGCCGACCTCATCCCGCCCCCTCAGGAGTCACCCGAGGCGCGCGCAGCGCGAGGCGTCGTCGTGATCCAGCGCGCCGGGCAGCCCGTCGCGCTCGGCTCGGTGCTCGCGGGCGACGGCCGCATCCTCACGGCGCTCTCGCCGCTGGGCTCCGGCAACGAGCTCGAGGTGAAGTACCCCGACGACTCCGTCGTGAAGGTGCTCCTGGGTCACCACGATCGCCCCTGGGATCTCGCGCTGCTCGTGCCGCAGACCGGTCGCTGGCAGCAGGGCCTCACGGCCTCGAGCGCCGATCCTCTGCGCGAGAACGCCGCGATCCGCGCCTTCAGCGCACAGCAGCGCGGCCGGCCGGTCGCCTCGCTGGTCGATCTGCGCTCGCGCCGCGCCTTGCTGGGCGGCGACGATCGCATGCTGCAGGGCGCGCTCGAGGTCGGCTCCCGCATCTCGGGCCGCGATCTCGGCTCACCACTCATCGACGAGACCGGCAGGGTCGTCGGCGTGCTCGGGCGAGGCTGCCTGCCGACCGACGGCAAACCCTGCGTGCCCATCGCCTTCGGCACGCCGGTCTCCGTGGTGAAGGGTTTCCTGAAGTCGGCGCCCGCCTCCGCGGCGCTGCCCGCGGCCTGGCTGGGTATCCAGGGCGCGGCCGACAACGGACCGGTCGCGCGCGGCGTGCGGGTGCTCTCGGTCGCGCCCGGCAGCCCGGCCGCCGACGCGGGCCTGCTCGCCGGCAACGAGGGAGACACCGTGCTCGCCGTGGGCGGGGAGCCGGTGACGACGCCGGATCAGCTCGTGCAAGCCATCCGCAAGCACGCCGTCGGGGAGAAGGTCCCGCTCATCCTCTTCGGCCAGGGGCGCTACCGCCAGGTCGAGGTGGGGCTGCGCGCTCCGCCGCTCGCGGGCGCTTCGCTCGGGCCGGCGCCGGCCTCGGAGGCAGCGCCGGCCCCAGGAGCGCCGCGTGTGCGCGTCTCACCCGTGAGCCCCGCGCCGAGCTCCCCCTTCGACCAGGCGCTCTGACGCGGCCCGCGCTTTCCGGGGTGCGTCGCCTCCCGGAGCGTCGCACGGCCTCGCATTCGACCTCGGGCGACCCGCTCCGAGCGAAGACTCGTTGACAGCCGATGCGCCTAACCGCGACCATCGGTGCCCCGGTTCGAACCGGCCCGCCATGACTCAGGGGTCCATCCACCAGAAGTTCCGCATCGAGGTCTCCGGCGAGACCAACATCGGGCGCAAGCGCAACCACAACGAGGACAACTTCTCGATTGTGCCCGAGTACGGCCTGTTCATCGTGGCCGACGGCATGGGTGGGCACGCCTCGGGTGAGGTCGCTTCGCAGATGGCGCTCGACGCGATGCGCGAGTTCTTCTCCGCCACGCAAGACGACCCGGAGCGCACCTGGCCCTACAAGATGGACCGGTCGAAGGGTTACGAGGAGAACCGGCTCATCACCGGCATCAAGCTCGCGAACCTGCGCATCTACGAGACGGGCCAGCGCGAGCTGAAGAAGCGCAACATGGGCACCACGCTCGTGAGCCTCTTCTCCGCGAACGACGGCATCTACGTCGCGCACGTCGGCGACAGCCGCGCCTACCGCTTCCGTCAGGGCAAGCTCGAGCAGCTCACCGAGGACCACTCGCTGCTCAACGACTACATCAAGATGAAGCGCCTCACCGAGGAGGAGATCGCGAACTTCCCGCACAAGAACGTGATCGTTCGTGCGCTCGGGATGCGCGACACGGTGAAGGTCGACACGCGCTTCGAGACGCCTCAGCTCGACGACACCTACCTGCTCTGCTCAGACGGGCTCTCGGGCCCGGTGACGGACCCGGAGATCGCCGAGATCCTCGGCGCCCACAAAGACCTGCAGACGGCCGCGTCGAAGCTCATCGAGCGCGCGAACGAGCACGGCGGGCCCGACAACGTGACCTGCGTGCTGGTCCGCTGGACGCAGTGACGCGCAGGCTTCGAGAGCGCGCCCTCCTGCGGCGTGCTCTCGCGACGATGGACCGGACGAGCGCAGGACCCTCCGCGTAGTTGCGTGCACGAGAGGGCCCTCTGTTAGCATCGGCCGCGTGGCTGACGACATGGAGGGGGACGCGGCTCCGAAGGACTCTGGGGCCGCTGCGGCGCCGCCGAAACCGAACCAGACGCTGCTAGGCCACCGCGCACCTGCGCCCGACGCGCCCTCGACCGGCGTGCCGACCGACGGCGGTGCGCGACCGAAGTCGCAGCTGCAGCCGCCGAGGGCCCCCGTGCCTTCCCCCTCGACGCCCTCGCGCCCCGCGACGCTCGCGCCGCCCCCACGCGCGCCGGGCAGCCGGCGCCCTCCCGCGCCGAAGCCCTCGGGTGTGATCGCCGCGGTGCCGCTTCCGCCTCTGCGACCGCCCACGGGCATCACGGCACCGAGCCCATCGCCGTCCGCCGGGCCGACCTTGCCCTTCGGCACCGTCGGCTCGCCGGGCACGAGGCAGCCGCTCGAGTCGCTCCCCGGCGAGGAGCTCGGCGCCGACGACGTCGTCGAGGAGCTCGAGCCCGACGCCGACGACGAGGCGCTGCTCGCGAGCACCGACACCGCCTGGCCGAGCGCGCCGCCTCCCGCGATGAGCGGCGCGACCACCGCGCCACTCGCCGCTGCAAGCTCACCCGCCGCGCCCTCGCCCGCACGGAGCGCGCCGTCTCAGGGCGAGGTGTCGACCGGGCCCACGCTCGTCGACGGCACGCCGGAGCCGAGCACCGAAGCGCGAGAGAAGACCGAGTCGAGCGATGCCGAGGCTGGACAGTCGGTCCGACCGGGCTCCTACAGCGTGACGCTGCCGCGCTCACGCGCGAGCCGCTCGAAGCTCTCGGTTCCGCCGGAGGTGCTCGCCGAGGCTGCTCGCACGAGCGACGCGCCACGCGGCAGCGCGAGCCAGCCTCCTCCGGAGGCGAACGCCTCGCTCGAGCGAGAGCTGCAGCAACGGATCGCGAAGCTCGCGAAGAGCGACGCGGTGGGCGCGGCGCGCGCCGAGCTCGAGCTCGGCCTGCTCGCGGAGTGGCACGGCGAGGGTCGCGAGCGCGCCTCGAAGCACTACGCCGCAGCGCGCGCGCGGATGAAGACCCTGCAGCCCGCGCTGACGCGACTGCGCCGCAGCGGCGCGCCGGACGGCCGGGAGACGGGGCTGCTCGAGGTGCTCGACGAGGAGCTCGCCGTCGCCGAGAGCAGCGAGCTGTCGGCCGACCTCTGGGCGACGAAGGCGCGCATCCACCTCGGGCGCGTCGGCAACGACCCACCGCGGCTCGCCGAGGCTCGCAAGGCCTTCGAGCAGGCGCTGAGGCTCGCACCGAAACACCCTGCGAGCCTGCGTGGCCTCGAGGCCACGCTGCGCAAGATCGCCCAGCGCGAGCTCGAGGCGCGCAAGAAGGCTGGGTCGACGGACACGTCGAGCACCGAGGCCGAGCGCGCCCTCGTCGAGCACCTCGGCAGGCTCGGCGAGGAGTTCGCGCCCGACGGCGTCGACGGCGACGCGCAGCTCGCCGCGTGGATCGCGGTGGAGCGCGGCGTGCTCGCGGAGCGCAGGCTCGGAGAGATCGACCTCGCGCGACGCGCGCTCACGAGGGCCGGTGCGCTCGTGCCGGGCCCCGGGCCCGTGCGCGCCGCGCTGTCGTGCTTCCTCGCTCGGCACGACCGCGACGCGGGGCTCGCCGAGTGCCTGCGCGCCGAGGCCGAACGCGAGCCCGACCCCGACCGCGCGGCGCGGCTCCAGTACGCGGTCGCATCGATCGCGCTCGACCGGCTCCACGCCATCGGCGACGCGATCGACGCGCTCTCGCGCGCGAAGGAGCTCGCGCGCCCCTCGACCCCGACGCGCGAGCGAGCGCTCGACCGGCTCGCGCTCCTGCTCGACGAGGAGCAGGACCACGCGCGCCTCGTCGAGGTGCGCATCCAGCGGCTCGAGCTGCTCGGCACGCCCGAGGCGCTCGCCCACGAGTACATGCGCCTCGCGGAGTCCTACGGGCGACTGGGCCGCGCCGACCTCGCCGTCGACGCCGCCGAGCGAGCGCTCGCGCGCGATCCCGCCAACGCCTCCATCCGAGAGGCGCTCGACTCCGCGCTCGTGCGCCTCGGTCGGCACACCGAGCGGGTGCGCCTCTGGCTCGTCGAGGCGAACTCGGAGCGCAGCGCAGGCGTGCGCGTCGCGGCCTTCCTGCGGGCGGCCGACGTCGCCCATCGCCTGCTCGATCGCCACGACCAAGCGATCGAGGCCCTGCGCGCGGCTTGGCTCGTCGCGCCGGGTCACCCCGAGGTCTTCGACATGCTCACGGCGCTGCTGCGCAGCGGACCGAAGTCCGAGGCCACGGAGCTGCGCGCTGCGGAGGCGCGCATCGATCTCTATGCGCAAGCGGCGAAGGTCGAGGCCGATCGCGAGCGCAAGATCGCTCTCCACGAGAAGGTGCTCGGCATCGTGGAAGACGAGCTCGACCGCCCGGAGCAGGCGATCGAGGTCGCGGAGTCGATCCTCGCGATCGACCCCAAGCGCCGCAGCGCGGTGCTGGCGCTCGAGCGCAACGCTCGACGCGCGGGCGCGCACGACAAGCTCCTGCGTGCGCTGCTCGACGAGGCCGCCGCGTCGAAGGATCCTTCGCTGAGCTCTCGCCTCCTGCTCGACGCGGCCGCGCAGACCGAGCGCAGCGGCGATCGCGAGCGAGCGCTGGCGCTCGTCGATCGGGCACGGGAGGCCGACCCGGAGAACCGCGGCGCCGAGCGCGCCAGGGTCGATCTGCTCGTGCGCATGGGCCGCCACGACGAAGCGAGGCGCACCTTGGTGGCGCTCGCAGCGCACGATCCCGAGCGCGCCTTCGAGCTCTGGCTCGAGGTGGCCGAGCTCGATCAGGGCGCGCGCAAGCAGCCGCTCGATGCGGTCGAGGCCTACCGCCGCGCGAGCGCCCTCCGGCCCGCGCACCCCTTGCCCAAGCTGCAGCTCGTGCAGCTGCTCCGCCGCACCAAGGCCTGGCCCAAGCTGGTCTCGGAGCTCACGCAGCTCGAGCAGCGCGAGCCCGATGCGCGAGTGCGCGCCGAGCTGCGCGTGGCCCGCGCGCTCGTGGAGGAGCACTGCCTCGCCGACGATCGTGCGGCGCTCGCGAGCCTCGACGCAGCCGACGAGCTCATGCGCACGACCGACGCGCCGGGCTGGGATCCCTTCGTCTACGAGGAGAGCGAGCGCATCCTCGCGCGCCTCGACGACGAACCCCTGCAGCTGCGTCTGTATGCACGCTGGCTGGAGCAGAAGCCGCCGGCGGTCGTCGACCACGGGCTGCGCATCGCCCTCGCGCGAGCGCTGCAGCAGAGCTCACCCGAGCAAGCCATCAGCGTGCTGCAGGCGCTGGTCGGGGTGGTGCCGCACCACGTGCCCGCGCTGCGAGAGCTCGAGCGCGAGCTACGCGGCCGCGAAGATCACGTCGCGCTCGCCCAGGTGCTGCTCGCGCAGGCCGCGGTCGTGCACTGCAAGGCGGCGCGCGCGGGAGGTCTGTGGGAGATCGCGGCCTACGAGGAGCGTGTCGGCGCCGCCACGACGCTCGAGGCGCTCTCGCGCATCCTGGAGCTCTACCCGCAGGACTCCGCCGCGCTCGACCAGATGATCCGCGTCGCCGGCAGGCTCGTGAGCAACGTCGGCGTGCCTCACCCCGCGATGCTCGCGTCGAAGGCCCACCTGCTCTCCGCGATCCGCGCGCGTCGCGAGCTCGCGCTCGACCCGGTCGCACGCGCAGCCTACCTGGCGGAGGAGGCGATGTTGCTCGAGCGCGACCCGGTGGGAGGCGACGCTCGCGCGGCGCTCGCCGCCTACCGTGAAGCGCTCGGGCTCTGGCCCGACTCCCTGCTCGTCGCGCGCGGGCTCGATCGCCTGGCGGAGGCGCTCGACGACCCGCACTCGAGGATCGACGCACAGCTCGCGCTCGCGAAGCTCGTCGACGCGGCGCCCACACGCGCGAAGCACCTCGTGCGCGCAGCCGAGCTCACCGCGGCGCACCTGAACGACGATCGCCGGGCGCTCGAGCTCTACGAGGTCGCGCTCGACGCCGATCCGGAGAGCCGCGAGGCGGCCGGAGCGCTCGCCGCGCTGCTCACGCGCGACCCTCGCCGCCTCGTCGACAGGCTCGCTCCGGCGCTCGAGCGCGCTCGCTCGCCCGAGCAGATCGTCGGGCTCGGCGGCGAGATCGGCGGCGCCTACCTGCGCCTCGGTCAGGCCAGCGACGGCGCGACGATCGACTACGGCCCCGGTGTGCTCGCGATGCGCCGTGTGCTCACCATCGCGCCGGAAGACGTGCCCTCGCTCCTGCTCATGTCGCGCCTACTCTCGGCGCAGAAGGCCTGGGCGGAGGCGAAGGTCACGCTCGCGCGGGTGGTGGAGCTGACCGGCAGCGAGCCCAAGACCCGCGTCGTCGCGCTCTTCGCGCTGGCCGACATCCACGAGGGGCCGCTCGCCGACGCGAAGGCCGCCGAGCTCGATCTGCGTCAGGTGCTCGAGGCCGAGCCCACGAACAAACGCGCGCTCGAGCGGCTCCACGCGCTGGGCTTGCGCTCCGGCGACACCGCGCTCGCGCGTGTCTCGCTCGAGCGACTGGCAGAGTACGAGGCCGACCCGGTCGCCCGCACCGACTTCCAGCTCCGACTCGCCGAGCTGCTCCGCGAGACCGGCGACGAAGCCGGCCGCGTACGCGCCCTGGTCGACGCGGTCGTCACCGCGCCGCACGAGCCGAGGGCCTGGTCGGGCCTCGTGTCGTGTTTCAAGAGCGAGACCGAGCAGGGCGCGGCCGCGCTCGCCCAGGCGATCGAGCAGGTGCTCGAGCTCGCGCGAGTGCGTCGCCGCGCCGCGGAGCCGCGCTGGCTGCTCACGCTCGGCTTGCTGGAGATCAACGTGCTCAAGCGCCCCACCGAGGGCCTCGCGCACCTGGCGACGGCGGCGACCCCCGCGAGCACCTCTCCCTCGGGTACACCCGTCGCACCGCACCCCGAGCTGCGGGCCGGGCTCGGCCTCGGGCTGCTCGGCGCAGGCCGCAACCGGGAGGCCGTCCAGACCTTGCGTGAGCTGCTCACCCAAGACGCCGAGACCTTGTTGCGGCTCGCCGAACCCAGCAGCTACTCGCAGGTGAAGGGCGCGACGGTCGCCGCGACGGGCACGGTGCTCTCCGCGGTGCTCGCCTGCCTCGACGCCGCGCTCGCCACCGAGGGTCGCGCCGAAGAGCGCCTCGCGGTCGAGGAGGTGCGCGCTGCGCTCGGTGAGCTCGCGAACGATCGGCTGGTGCAGCTCCGCAAGCGTCGCCTCGACCCGGAGGCCCCCTTCGCGGGCGCGCTCGCGGCCTCGGAGATCGTGCGGGTGCTCGTGCCGGACGCGCGCTCGCCGCTGGTCGACGTCGCGCTCGCGGTCGCGCCCATCGCCGCGAAGGCGCTGCGCTTCGAGCTCTCGTCGCTCGGGATCGGATCACGCGAGCGCATCGGGCCTCGCGATGGCCACCCCACGCGCGCCCTCGCCGACCGGATCGCGCGCGCGCTCGGCATCGAGCAGTTCGAGCTCTACCTCACGCCCTCGTGGCAAGGCGCGGTGCGGGTCTACCCGGGTGATCCACCTGCCCTCGTGGGCCCGATCGGCTTCGCCGAGCTACCCGAGTCGGAGCAGGTCTTCGCGCTGGGCCGTCTGCTCACGCGCGTGGCGCTCGGCGTGAGCTGGCTCGACGAGATCCCGACCGAGATCGCCGACGCCTTCCTGCTCGCCGCGCTGCGCAGCACGGCCCCGGCCTTCGCCTCGAACGCGCTCGCTGCGCCACGCGAGCACGCCACGAGCAACCTGCTCCCCGGCGTCCAACGCGCGATGGGAAGGCGCCAGCGCAAACAGCTCGAGGAGCTGCTCGCCCAAGGGCAGGTCAGCCACGACTACGACATGCGGGCGTTCTCGATCGCCGTCCGTCGCAGCGAGTACCGCGCGGCCTACGTGCTCTCGGGCAACCTGCTCGCGGGGCTCGACTACCTGCGGCGGGTCGACGCCGACATCGCGCGCGCGCACGACCAGCCGAAGCTCTACCTCCAGCATCCCGTGACCAACGAGCTGCTCCGCTGGACGCTCAGCGCCGAAGCCTTCGCAGAGCGACGCCGCGTCGGCGCGGTGTTCGTGCAGCGCTGACGAGCCGCCGCGAGCCGCAGCCCGCGGCCACTCAACGAGGCGGCTTCAGCTTGCCGCTCTGGCCCTTCGACGAGGGCCCAGGGCGCGGGCTCGTACCCCCGGCGGTCGTCGGCGCGGGGGTCGGCGCGGGCACAGGCGCCGGGGCCGCCGCGACCTGGGTGCTCGTCGCCGTCGGCGCAGGCTGGGTGGCAGGCTTCGTCGCGCCCGCGCTGCTCGTGCTCGTCGGCTTCGGCGAGACGAGCGACGGCGCCGGCTCCAGATCCGACTTCGCGCCCGCGCTGGTCGAGCTCGACGTGGGCAGCGCCCCCGGCGCGCGTGCAGGAGTCGGCTCCGAGGGCCGAGCCGCCGTGCCGGCCGCGGCCGCGTCGACCGCCGCGGCGCTGGGCGTCGCGCCGGGGCGAGCGCCCTCCTCCGACGCCGCCGCCGACGGCGTGGCCTCGGCCTTCGCCTCGCGCTTGCGCTTCTTCTTCTCGGCGGCAGCTTCCTCGTCCTCTTCGTCGGCCTCCTCGTCTTCGAGCTCGGCCTCTTCGTTCGCTTGGTGCCGTGCGGCCTCGGCGGCGCTCCGCTGCGCCCAGAGCCACCCGCCTCCACCGATGAGCACCAGCCCCACCACGGCCGCACCCAACACCCAACCAAGCTTGCTCGATCCTCGGCGCTGCTCGACCACCGACGCCGTGACGTAGGCGCTCGGATACGCCACCACGTCGCTCTGCGCGCGCATCGACACGGGCGCTGCCTGCTCGCTCGGCGCCTGCGCGTAGCTCGGCGCCATCAGCGAGCCAGGCGGCGGAGTCATCGCGCCCACCGGCGGGCGCGCCTGCGACATCGGCGCCATCAGCGAGCCGGGCGGCGGCGTCATCGCGCCCACCTGCGGGCGCGCTTGCGACATCGGCGCCATCAGCGAGCCCGGCGGCGGCGTGGCGGTCGCGTCGGCTCGACGGAGCGTCTCTCCGGGGCGCGTGATCGAGTCCGGACCCGGCCCGAGCGCGTCGGTGCCGCTGGGACCGAGCGCGATCGTGGCGTGTCGCTTCGCGACGGTCGGTGCGACCTCGGAG
>ERZ761602.5209-NODE-5209-length-15627-cov-7.497688_pt1 | contig 15627 bp, 7 predicted proteins | sample MGYA00512165_ERZ761602 | MGnify/ENA primary metagenome ERZ761602 (study PRJEB28899, sample SAMN02445085) | bioreactor sludge metagenome | biome: EBPR sludge; isolation source: Thorneside wastewater treatment plant | place: Australia: Brisbane, Thorneside...
GCCCAAGGTGACGGGTCCGACCGAGGCCGCCGGCGATTTCGTCATCCAGGGGCCGACCGTGCACGGCGTGGCGGGGCTGGTGAACCTGTTCGGGATCGAATCGCCGGGCTTGACGGCGGCGCTGGCCATCGCCGAACGGGTGTGGCGAGATCTGGAAGCCGGTTGAGGCGAAGCGAGGTATTGCGCTTCGCTCCGACGCGCCAATTTCCGCTTGTCGGCAGGACCGGCGATCCGGTTGTCGCGTGGTCGCGGTTTTCCATCGAATCGGGTGCATCTGATCGGGCTGCGGCGGCGCAATGGGATTGTAGAAGGCTGTCCGGCGTCGGCGCGATGATTCGCGCCGAGCGAAGCTAAAGCCGCCCGACGTTTTCCCCGAACGGGCGCGAGCGCACCTTGCATACCAATTCTCGATAGATTTTCGTCATTCCCGCGAAGGCGGGAATCCAGGCAGCCGGCGAACAACGGGATACCCGCTTTCGCGGGTATGACGAACGGGGTCGCCTTTGACCTCAAAAAGATAAAGCCTATCGGGAAACGGTATTACGACGGGCTTGCGCCGATTGGTGGCCGGAAAAACCGGTTTTACTCGCTATTTTCGATGCTCAAAACGCTGCTGCCACGCCAAATCCAAAATTGCCGCCAACTGCTTGGTCCCCGTGTTCCGCGAGGCTGGTTGCGCCGGGCGCGCTTCGGGGTGTTCGGCGCCATCGGCCGAACGGCAGGCGCGCTGCTCGCCCTGCTGTTCGGGTTGACCGGCTGTTCCTCGACCGCATTGATCAATGGGCTGACGACCGACGATGGCTACACGGGACCCACCCGCTTCGCTTACGCCGCCAGTCCGCGCCACCAGCTCGACCTGTACCAACCGGATGGACGGGCGGCGCCCGCGCCGGTGTTGGTGTTTTTCTACGGCGGCAGCTGGCGCAACGGCGAGCGGGCCGATTACCGCTTCGCGGCGGCGGCGCTGGCCGAGCGCGGTTTCGCGGTGGTGGTGCCCGACTATCGCTTGCACCCGGAAGTCAGCTACCCGGATTTTCTGCGGGATTCGGCCGCCGCCGTGGGTTGGGCGATCCGCCAGGCCCCCCGGTATGGCGGCGATCCGCGCCGGGTGTACCTGATCGGCCACAGCGCGGGCGCCTACAACGCCGCCATGCTCGCTTACGATCCGCGCTGGCTGGCCGCCGAGGGGCTATCGCCGGAGCAGATCGCCGGTTTTATCGGCTTGGCCGGCCCCTATAATTTTTTGCCGATCCAGGTTCCCGAGGTCATGCCGGTGTTTCATTGGCCGGACACGACGCAGGATACGCAACCGATCACTCACGTCACGCCCGCCGCGCCCCCGACCCTGTTGATCGTCGCCGAGCGGGACGATCTGGTCGATCCGACGCTCAATAGCGCGGCGCTGGCCGACGCTCTGCGCCGGGCCGGCGTGCCCGTCACGCTCAAGCGTTACGACGCGCTGAACCATTACACCACGCTCGGCGCGCTGGCCTGGCCGCTGCGCTGGCTGGCGCCGGTGCTGGATGACATCGCCGAGTTCGTCGCGATGGACCGTCTGCGGCGAAGTGTCGGCTTGCAAACGGCCCGGCATTGAAGCCGCTCGTTTGGCGTCAGGCGAGCGAGAGCGGGGCGATCCCTGCGACCTGTGGCGCCGTTATTTGTGCAGCCCGCCATCCTGCAAGCGTTCGGGCCATGCGATAAGCTTTCAGGGATCAACGATGAAATCGGGATTCTCGCGCCATGGGCCGCTTCGCTGTATCGCTGTTGTTGGTTTGCTTCGGGTGGTTGGCCGATAGCCTATACGTCGGTTCGCGGGCAGCCCCGCCCCAGTTCGACAAGCTGGAGCGACCGGCGGGTGCGGTCGTGGTGCCGGAGCGGTTTTTGCGGCCGTGGGACGCGGTGACTTTTTTCTTCGACCGGGACCAAGGCCCGGCGACCGGCGACATGGAAGATGCGCCGCAACGGGTGGTGCGGATGGAACCGGCCTGGGCCGGCGAATGGCGCTGGCTGAACGGCCGCACCCTGCAATTTCGGCCGGCGGAACCGTGGCCACCGCTGACCCGCCTGACGGTGGAGATCGACGGCCGGCGCAAGCAATTGCTCGCTCTGTTGCCTGCGTCGACTCGCAGCTCGCCCGCACATCAGACCGATAATCTGCCGCAATTTGACCGGGTGACGCTGACTTTTCCGACCCCGGTCGACCCGGCGGCGCTGGCCCGGTTGTTGACCCTGGAAGTCCGCCCCTTGCCGGCGGTGGGACAGGATGGCGCGCGGGCGCTGAATGCCCGCGATTTTGAGATCAAGGTCGGAGAGCGCGCCGAGCGTTCTTCGGAGGCTAGTTATATCATCATCTTGCGTAATCCGATCCCCGGCAACCACCAGATCGACCTCAAATTGCGTTTGTCCGATGACCCCGATCTCGGCGACGAACTGCAAACCCTGTCGTTCCGCACCGCCGAGCCGTTCCGGGTCAGCCATCTCGAATGCGGGCAGGTGGGGGAAACGGATTACCGGCATCGTGATATCTACGTCACCGACAAGCGAGTCAAAGATTTCGTTTACTGCAAGCGCGATTCCGGCTACGAGGATGCCCGGAAAGCCGCGCCGGCTCTGGTGCTGGCCTTCAATCACGATCTGGCAAAACCGGAGGGCGAGGACCGGGCGCTCTCGCCTCTGATCGCCCGCAACCTGCTGCATTTCACCCCGCCGGTCGAGTCGCTCCGAGCGACCGTATCGGGCGCCTACCTGATCGTGAGCGGTCGCTTCGTCAGCGACCGGCCGTACACCCTGCGCCTGGCGACCGCCGATCTACGCGACCGGCACGGCAACGTCCTGACCTTGAAAGGTGGCGAGGAGTATCGCGTGGCGTTCGCCCCGGAACGACCCGCCCTGCAATGGGACGCGGGGCAGGGAATCGTCGAACGGCTCGGCCCGCAAATGGTGCCCTTGCGCGGGCGAGGCTTTTCCCGGGCCGACCTGCGGATTCACGCCATCGACCCGGCGAGCCGCGACTTCTGGCCGTTTCCCGCCGAGCCAGTGCTGGTGGACGACGACCAGGAACCACCGCTGCCCGGCACCGAGCCGCAACCGCACCGGGAGGGCCGGGACATCGCTGCAGATGAGATCGCCAAGCGCTTGAGGGCGCTGGGTTCGCCGGCGTTTTCGGACGTGGTGAGCCTGCCGCTGGCGAAAGGCGGCACGCCGGCCAAGTTCGGCTTGGATCTGAAACCCCATCTGGCCCGCATCGCCGGACCGGAACGGCCGGGAGCTTACCTGGTCGGCCTGCGCCCGCTGGGCGACACCAGCCAGCGCGCCTGGATTCGAGTCCAGGTCACCGATCTGGCGCTGACCGCTGTGGAGGAGCGGGAACAGGTGCATTTTTTCGTGACTTCGCTGGCCACGGCCCAGCCGGTGTCGGGCGCGGAAATCGAACTCGATGGCGTGGATGCCAGGGGCAACTGGTGCAAAACCCAGCGCGGCGTCACCGACAACCAGGGTCGCTTTACCTGGCAGGCTCCGGGCAACGACCGTTGCAGCCTGCGACGGGCGAGCGCGCGCAAAGGCGAAGACCTGCTGGTGCTCGACCCGAACCGGCCGCTACCGCGTTACGCCAAGGAACGGTGGAGCGCGCCCAAAGACAGCGAACAGAATTACGACTGGCTGAACTGGACGACGGCGGATCTGGGGGAGCGGCGAGAATCGCCCCGGCTGCTGTGCCATCTGTTCACCGAGCGGCCGATCTACCGTCCCGAGGAGCCGGTCCACATCAGGGGCATGGTCCGGGATTACCTGAAAGGGCAACTGCGCTTCGGCAAGGGCGGCGGCACCCTGGTGGTGCGGGGACCGAATGATCGGGAATGGCGCTATCCGGTCAAACTGGACGAGCACGGCGGCTTCTATCACCGCTTCGGCGAGGACACGCCGGCCACCGGCGACTATCGCATTCATTTCGAGGCCGAGGGGAGTTCGGGCGAAGCGCGAACTCCAGCGGCCGACAACGCGGAAAGCGACACCGACGATACCGAAGCAACCGCCGGCGAGGAGGGGGAGGGAGGTACCGCTGGCGACCAGGAAGAAAACGACGAATCGGTCGATGACAGGTCTTGCGGCGCAGTGACGTTCAAGAAAGACGCCTATCGGCTGCCGACCTTCGAGGTGCTGCTGAACGCGCCGCGCCAGGTCAGCCTGGAAGAGCCGTTCACCGCCCAGTTGACGGCGCGCTATTTCGCCGGCGGTCTGGTGGCCGACCGGCCCTTGCAGTGGCGGGTCGCGCAGTTCCCGCACGCCTGGACGCCGCCCCGGCGCGAGGGCTTTTTCTTCTCCAGCGACGCCCGCTTTTCGGCCGATCAGGATTTTCGCGCCACCCCGACGCTGCAACGGCAAGGCCAGACCGACAGCCAGGGCGGAGCGAGCCTGACGCTCGATCCGACCGTGGAGCCGACCGCCCAGCCGCGCCGCTATCTGATCGAAGCCACGGTCACCGGCCCGGACGACATGCAGGCGCGCTACACCTTGCCGGTGGTGGCGCTGCCGCCGTTCGTGCTGGGGGTGAAACTGGCGCGCTATTTCGCTACGGCCGACGCCGTGGAGCCGGAAATTCTGGTGGCCGACCCGGACGGCAAGCCGCTGGCTGGCCGAGCGGTGACGGTGCGGCTGATCAAGCGCGACTGGAACTCCATCCTCCAGGCCAGCGATTTCTCGCAGGGCGCGGCCAAATACGTCACCGAAGCGATCGAGGAAACCGTCAGCGAAACCGTCCTGACCAGCGCCGCCGAAATCCAAAAGCTGCGCTTGCCGTTGCGGGAGGCCGGGGTTTACGCGGTGCAACTGGAAGCCGCCGACCGGCTGGGCCGCGCCCAAAAAGTGAGCGTGGATTTCTTCGTGGAAGGCGAGACGCCGGTGACGTGGGCGCAACCGCCGACCCAGACCGTGACGGTGACGGCGGACAAGGACGCCTACAACCCCGGCGAGACCGCGAATCTGGTGGTGCAAAGCCCGTTTCAGTCGGCGCGGGCGCTGGCGGTGATCGAGGAGCCGGAAGGGCCGTTCCGCTACGAATGGGTCGATATCGCGAACGGTTTTGGCCGGTTTCCGCTGGCGGTGCGCAAGCAGCACTTGCCCAGGGTGCCGGTGCATCTCCTGCTGATGCGCGGCCGGCTGGCCGGCGAGTCGCTGGCGCCGACCGCGCCGTTCGATCTGGGCAAGCCGGCCACGCTGGCGGCGACTCACTGGATCAAGGTCAACCCGGTCAAAAACGCGCTGGCGGTCAAGCTGGACACGCCGGCCAAAGCCCGCCCCGGCGACGAAATCGAGGTGACGCTGAAGCTGGCCGACGACGAGGGCAAGCCGGTCGCGGGAGAGGCGACATTCTGGATGGTGGATCAGGCCATCTTCGCGCTGGCCAAGGAACAGCCGCTGGACCCGTTGCCGCATTTCATCGCGGCGCGACCCGGCCGGCTGGTCGCCCACGACAGCCGCAACCTCGCGTTCGGCATTCTGCCGCTCAGGGAAACGCCGGGCGGCGACGGCGAGGAAAAGCAAGGCGACGATTGGGGGCTAGACAACGTGTCGGTGCGGAAAAATTTCACCCCGGTGCCGGTGTTCCTGCCCAAAGTCGCGGTCGGCGCGGATGGCGTAGCCCGCTTCAAGGTGAAGCTGCCCGATTCGCTGACGGTGTTCAAGCTGCGGGCGAAAGCGGTCGGTGGCCCCGACCGGTTCGGTTTCGCCACCGGGGAGATCCAAGTCCGGCAACCGGTTTTGGCCCAGCCGGTGTTGCCGCGCTTCGTGCGGCCCGGTGACCGGTTCGAGGCCGGCCTGATCGGCCGGGTGGTGGAGGGGGTCGGCGGCGACGGCAAGGCTGGGGTCAAGCTCGACGGCCTGCGCGCGGCAGGGGCGAGCGAGCAGCGCTTGGCCTGGTCGGACCAGAAGCCGCAAAACCTGAATTTCGCGGTCGCGGTGCCCGATCCCGGCCTGCGGGCGGACGGCGGTTTGCAGCGGGAGCGGGTGCGGGTGCTCATGACCCTGGAGCGGTCGGCCGATCAGTCCCGCGACGCGGTGGAGGTCAGCTTGCCGATCTGGCCGGATCGCCGGCCGGTGCGGCGCGCGCAGCTCGCCGATTTGGCACCGGGCGCGACTTTGGAGTTGCCGTCGCCGCCCGAGCCGATCCGGCCCGGCACCTTCCGCCGCTCGCTGACCGTCAGCACCGATCCGGGCCTGGCTCGGCTCATCGCCGGACTGGACGTGCTGCTGGCGTTTCCCTACGGCTGCACCGAGCAGCGGCTGAGCCAGGCGTGGGCGCTGCTGGCTTTGCGCGACTGGAGCGGCTTGCTGGCCGACGGCGACAGCGTGGCGCAACGGGCCAGCGCGGCGGTGCGGGCGGTGGGGCAACTGATCGCCGAATCCATCGACGATCAAGGTTTGGTGGCGTTTTGGCCCAAGAGCCGGGGCTATGTCGCCCTCACCGCTTGGTCGCTGCAATTCCTGACGGAGGCGAAACAGCGGGGCGAGCCGGTCGATGACAAGCTGCTGGAGCGGCTGACCCGGACGCTGCAACAGGCGTTGCGCTCCGATTATCCCCGGCTGTTGAGCGGTTCGGAATATCTGGAGCGGTCGATGGCGCTGGAGGCGCTGGCCGGCGCGGGCGCGGCGGACGCGGCGTATCTGGCCGAGCTGGCGCGGCAGGCCCAGTTCATGGCGCCGGAAGCGGCGGCGCGGATCGCCATCGCGCTGGCTCAAGCCAAGCAGGCCGACCCGCAAGCTTTGGCCCGGCTGACCGCCCAGTTGTGGGAAGCGGTGGAAACCCGCAGCGTCCAGGGCCGCGCCGTGTACGCCGGGCTGCGCGACGGCGCTTGGGGCAGCCCGCTGATATTGCCGTCGGAAGCGCGCACCTTGGCGACAATCGCGCACGCGGTCGCCGCCGCCGATCCGGGCGAGCCGCGCCTGACTCTGCTCACCGACGCGCTGATTCGCCTGGGCCAGCAGGACGGCTGGGGTTCGACCCAGGCCGATCAGCAGGCGATTCGAGCTTTGTTCGCCTTTCAGACCCATCTTGCTGCAGCACGCGGGCGGCTCGTCTTGCGCGCCGGGCAGGACGGGAACCCGGAGAGCGTCGAAGTGGATCGGTTTATCCGCCGGAGCAGCGATGCGGCGGTGGCTTGGTCCATCGTCGCCGATGCGGCTTCAGCCCCCTTGGTAGCGAGCGACAACGTGAGTTATTTGCCGGCGGCGCCGGGCAGCGCGGCCAAAGCGGAGGCGGCCGGGTTCGTGATCGGCCGCGAGGGTTTCCTCGTGCCGGCTCAGGCGGATCAGCCGTTGGAGCGACTGGTGCCGACCGGCGTGGAACCGGCCATCGCATTGACCGTGGGGCAGGTGGTGGAGGATCGCGTCGAGGTGGTGAACCCCGAACCGCGCCATCACGTCATCATCGAAATTCCCTTGGCGGCGGGCATGGAACCGCTGAACGCCCGGCTCGCCAACGCGCCGGCCGAAGCCAAGCCGAGCCAGCCCGACACCGTGACAGCCAGCTATCAGGCCCGGCTCGACGACCGAATGGTGTACGTATTCGACGAGTTGCCGGCTGGGAATTACCGCTTTTATTTCCGCAGCCGGGCGACGGTTCCGGGGAGCTTCACCCAGCCGCCCAGCACGGTCGAGATGATGTACCGGCGGACGGTGAGCGGCGGCAGCGCGGGGGCGCGGATCGTCGTCGGTCGCTAGGCGCTTTTTTTGAACGATCAGCGTACTCCCTCTTGCTGCGCGCTCGCGCCAGGATCATTTTGGATTGAAGGCGCTGTTGAACAGATCAAGATGAACCTCATCCGTTCATTTTGATCTGCTCGGCCCATCCGATACCGAAGATGACAAGCTTTTGGATAAGGCTTGCTTTTCCAGTGGCTTTATCGTGTGCTTGAACGATTCTGTAACTTTTATCCCTGTTTTTAAGCCGGCCATCGCCTTGAGTTGAAGTTTTACTAATCTATCTTGTCATTTTATCTTTTCGGAAGACTGACTGTATTATCTGACATGCTATCAAATAATTTCTAAGAGATCATTTTAGGCATGACAGTTGCTGAAGGTTTCATCGTTGGTAGCCGGAAATCGCGTTGCTTATTTCGGCTATTCGGTTCTGACTAAATCACACCGAATGTAAATTTGGAGGAGACGACGATGAAAAAAACTGTATTGGCAACTCTTGCTATCGCTGCTATTTCGGGTAGTTCGACCGGTTTCGCGGTAAACGCTGCAGAGCGTGTTGGCGATCAGGGGATTTATCTTGACCCAATCGCTAGTTCTCGATTCGTGACAATGATGAATAATCAACTGCTCGACATTGGCATTGATCCGGAAATGTCGGCGTTTTCTATTCCCGCAACTACAGTAACGTACTTCAAATGCACCCCAGGTGGAATGGGAAATCCTTGCTTTAAAATCGATAAGGTAACAACGTCCATATGCCCAACGACCATACCCGTAAGGTGGCCGGATGGAACATATAAGGACGTTGCTGTCACTTGCGTAGGTCCCGATGCAGCAGGCAATTGTGAGTGCGAAATAAAATGAAGCATAAATGAGATAAGCTTGGAAAGCGATAGTCAAAATTTAACGCGGGCAGAAACTTCTGTCCGCGTTTTAATTTGGCGAGAGCTTTCGCTGGAAACTTTGATTGTCATACCCGTGAAAACGGGTATCCAGCTTTTTCAACGGCTTACTGGATTCCTGCTTGCGCGGGAACGACAGAAAGCGAAAGTCCTGTTTGGCATGATTCAATTTGGCATGATTCGAAAGTTGCCTCATGGGTTAAGATTATACCATTTCCCGATAGGTTTTGTTCTTTTCAGGGGTCAAAAACGATTCCATTCGTCATACCCGCGAAAGCGGGTATCCAGTTGTTCGGTGGCTGACTGGATTCCCGCCTCTGCGGGAATGACGAAAATCTATTGAGAATTGGTATTACTGTCATGATTGAAATCTACATGGCGAAAGAATGACCCAAAGCCGTTGGTTGCAAAGCTTGACCGGCATGTTTCTGTTGACCGTGTTGGCGCTGTACGGCCTCGCGGTCGCCGAGCGGATCAGTTTGGATGCGCCGCCGCCGACCCCGATCCTGCTCGACCGGCAGGGCTCTTTTCTGGCCCAGTTCGGCGCGAAATCGACGGACCCGGACGGCTCGCACCGGGTCGAGTACGGCTACTGGCCGCTCGATGCGTTGCCCGAGCGGGTCGTGGCGGCCACGCTGGCGCTGGAAGACAAGCGGTTTTGGGATCACCCCGGCGTGGACGGGCTGGCGGTCATGCGCGCCGTTTGGCAGGCGACCCACAGCGGTCGGGCGCGGTCGGGCGCATCGACCATCGCCATGCAGGTCGTGCGGATGCAACATCCGGCGCCGCGCACCCTGTGGAACAAGCTGGTCGAGGCGGGGGCCGCGCTCCTGTTGACGCGGCGTCACGGCCGGGACGCCATGTTGCGGCACTACCTGCAGATCGCGCCCTACGGCAACGGCAGCCACGGCATCGCCCACGCCGCCCGCTGGTATTTCGACAAGCCGGCGGGAGACTTGAGCTGGGCGGAAATCGCGTTTCTGGCCGCGATCCCGCAAGCGCCCGGCCGGATGAATCCCTACCGGGCCGAAGGGCGTCGCGCCATCGTCCGGCGCGGAACACGGCTGTTGGGACTGCTCGCCGAGCGCGGCGTCATCGGCGCCGAGGACCGGCGGTTGGCGGAAGCGCAACTGCAAACGCTGCGACCGCTGGAACGCCGCGAGCGACCGCCATATCTACACGCGATTCTCCATGTCGGGCGCTTGCTGAATCGGAACGGTTCACCGCCCGACCGGGAGCCGATCCCGCGCGCCACGCTCGATCTCGCCTTACAGCGAGAAGTCGCCCGCTCGCTCGAAGCTGCGTGGCCGGAGTGGCGAGAAGCGGGCGCGGAACAGGCGGCGGTGCTGGTGGTGGAGCGGGCCGGGTTCGCGGTGCGGGCCGCGCTGGGTTCGCGCGATTATTTCGGTTCGCCGGCCGGGGCGCTGGATTTCATCCGCGCGCCGCGTTCGCCGGGCAGCACGCTGAAGCCGTTTCTCTACGCGCTGGCCTTGGAGCGGGGCGCGGTGACGCCCGCGACCCGGTTGCCGGACGCGCCGGAAGGGGCGGCGGGCATCGGCAACGCCGACGGGCGGTTTCTGGGGCCGCTGCTGCCCCGGCAGGCGCTGGCCAATTCCCGCAACGTGCCGGCGATCCACCTGTTGCGCCGAGTCGGGCTGAATGCGTTTTTCGGGCTGCTGGGCGAGCTGGAGTTGCTGCCCGGATCGCGCCGCCACGATCCCGACCGCTTCGGGCTGGCGCTGGTTTTGGGCGGCCTGCCGACCACTTTGGAGCGGCTGGCGCGGGCCTATGGCGCGCTGGCCGACGACGGCCGCCTGCCGGTTTTGCGCTGGTACGAGGGACAACCGCTGCTGGCGCCGCGCCCGGTGCTGTCGGCTGGCGCGGCGCGGCAGGTGACGCTGTTTCTGGCCGACCCGCTGGCCCGTCTGCCCAGCTTTCCGCGCCACGGGCCGACCGATTACCCGTTTCCGGTCGCGCTCAAAACCGGGACCTCGCAAGGCTATCGGGACGCTTGGATCGTGGCGTATTCGGCCGATTATCTGGTCGCGGTCTGGGTCGGGCGCAGCGATGTCAACCCGATGCGCGGACTGAGCGGAGGACGCGCCCCGGCGGCGCTGGCCCGGACCATCCTGCTGCATCTGCACCAGAGCCGGCCGGGCGAGTTGCGCGAGGGGGAGTTTCCGCCGCCGGACGGCCATTTGCCGGTCGAAATCTGCCTGCATGCCACCCGGCCGCCGGATCGCTGCGCGCAAGCCTTGCGGGAATGGGTGGCGCCGGGCTCGCTGGCCGAGTTGCCCTCACCCCCAATCCCTTTCCCTCCGGGAGAGGGGAGCAATATCCCTGGGGGAGAGACGGGCGGAAAGGCGCGGAGTTTGGGCGACGAGACGCCGGTCGAAATCGCCATCGTGGCGCCGGAGCAAAACGCCCGGTTTTGGCGCAACCCCGAAGCGCCGCCGACCGTCAACCGCATCGCCCTGAAAGCGGCCGCCAAAGGACCGGTCGGGCAAATCGTCTGGTACGTGGACGACGAGCCGTTCGGCGTGGCGAGCGCGGGCCAGCCCTTGTATTGGCCGCTGCAAAAAGGGGTGCACCGGTTTCAGGCGCGGTTGCCGTATCGCGAGGAGCGGTCGCGCCCGGTGCGGGTCATGGTGGAGTGATGGGCGCCGAGCGTCGCTCGCGCTGCGGATTGCTCGGCCGATCCGGCGAGATGACCGCGCTTATCGGGAATCCGGTTTCGACTCTAAGACGGTATATTTTTGATAGATCTTGGCATATTCGCCGCTGTCTCGCAGTTCCTTGAATTTCCTGTCGAACAGGTCGCGAACTTTCTCGTCCCGGAACAGGTAATTGAAGTAAATATCGCCGAAGTGGTACATATCGACGTCCTGCCAAACATCGATCTCGGTCGCTTTGCCGACCTGATTGCGCCAATACGCGAAAATGGTGATGTCGATATGCAGGACGTCCGCTCGGCCGGAGAAGAGCATCATCACCTGGGAGCGCTGTTTGCTGTTTTCCTGATAGTGTTTGCAGCTCTTCACCATCGCCGCATATTCTTCGCCCATGACATTCTTGGCACCCTGCCAGGAAATGACGCTGTAGTTTGCCAGATCGCCGGTTCGGGTGATCGTTAATTTGTTCTTCTTCAAATAAATGGCGAAATTGTCGAACCGTATCGCCGGAACCGAAAGAAAGCCTTCCAGCTTATACAGCGCCACCGATTCGGGTCGGGCCTCCACCACGACATCCAGGTTTTTTTCCTGATAGGTCTTGAATCGCCGCTCATAAGGGGTATAGACCGGCTCGATCTGGTAGCCGGCCCGCCCCAGAGTCTGCTTCAGAACATCGTAGGTGATGCCGTCACGGCTTTCCGGGATGCTGTACGGATAATTGTCGCCGAAGGAGACGGTCAGGACTTGCGCTGTCGCCGCGCCGCCCACCAGTCCGCCGACGACCCCTATCACCAGATTGATCAACAGTTTTTTCATGCTCTTTGCTTCATGGTTCGCAACCCCAAAAGACCGTCTCGGCGGCGCGAGCCGTCGCGCCGCTGATCGGCGGGGCCGTTCACGGATTCGCCACCGTCACCGACGCGCGCTCGAGCAGGTCCAGGATCGGCTGGTAGTCGTAGTTGTCCGCCAGACGACCGAGCGCGGCGGCCAAGGCGGGCCGCGACTCGCCGATCTCCGCCAGCAGCGCCTTGATGCGGTCGCCGTCGAGGCTGGTGATCGTCTCGGCCAGGGCTTGGCGCAGGGGTTCCGGCAGGTCGTCGAGGGATTGCGGCGCCAGTTCGCTCGCGCTCTCGACCGACGCCGGCGCGGCGCGGACCAGCTTCACCCCCAGCAGGGCCTCCATGCACTCGTGGATTTCCTCGGGCCGGAACGGCTTGTGCACGATGGCGTCGAACCCAGATTCCAGCAGGATCGCGTCGTCCTGCTTGAACGAGGAGGCGGTGACCGCCGCGATCTTCACCGCGTCCCCGCCGGGCAGGGCGCGAATCCGGCAGGTGGCTTCCACCCCGTCCATCACCGGCATCCGCCGGTCCATCCAGATGAGGTGGGGCTGCCAGTCCCGGTAGCGGGCCACGGCCTCGGCGCCGTTTTCGGCCTCCCGCACGGCGTAGCCGACCCCAACCAGCAACTGGTTGAGCAGCAGTCGGTTCTCCAGGTTGTCGTCCACCACCAGCACCCGGTAGTCCGGCTGTCCAGGCTCCAGGCCGATCACTTCGCCCCGCTCGGGCAGCGCCTCGGGCAGATCCTCGGGCCGCGCCCGTCGCAGCGGCAGCTCCACCCGGAAGGTGCTGCCCTTGCCGACTTCGCTGGCCAGGGTCAGCCGGCCGCCCATCAGCTCGACGAACTGCCGGGTGATGGCCAGGCCCAGGCCGGTGCCGTGCCATTTTGCCGAATCGCTCGACTGGACGAAGGCCTCGAAAATCCGGCTCTGATCTTCCGGGGCGATGCCGGTGCCGGTGTCTTCCACCTCCAGGATCAGGCGCTCGGCGGGACCCGGCGCGACGCCCAGGCGCAGGGCGATGCCGCCGCGCTCGGTGGCCTTCACCGCGTTGGACAGCAGGTTGATGAGGATCTGGCGCAGCTTGGCTTGGTCGTCGATGACGTGGCGGGGAACCTCGGGGGCTCGATCGACCAGCAGTTGCATGCCTTTCTCCAGGGCGCGGACGCGCATCATGGCGGCGATACCGTCGATCAGCTCGGCCAGGTCGAAGGGCGTCCGCTCGATCCGGGTGCGCCCGGCCTCGATCTTGGCCAGATCCAGCACGTCGTTGATCAGGCCGAGCAGGTGGTCGCCGCTCTTGTGGATGACGGCCAGGTTGGTTTGCTGGGTCTCGGACAGGCCGGGACTGCGGCGCACCAGGTCGGAGAAGCCGAGGATGGCGTTCAGCGGCGTGCGCAGCTCGTGCGACATGTTGGCCAGGAACAGGCTCTTGGCGCGATTGGCCGCCTCCGCCGCGTCCTTGGCTTGCAGCAGCTTGGCCTCGGCGATTTTCTGCTCGGTCACGTCGTGCAGCGAGACGACCGCGCCGATCTTGGCGCCGTCCGCGTCGCGCATCGCTTGGCCGGACACCAGCAAATCCCGCCGGAGGCCGTCCTCCTGCTCGACCACCATCTGCATGTTGCGGACGATTTCTCCCTGAAGGGCGCGAAACAGCGGGACGTCCGCCACCGCCATGGGCGTGGTGCCATCTCCATGGAAAATCTTGTAACGCTCTTCCCACCGCTCGGGCGGCAGGTCGTCCTGGGCGATGCCCGGCATCTCGCGGGCGGCGCGGTTGAAGTAGGAGAGCCGGCCGCGCTCGTCGCAGGCGACCACGCCGTCCGATATGTTCTCCAGGACGGCTTGGGAGAACGCCTGCTGGCCCCGGAGTTCGGCGGTGCGCCGCGCCACGGTCTCCTCCAGATGGCGCCGGTGATCCTCCAGCTCCCGGTGCGACGTGAGGATCTGCGCGCGCATGCGGTTGATGGCCTCGATCACCACGCCCAGCTCGTTGTCGAGCCGGGCGGTCGGCGGCAGCGTCAGCGGTTTGTCGAGCCGGTCCAGCGACAGGCCCGACAGATAGTCGGAGACCGCCATCAAGTGTCGGGCGACCGAGCGCTCGAACAGCGCGTAAAAGATCGCGCCGAGGGCGGTGACCACCAGCAGGAGCGCGACCAGGAGCGGGAGCAGCCGGGCGACCGCCGCGACTTTCAGGGGCCAAAGATCGGCGACGACCCGAAGTTCGCCGACCCGGGATTCCATCACGGGATCCCGATAGACGAGATCGACCCGCTTTTCGAGCCGCCGCTCCGGATCGTCGATCGGGCGGCCCGAGCGCGCCACCTCGGCGCCTTTTTCGTCCAGCACGAGCACATGGCCGATGCTCGGATTCAGGGTGAGTCCCTCGACGATGATCTGGGCTTGCGCCGCGTCGAACCCCCACAGGCTGCCCGCGATACCCGGTGCGGCGCTTTGGGCGATCTCGTCCATCGCGTTTCGCGCGGCTTGCACCCGGTCCCGGTAGTCCAGCAGGCCGAAGACCGACAGCGAAAGCAGCGTGACCAGGACGGCCCCGACGGCCATCCGGACGGCGATTTGCCGGGAAATGCTGCCGCGCTTGGCGACATTTGAGCCGATGGATTCCATGCTGGCCTCTATTGATTTTTTGGAGGTGCAGATAGCTCGCCCGAGCAACGCTCCATGACACTTCCCGCCACCTTGCCAAGGTGGCGGGCGCCGGTTTGACGGCCCCGGTCGAAAAGCCCGATCAAGATAAAAATGAATTTATTATAAGACGATATTGACGATATTTGTATATTGTTTGTCTATTGCTATCATAAAAACTCATTCAATATATCAATATTGTGAGTGTATTTTGATATATAAAGATATTATTAGTTACTATTATTAACGCGTATGATAAGTTTTATCGACCAAGCCGATCCCGAATGCGTCGATTGTTCGGCCGAGCGCTCCGCCGCATCCAAATCGCGTTTTGCGACGCATGCTGGATTCGAGAATCGCGATACGCCTAAATTTTCCGACTCGCCTGGAGGATCGATCAGTCATGAGCCAGCCTACCGTTCACATCGTCGCCCGTATCATCGCCAAGCCGGACGCGGTGACGCAGTTGCGAGGTGTGCTTGAGGAGCTGTTAAAGCCGACCCGCCAAGAGGCCGGCTGCCATCGCTACACGCTGCTGCAAAACCGGCGCGATCCGACCGATTTCACCTTCGTGGAGGAATGGACCAGCGACGCCGCCATCGAGGCCCACTTGCAAACCGCGCACATTCAGGCGGCTTTTGTGCGGGCGCGAGATTTGCTGGCGGCGGAGCCGGATATCCGACAGTATGATCTGCTGGGGTAGTTGCCCCGAATCCCGACCCCCGTGAAAACCGCATCGGTTTGAAATCGATGCGGTTTTTTGTCGGTTGCGCCCGCATCGATAAACCTGATACCAATTCTCGATAGATTTTCGTCATACCCGCGAAGGCGGGAATCCAGGCAGCCGGCGAACAACGGGATACCCGCTTTCGCG
>ERZ761602.5212-NODE-5212-length-15623-cov-382.911678_pt1 | contig 15623 bp, 12 predicted proteins | sample MGYA00512165_ERZ761602 | MGnify/ENA primary metagenome ERZ761602 (study PRJEB28899, sample SAMN02445085) | bioreactor sludge metagenome | biome: EBPR sludge; isolation source: Thorneside wastewater treatment plant | place: Australia: Brisbane, Thorneside...
GATGGCGCCCGGGACCATCGCCGCCAGACCGTCGAGCAGCCTGCCGATGCGGCTGCCGGCGTGGATGTTGCCGGTGTTCTTGCCACCAACAAAGACGCCACCGGCACCGACGGCCGTCGCGCCAGAGCCTTGCGCGATGGCGCCGTTGCCGGTGAGCGTCGCCTGCTCGCTGGTGCCGGCGGGGGCTGCCTGCGGGCTCTGGTCGGGCCTGAATTCGATGAAGCCGTTGGCGACCAGCCGGTCGAGCTGCTGGCTGAAGTGGAGCAGCAGCTCGGCTCTGTTGTGGTATTCGGTCTGGAAGTGGCCGAGCCCCTTGAGCTTGTCCTGGAAGGCCCACAGGCTCTGCAGGTCGGCGCGCGGAGCGGTGTGTGGCGCGTTCCTGAAGTAGGTGAAGATGAACGGCTTGCTGGTCGCCTTGAACTGACCAACCGCGGTCTCGAACTCTTCCTCGGTGTAACGGCCGACCTTGGTGAAGAAGAGCATGACGAAGACGTCGCAGGCGCGAATCGCTCGGTTGTACTCGTCCTGCAGGCGAGTCGGCGAGAGTGCGTCGAGGAAGTCCTCCCAGAGGACCAGTTCGAGGAAGACGCCCTGGCGGACCCAGGCCTTGTTCTTGCGGTTGATGAAAAGCTCGAACTCACGCCGGTCGTCCTGTAGTTCGGCCGAGGAGGCGAGGAAGATCCTGCGGGTGGTGATCATGCGGTCGGCTCCCGGCCAGTGAGGTCGGGCAGACCGTACGCCACGGGGTCGGGAAAATCAAGCGCGCCGAGCGGGGTGTCGGAGGCAACGGCCAACGACGGCCGGCGGAGGGTCGGGCCGTGCCAGCCCGGCGCAAGGCAGGTGCTCTGCGGCTTGTCCCGCTGCCGGATCGCGGCGCCGGGTTGGCGGAGCTGCGGATTGCTGGAAAAAATCTCGCGCCGCGCTGCGCGCGGCGGGGGAAGTCTCCCCCGCACCCCCTCCAGAGTCGGAGAACCCGGAGTGACAGAGATCAGAGGCGCAGAGGGCAGAGTCAGCAAACAGGGGAAGAACGCAACACCACGCGAAAACCGATGACGTCAAGGCGGAGGTCCGGGAGAAACCTGAGGCGGATGCCACAGCGCGCAAGGACCCGGGGAGGGAACCACGAGCCGCCGCGCACGACCAGCCAGATAGCATCCGGTGCGTCGAGGTCTTCACGTCTCCGGTCCCTGGCATCGTAGGGGTAGACGAAATCGGGCTCTTGCCAGTCGGTTCCCCACAGGCTGCGCGTCCACTCCCAGACGTTGCCGGCCAGGTCCTCGCAGCCGTATGGGCTGCGCCCCGCCGAAAAGCAGGCGGGTGTACTGGTCTCGCCGATGCTGTCCTCGGCGTTGGCCTTGTCAGCGTCCCATTCGTCGCCCCACGGCCAGGCGCGCTGCGGTTCCGGGTTGTCCTGCAGCGACGATGCAGCAATCGTGACGCCGGCGTCGATGGTCGTGCGCTGCGCCGCCGGTGGGATGAGCACGCCGCCGCGCGCGGCCTTCTCCCACTCCGCTTCCGATGGCAGGCCGACAGACCAGCCTGCCGGCAGCGCGCCGCACCAGCGCTCGCTCAGCCAGTTGCAAAAGGCGCTTGCATCGTGCCAGCTCACCAGCACGACTGGCCGGTTCGGCGCATCGTCCAGCGCTTGCGAGCCATGCCGCTGATGTCCGCTGACGGCGATGAATTGCGCGAACTGCGCGACGGTGACCGGCGCCTCGGCGATCCAGTAGTCGTAGCTCAGGGTTTCGTTACGGTGCAGTGGCGCGTCGTGACTACCCTTATCTCCCATCCAGAACGGCCCGCGCGGGACGGCGACGAAGCGCATCCGGTCGACGTCGAGCAGGTGCTGCCGGGTCTCGCCCAGCGCGGCGAGCAGGTCGCCGGCCAGGACGCGTTCGCGCGCCGGCAGCGTGCTGCTGCGCAACAGCCGCAGTTGCCAGTCGCGTACCCGCAGGCGCTTGATCTCGTGCCGCTCCTGCAGGTCGGGATCGGCAGCGGCGAGGCCGGTCTCGTGCAGCACCTGCCCGGCGAGCAGGGCGCCCCACTGGCTGCCACTGTCCGCCTCGGGCGCACTGGGCGCCGGATCGGCGTTGCGGGTGCACAACGCCTCGACGAGTTCCCAGATCGAGCCCGGCGCGTTGCGGAAACCCGCTGCGCTCAGCAGCGCCACCTCGCGCCAGCGGTTGGGGTCGGCCCTCGCGAGGCGGCTCAACTCGTCGGGGAACTTGAAGCGCGCCAGGTGGCAGGCGGCGAGATATTCCTGGAAGGAGCGGTGCGGAAACTGGTAGAGGCCTTCGCCGTGCGCGGTGAGCAGCCCGGTACGGTCGCGCAGGTGGTCTTCGAGGAGCAGCGGGCTGACCTCGCGCCGGTCGCGGGAGGCGGCGAGCAGGGCAGCGATCAGGTCGCTCTGCCGGATGTCGGCGGTGCCGACCAGAGTCGGTTGCTGCAGGTGAGCCTCGTAGGCGAGCTTGTCGAGTTCGCGCCGGATGTTCTCGCGGCTGGCGTTGAGCCACTCGTTGAGGCTGGGTTGCTCGACGCCGATCGGTTGGCCGCTGGCGTCGCGCTGCAGTTTGAGGCCTTCCCATTCGTCGAGCAGCATGGCGACCGACTGGCGATACAGTTCTTCGCGGCTTTCCGGCAGCGCGCCGCCGCCCCTGGTCTGCAGCCGCGCCATCAGCGTCAGCAGCAGCGGGCGCGTGGCGAGTTCGCGCAGTTCGGGGCGCTCGGTGGCGCGCTTGAGCATCGCCGCGCCGGCCGCGGCCTGCGCCTCGCTGATGCGGTAGAGGTCGTGCGCCATGTGCCCATACCAGCCGTCGATGAAGCGCTCGACCTGGCCGCGCGTGAAGGGCAGCAGCTCGCGCTCTGCGAAGCCGTCGAGCTTCCAGTCCTGACGCTGATAGGCGTAGGTGCGGCTGGTGACGAGGAAGCGGCATCTGCCGTGGATGGCGGCGAATTCCTGCACCGCTGCCTTGACCTGCTCGCGCCGTTGCCGGGCGTCGGGAACTTCGTCGAGCCCGTCGAGCAGGATCAGCCCGCCGTGGCCGAGCAGCTCGGCCTGCAGGGGGTCGGCGTAGCGCCGGAGCTGCGCCGGCAACTGGCCGACGATGAAACTCCAGACGGTGTCGGCGTTCGTTGGCGTGCCGGGTGGCGGCAGGCTGGCGGCAAGATCGCGCAGCACGACGCGCACCGGCAGCAGCGCACCGCGCGTCCAGCGCTGCGGTTTCGGCTGGTCGCTCGGCGCGTCGCCTTCCGGCGGGATCGGGCGGCGCAACAGTTTCAGGTTGGCGCCTGGCGAACGCAGGATCTCGCCGGCCAGGCACAGCGCGACGAAGTTGAGCAAGGTCGTCTTGCCGCTGCCCGGCCCGCCCATCAGCACCAGATATTGCTCCCGGTCGAGCGCTTCGAGCGCCGACTGGCGCTCGGGTTCGCCCGGCTCGCCCGTGGCGGGCTTGCGGACGGTGCTGGCGGTCGCCGGGTGCAGCCGACTTTCGTCGCGCCCTGCGGTGAGCAGCGCGGTGTACACCGAGGCCAGTTGGACCGGCTTGCCGCTGTCGCTGACGAACAGCGGCAGTCGGTTCGCCTGCATGCTGAGCCATGCCAAGTAACCCTGGCGCAGCTCGTCGGCGCTGGCACCCGGTTGTTCTGCTTGCTGAAGCGTTATCTGGTAGTTGTCGCGCCCGACGTAACGGGCATCCTTGCCCAGCGCCACGGCGTCCTTGCCCTGGGCGATGGCGCCGCTGCCCTGGAGCGCAGCTCTGGATCGGCTGCGTCGCCCTTTCGGGCGGGGGTGATTCGGCGTTGTTCATGGCGGTACCGTTCGCGGGGGCTGGATCAAGCGTCGCATGGCAGCATGCCTGCTGACTCCGGGGGGTGTCAACCGCGCGCCAGCGAAACGGGGGCGTGGCCGCGAAGCCACTCCCCTCTTTCTGATCGCGTCTTCCGGAGATCAGCGGTGGCGATTGCCGCTGTGGTGCGAACTGGCGCCAGACTTGGGGACGCCGCCCGGGTGTGCGCCCGGTGCGCGCGTTGAATTGCCGCGTGGCGCCCCACCGCGGGGACGAGGGCCTGATGGACGCTGGCCGCCACCTGCGCCTGCCGAGCGCACCAGGATCGGCTCGGCGCGAATCGACGGGTCGGGGTCGAAACCGGGATGGGCGAGTACGTCGATCTGCTTCTTGAGCAGACGTTCGATGTCGCCGAGCAGGTTCTTCTCGTCGATGCAGACCAGCGATACCGCCTGGCCTTCGGTTCCCGCGCGGCCGGTGCGGCCGATCCGGTGGACGTAGTCCTCGGCGACGTTGGGCAACTCGAAATTGACGACGTGCGGCAGCTCGCTGATGTCGATGCCGCGCGCCGCTATGTCGGTCGCGACGAGCACGTGCAGCTTGCCGCTCTTGAAATTGGCGAGCGCGCGCGTGCGGGCATTCTGGCTTTTGTTGCCGTGAATCGCGTCGGCCTCGATGCCAGCCTTGAGCAGCTTTTCGGCCAGCCCGTTGGCACCCCACTTGGTGCGCGTGAAGACGAGCACCTGATGCCAGCCCTTCTCGCGGATCAGCTCGACCAGCAGGTCGCGCTTGCGTTCGCGATCGACCTTGTAGACGTACTGCGTCACGAGTTCGGGGGCGGTGTTGCGGCGTTCGGATTCGACGTATTTGGGAGCGGTGAGGAAGTTGCTGGCGAGTTCGCGGATCTCGTCCGAGAAGGTCGCCGAGAAGAGCAGTGTCTGGCGCTTCTTCGGCACCAGCGCGAGGATGCGCTTGATGTCGTGGATGAAGCCCATGTCGAGCATGCGGTCGGCCTCGTCGAGCACCAGCACTTCGACTCCGGAAAGATCGACGTTGCGCTGCTGCGCGTGGTCGAGCAGTCGGCCGGGTGTGGCGACGAGAATGTCGACGCCCTTCCTGAGGGCTGCAATCTGCGGATTGATGCTGACGCCGCCAAAGATCACGAGCGACTTGAATGGCAGGTGCGCGCCGTAGGTGGCGACGCTGTCTTCGACTTGGGCCGCGAGCTCGCGCGTCGGCGTCAGGATGAGTACGCGAATCCTGCGCGGCCCGGCGGCCTTGCTCTGGGCCAGGCGATTGAGGATCGGCAGGGTAAAGCCGGCGGTCTTGCCGGTGCCGGTTTGCGCGCAGGCCATCAGGTCGTTTCCCTGGAGGACGACGGGGATGGCTTGGGCCTGGATCGGGGTGGGTGTTTCGTAGCCTTGGTCGGCAATGGCGCGAAGGATCTCGGGTATGAGACCCAGTTCAGTGAATTTCAAGCGTGAAGACTCCATGCGTTCGCCCTGCGTGCGTGACGAATCACCAATGCACGAACCAGTCTGGGCAAACAATCGGGTATGTGTGGGTAAGGCAAGGCAGAGATGCCGGGCCAGATCGGACAAGCGCCAAGACTGATGGGTGGCGCTTCGAGGAGGGCCCGATGCTAGCACGTCTGTGCCCGAACGTGTTCAGTATCGTGACCGGGCGTGATCGTGCCAATTCGCCGGACCGCAGAAGGTTTCGCTTGTGGAGTCGACGAAAGCTCTAATGTGAAAGTCGCGTCAGCGACTCGCGAATCTCCCTTCTCCCGTGCGCGGGAGAAGGGCCGGGGACGAGGGAAACGGTCATGACTTCCATCATCAGGGGTGTCTCGACAGTCATGACCGCTACTGCCGCTCACGGCCGTTGCCTGCCGGACCCGTCGGGAAGGCTGCGGCGAGACCTCCGCAATGATCACCCGCCCGGTTGCCAAGCTGGCGGCGGCAAAGCAGGAGCACGGGGGCTGCTCGATGATCGGCAACTCAGTTTACTGTCACCGAAATCGCAGCGTTCCTGACGACGTCAAGGAGAGCTTCAACCAGACCTTTGCCAACGAAAACAGCAGCGCCATCGTGACCCGCCTGTTGCGGGAAGCCGTCGCACAGGCTCGGCGCAAGGCGCAAAGTGACGCCGCATTCATGCGCATCCTCGCCCGCCGGCAACAGGCGCCGCATGTTTCCAGCGAAGAGATCCTGCAGATGCGCGACGACATCCGGGTCGAATCCGACAGTCCCCACGGCATCGCGGCGCGATGACCCGCTATGTGATCGACGCCAGCGTCGCCATCAAATGGTTCCTGCCCGATGTGGCGGACGAAGCCAACGCGCTGCAAGCACTGGATCTGTTTCTTCGACTGCGGGCGGCGGAAGTCTCACTGGTGCAGCCGGCGCACTGGAAAGCCGAAGTGGCCAGCGTGCTGGCGAGACGTGTGCCGGCCACTGCCGCCGCTGACCTCGACGACCTGAATCTGCTCGAAGGGATCCAGATCATTGATACGCCGTTGATTCATCATCGCGCCGTGGAGCTTGCCATCGGCTTGTCACACCACCTGTTTGACACGCTGTACCACGCCACCGCGCTCGAAAACGAAGCAGTCATGATTACAGTCGACCGCCGGGTGCTGGCGCGCTCATCTGGCGGTCGGCATCGACTCACTGCTCGTGTGCCGCTTCATCTTCCTCATCGATGTCTTTGTCCTCGTCCAGGCTTTCCTCTTCGCGCAGGTCTTCGACATCGAGGCCCGGCGCCGCGGGCAGGAGGACTTCCTGCGGCCGGGGAGCGAGCTCGACGGGCTGCGGCCGCGCTGGCGTGAGCTCGTCATCAATCCTGGTCGACAGGTAATGAACCGGCGCCAGGACACTGCTGGCGCGATTCTCGACCAGATTGAACCACATCTCCTCGAGCGCGGCGTCGAGATTGGCGCGCAACTGGGCCTCCATTTCGGGCCGCTGCTTCTCGTGCGTGGCCAGTCCGGCGCCGAACGCGCCGAGCGAGATCACCATCCCGGGCACGCCGCCGATGATCGCCGCCGCGGCGCTGGCGGCGCCGCTGGTGGTGAGGCGCGCCACCGCCTGCTCGCTGGCACGGCGGGCCGCCGGTGACAGACGGGAATCCCCCGCGCCACCGCCGCTGCCGGCAGCAGCGGCGCGAATCCTGGCGAGCAGGGCGCCGTAGGCGGGCAGCGCGGTCAGCGGCTCGGCATGGATGAACTGGTAGAGCGACGCGTTGTGCGCCGGCGGCGGCGCCAGCGAGATCGCCGGAATCCGCTGCAGGCGCCGGTCGAACTGGTCGGCGGGCACGGCGTGGCGCTGCCGGATGCCGGTCAGCGCTGCTCCGAGAGAACGCTGGTAGATGCGGGTCGCCGTCTCCCGGACCACCGCCGGATCGACCTCGCGAGCGACCGGGTCGAGGACGCGCTCCTGATACTGCTCCTGTAGGTAGGCTGCGAGTCTGGCGGTCGCCGGATCCGTTGTGGCTTCATTCCCCAGCCGGTACCACGCGACCTTGATCGCCAGCCATTGCTGTGTTCCGTAGCTGGTGAACCATGGGATGAAGTCCGCTTCGCAGTAGTGCTGCACACGCTGGCGCCACTTCGCCATCGCTCCGTCGGCATGGTCGCCGGCTGGTACGGTCGCTGCGCGTGCGGCAGCGGCGATTTCGCGGTCGACCTGCGACCAGGTACTCTCGGCGACAAGCACCGGCGGTGGCGGCGGCGGGCCGGGGGTGGCGCATGCGGCCAGCAGGAGCAGCAGGACAAGAGCCAGCCAGCCGGGCACCGCAGCGGCCGGCCCGGCGTTGTTCTGGCGACTGCTGGCTGCGGGTTGGCGCGGCGTGCGATCGATGCCGTTCATGCTGCTCCGTCCGGGTGACGCAGCAGCATGCTAGCACCCGCGGCCGGCCAGTGGTACCGTTCCCGCAAGTGGCCGCCGGGCAGATCGGCCGCGCTGTTCGTCGGCGTGCCGGCGGCGGTCGGCACGCCACCCCCGGGCTGTGCGGGTTGTCGCAGGCGGGCACACGCGGCATCATTCGCCTTTGCCCGCTTCGACTGCCCTGCATGCCCTGGAAAGACTGGTCCGCCGAACGCGTCGGCGTCGTCCTCGCGATGCTGGCTGCGCTCGGTTTCTCGCTGAAGGCGATCTTCGTCAAGCTGGCGTACGCGACGGCCCCGGTGGACGCCGTGACGCTGCTCTCGCTACGGATGATCTTCGCCCTGCCGGCCTTCCTCTGGGTGGGCTTCGTCGTCAGCCGCTCGGCGCCGCCGCTGCGGCGGAAGGACTGGTTGGCGGTGTTGCTGCTCGGTCTACTCGGCTACTACGGCGCGAGCATGCTCGACTTTCTCGGCTTGCAATACATCTCGGCCGGACTCGAGCGGCTGATCCTGTTCACCTATCCGACGCTGACGTTGCTCATCGCCGTGCTGTGGATGGGGAAGCGGCTCGGATGGCGCGAGATCGCCTCCCTGCTGCTGTCCTATGCGGGTATCGCGCTGGCCTTTGCGCACGACCTGCGCGTCGCCGGGGAGAGCGATGGCGTCCTCGTCGGCGCCGCCTTCGTCCTCGCCTCGTCGCTGTGCTACGCGATCTACGTCGCCGGCAGCGGTCCGGCGATCGCCCGTCTCGGCGCCGCGCGTTTCACCGCGCTGGCGATGCTGGTGTCGACGCTGGCGACGCAGTTGCACTTCCTTGCCACGCGGCCGCTGTCGGCGCTGCTGCAGCCGCTGCCGGTGCTGCTCTACGGCGTCGCGATGGCGATCGTGTCGACCGTCGTTCCGGCCTTCATGCAGTCGTCGGCCGTCCGCCGTATCGGTCCGGAGCGGATGGTGCTGATCGGTACGCTGGGGCCGATGCTGACGATCTTCTTCGGTTGGCTCGTCCTCGACGAGCCGCTGTCGCCGGCACAACTCGCCGGTGCCGCCCTCGTTCTCGCCGGCGTGCTGCTGGCTGGACGCGGATAGGCTCACGACGGCAGAGCAACGCCCTCGCCGACCAGGGTGCGCCGGGCGCTGCCTGCGGGCGTTCAGAAGGCGCGTGAGCGGAAGGTGTCGAGCAGGCCGATGAGGCTCCAGACGAGGAGCGCCGGCACCCCGGCAACGATCGCCGACTTGGCGGCAACCAGCGAGAAGTTGGCCTCGTCGAGTACCGGCAGGCGACCGGCGACGATGGCGAAGACCGCGACGAAAGCGGCGATGAAGAGGATGCTCAGGCTTTGCATGATCGGACTCTCGGTTGCAGGGACAACTCGTCGGGAAACGGCAGAACACTGGCAGTGCGGCGTTCGCGGCTGTCGACGCGACATCACCGCGACAGTTCCATTGTCGCGATCGCCCTGGCGCTGGCGAGGAAATAGTTCTCGAAGGAGTGTCAGCAGCAGCCCTGCGGGTGTCCCGTCATCCCTTGGCGACAGTGGCTGCCGCCGGGCGCGACAGCCTTCCGGCAAGGGGCAGCGCCCGCAGTGCCGTGGCTTTTCGGGAGTTGCCGGCTGTGGCTTGGCGGCGGTGGCCTGCGCACCGTATACTCTGGCGCTTTTCCCGGCCGAGGCAGTCATGGATGAAAAAGGGGTAGCACTTCCTGCAGCAACGGTGGCCGCGCCGCTGCCCGTCGCCGGCACGCCGGTGGCGCTGGCGCGTGCCTGGCTTTGGCTGGGGGTGATGGCGCTGATCGGCTCCGGTCTGCTGGCGGTGCTGCTGGTGCTGTCGCGGACGCCGGGGATCCAGGACGTGTTCCCGCTCAAGGACCTCTTTCGCGCCGCGCTGGTGGTGCACGTCGACCTGTCGGTGGCCGTCTGGTTCATGGCCTTCGCCGTCGTCATCTGGTCGGCACTCGGCCGGCCGGGGCTTGCCTGGCTCGGCTGGAGCGGTTTCGTTCTGGCGGCGCTGGGTACCGCGCTGATGACGGTGTCGCCGTTCTTCTCCGGCGCCCACCCGGTCCTCAACAACTACATCCCGGTTCTCGAGCAGCCGCTGTTCTTTGCCTCGCTGTGGATTTTCGGCGCCGGCTCGCTGCTGGCGGTCCTGCGTGCGCTGCTTACCTCCTGGCCGCGGCCGTTCGCCGCTGACCCGTTGCGCCTCGGTTCCTTCCTGGGCGCGCTGGCGGCGCTGCTCTCGCTGGCGGCGTTCTTCGTCTCGTGGTGGCTGGTGCCGTGGGTCGAAGGGCAAATCTACTACGAGGTGATCTTCTGGGGCGGCGGGCACACGCTGCAGTTCCAGCATTCGCTGTTGATGGTCGTCGCCTGGTTGTGGATCGCCGCAGCGCTCGGCAGACCGGCGCCGGCTTCGCCCCGGGCGCAGTCGCTGATGTTCATCGTCGCGGCGCTGCCGCTGCTGGCCGTGGTTGCCATCTACCTGCTGGTGCCGGTCGGCTCGCTGCCGCATGTCGAACTGTTCGCCAAGCTGATGATCTGGGGCCATCCGTACATGCTGCCGCTGCTGCTGGTGGGAGCGCTGGCGCTGTGGCGCTTGCACGGCGCGGCAGCCGATCCGGCGAAGTCGGCTTTCGTTTCCTCCTTCGTCCTCTTTGCGCTCGGCGGCGCGCTCGGCTACGCGATTCACGGCGTCAATGTCGTCATCCCGGCGCATTACCACGGGTCGACGGTCGGTGTGACGCTGGCGTTCATGGGACTGGCCTATGTTCTGCTGCCGGCGCTCGGCTTCGCTCGTGCCGAGGGAGCGATGGCGATCTGGCAGCCCTATGTCTATGGTGCCGGGCAACTGATCCATGTCCTCGGTCTCGCTTGGTCGGGCGGCTACGGCGTGCAGCGCAAGGTTGCCGGCGCCGACCAGTTCCTGACGACGCTGCCGCAGAAGATCGGCATGGGAATGATGGGACTAGGCGGACTGATCGCCGTCATCGGCGGCCTGATGTTCGTCCTCGTCTGTCTGAAGGCGATGTCCGCGGGGCGCCGGCAATGAGACGACAGACTGCTCTGCTGCTGGCGCTGGCGGCAGGCGTGGCGACGCTGGCGACGATTGGCTGGCTCGGTTATCGCCTGCTGCAGCCGGCACAGCCGCTGGGCGCGATGCCGCCGGGACTGATCTCGGCGTCGAAGCTGCCGCCGGAGCAGGGGCAGGCGACGGTCGAAGCGATCATGGCGCTGACGCTGCCCGATCTCGCCGGGAAGCCACAGGCGATGGCGCAGTGGCGCGGCAAGGTGCTGGTGGTCAACTACTGGGCCAGCTGGTGCGCGCCGTGCATCGAGGAAATGCCCGCCTTCTCGCGCCTGCAGGAAAAGTACGCCGCACGTGGTGTGCAGTTCGTCGGCATCGGCATCGACGACGTGGAGAAGATGCAGGCCTTCGTCCGCCGGACGCCGGTGGCCTACCCGCTGCTGGTCGGCGACGCGGCTGGCAGCCAAACGCCCGCCCTGCAGGTGCGCGGTCTGCCCACCACCGTCGTCATCGATCGCGACGGGCGGCTCGAGGGCAGCCGTCTCGGGCGGCTCGACGAGGCGACGCTGGAACCGATCCTGTTGCGGCTTATGGGCCACTGAGCTTCTTCCCGAGATGGACGATCGGCATCGGGGTGTGACTTTCCGCACACCGGAGCGTGCCGCAGTCATCAAGAATGTGTCGTAGGGGTGTTCGCACTGCTCGCCGCGGCGACTATCGACCCCACTTCACCCTTTCTGAGTGTCGGAATTTTTTACATCACCGCCTTCGCCGGGCAGTTTGTTGTCGGTCACAGGCTCCTCTGCGCACTGTGAACGACAGAAGTCGCTCGCCTTGTCCCGGCACGCTGCCGGTGACCTGCCGCGTCCCTATGGCGGCGTTGCCGAACGCCTGATTGCACGCGCACTGTCGCGAGTCGCCGCCGGCAGTGGTGGCCGTGATGGGGTGCGCCGCCGGGCGTCGGCTGGGGCATCACGTTTCTCGGCATCACGCAGCAGCCTTTGACATTGCCGCAGGCTCAGATACAGGCCATAGCACCGCTGGAGCCATGCAGCAACCAGCTTGCCTTGCCATTTTGTAGCTGTCGGAAAACCGCTCTCGGCAGGTGGTCGCCGCAGGCACCGCTGCAGTTCCGCCAGTTGCTCCAAGTCCAGAAGCGAGGGGCGCCCGGCGCGCTCTTGATCGAGAAGTCCTTGCGTTCCCAAGCGCTCGAAACGCCTGCGCCAGCCGGCCACGGTCGTTTCGTCATGGAAGAACCATGCAGCGACCTTGGCACTTGACAGGCCGTGCAGCATCAACAGGACACAATGCAGCCGGTGCAGATAGCGACTCTCGGCAGCGGCGCGATACGCCCGGGCCAGCGTGGCGCGAAGCGGGTCGATGCCCGATGGCTGGTCTTCGATGGTCATGATACCCCCCTGAGAGTCTCACTATCAGTGTAGTCCCTTTCCGATGAGATGCCAGTCGAAACACCCGCCCAAGCCCCGGGAGGTGCTGGGGTTCCCCGAGAATTAGTTTTGGCGCCGTTGGAATCGCCTCAAGAAATGGTCCTGATCTTGCTTATAAATCAGTCGGGGAGAATCCTCGATGTAGATGCAGCGCTCGCGGCTTGACGCAGGCCTCGGGCAAACCTTGATCAACATACCCTGGACTTGGAGCTGGAGATGAACATGAAGATGGAAGCCGCGGCTTGCCTCCGGGCGGCGGGCGGGCTTGTCGCGAGCGGAAGCGCGTCGGCGCCGAACTTGTTCTTAAGCGCCACCCTTGCAGGTTGGGCTGCCTCCAGCGACAGAACCGGTGTGATCGTTGGCGGAGATGGGAACGTTCCGGGGAATGTTCCGATGACGACGGCGGTGGCTGCTACGACCATCCCGAACGGCGTAAACGGTGCCTTCCCCCGGTGTCGTGACAGCGGTTTAGATTTCCTATCCCAGAAACATCTTTGAAGGGAACGCAGTTATGTTGAAGCAAACGTTAGTCAGAATGAACTTGGCGACCGGAGTCACTCTTGCGTTGTTTCTCCCGGGCGTTTTGAACCATACGCATGCCGCCGAATTGACATGCACTCAGGCCGCCCCCTGCACGGTTGCCGAACTGCTGATTCCAGGTAACTACTTTGTCGCCTCCCGTCCGCTTGGCGTGAATCATAAAGAAACTATGAAGTTCCACAACTTCGAGGCCCTTGTCGGCGACTTCGGCGGTGCAGGTATATCAGCATGGGGAACTACTGGGACGCTGGTCCTGGAGCCGCGACAAACCGGGGGCATTAATCCTTGGCGAATAGAAAGTAGCCCGCCGCTGTTCGGAAGCATAAGTTACACGGACGCCTTGAAATACGACGTTGAATATAGCGGCTTCTACATGGATGTCCATGGTGATTTCCATCCGGTAGGTCTGGGCACCGCTGCGCTCAAGGTTGAGTTCGGTCAGTTCGCGAACTCCGGTGGGTTGGCATTGACGGGGGTTGTCGAAAAAACCCTAGCTACGCCGGATGGGTCCTCGTTTCACTTGGGCATTACCTGTCAGGAACTTGAAGTCAATGTATTTCTTGGATGCGGGGATCAAGAGGGCAGAAAACAAACTCCGTGGGACTCTTTCCACGTTGATAATCTGACCGTTGTGGACGTTATCAGCCTCGACTATGTTGAATACCTCCCTACTGGTGGATATCTGGAAGTGGTGCGGATAGAGAACACATTCATGAAAGCGATGGTTACTCCAGAGCCGGGATCTATCCTCTTGGTTTGTCTAGGGTTGGGAATCATTGGTTTTCGTCGCAGGCTCTCTGGTAACTTGCCCTGATGATCCGACGCATACGAATCCCCGAAAAGTTGAACAGGTCGGCAGGTGAGGCAGCGGTGACTTCGGAGCAACAAGGCTGGGGCCACGGATCGGGTCTTCAGGGGACAGAAGTGCCGGACTGTCGTTGCCCAGTACGCCCCTTTGACCCTGAGAGAAATATGGTTGTGCAGTGGAGCATCGGGGACTTGACGCCGAGGTGCGCTTTCAGGAAGGGGAACAAAACATTCTCGGCAAACCACTACGCCCGGAGCGCGGTGCTGATTGCCCGGTGCCGCTCCCGGAGCGTTTTGCGATGCCCCTTTACGTGTGCGCTCAATATCAGCAATCCGGGGTACGAGTCGGTCCGGAGGGTCACGTTGGCTTGCTGGGTCGAGCCGCCAAAATATTGCGCGACCTCTACCCGCCGCTTCCCAACCCGCATCTTCTTTCATCATCCCGGGCGGCCGCAACTTCAATGACCGTTAGGTTCCGGTGGATTTCCGCCAACCTGGCAGTAGGGGTCACACGTTAACACTAGAACCACACGCGGAGGTCTTGTGAGCGGCATGTTATTGAACTTGATGGAGATTCGAATCGGCAACTGGGTTAAGCAGAGAGGTTGGCGCTTGGGGCCTACCGTGGGCATCCTGTTGCTAACCACTGTACCGGCCCCTGCAATGGCTCTCGAAATCATAGGAAATTACATTCAACCGGGGCAGCACTTTCCGCACTCCGGCGAGGTGGCATTGAATCCTCCGACGACCGTTGTCGGAACTGGGAACATACAGGATGTCTTTGCGGCGGCTGCGGCGGCTTGGGAAAGCCGTTTCACCGACCCTTACACGGTAACGATCAATTACGGATGGGGTCATACCCCTGCGTCAGATGGCGTTACTTATGCAAGTCGTTTTGATGCAACGACAGGACGAGTCGCGGAGGCTGAAATACGTTTTACGAACACTTTGAACAGGCCAGGTCGTGTATGGTTTCTGGATCCCACTCCGCGACAAGGCGAAGAATATGGGCCCATCAAATCGGTTGCCGCTGATCTTGGCGGTGGCACCCTGAATACGGGTCGATGGGCTTACGCGATCAGTCAGCCGCCGGGATTTCCCGGGACTCAGCAGCCTGGGGGTAGCTATAGTGGCAGCGATACCAGCCTTCTGGACAACGCGGTTCATGAAATCGGTCATGCCCTGAATATCTACTATAGCCGGCTTCAGTCTGCAGATATCGGCAACGACGGCGACGTGGACATCCTCCATGGTCCGTTTGCGGGTACCCAGATACCTTATTCAAGTGCTGGCGGTGGTCACCCCGTGCTCCCATACCCGCAAGGTGCCATGGTGATGCATGGCTACCAGCCATCGGTTGGCATGCATCATGGTGTGCTTTCTGATGCCGATGTCTTGCTTGCCGCCGAAGTCAGCGGTTTCAAACGAGTGAATCTCGACAGCGTCAGTTACACATCCCTGGCGGATTTCAGTGACCACTCGATCCTCACCCTTAACGGGGATGCAAGGGTTGCGGGCAATGTCCTGCAACTTACTCCCGACCAGCCGGGTAGGGCGGGTAGTGCTTTTCTGACAGTGCCGTACCACATCACACCAAAGACGAGCATCGAGACGGCCTTCTCGTTCTCGACAGGTGGCGTCAATGGAAATGGAACGAAGGGCGCTGACGGCTTTGCTTTTGTGATTCAAAATGACCCTCGGGGTCAATCAGCGCTCGGCAATTCGGGGGAGGGACTTGGTTTCGGTTTGAGCAAGACCGGAAGTAATCTCGTGCCCCCGATCAGTCATAGTCTTGCCATCGAATTCGATACGCACCAGAATGCCTTCGATGGCAACGGCAATCATGTGGCTTTCGTTGCTGATGGCGACGTAGCAAGGCATGGCAATTTGGCAAGCCCATCGTTCTCGCTGAATGATGACGTGGTACACTACGTATGGATCGACTACGACCCAGTTTCTCGATTGTGGGAGGTGTTTCTGAATGCCAGTAATACCAAGCCATCAACTCCGTTGATTTCGGACTCAATTGATATTCTTGGCTTGCTTGGTCCTGACGCATACTTTGGTTTTAGCGCCGGCACTGGTGATCAGGGCCTCCGCACTCGGTTGTCATAGCGGTCTGAGGCCAAGAATCCTGAGCCG
>ERZ761602.5215-NODE-5215-length-15616-cov-5.930981_pt1 | contig 15616 bp, 18 predicted proteins | sample MGYA00512165_ERZ761602 | MGnify/ENA primary metagenome ERZ761602 (study PRJEB28899, sample SAMN02445085) | bioreactor sludge metagenome | biome: EBPR sludge; isolation source: Thorneside wastewater treatment plant | place: Australia: Brisbane, Thorneside...
GCGCCGCATCGTCGATGACTTCGGTGGAGCGGAAGGAGATGACGAGTTCGCCCGCCCGGGCACCGGTGATCGGATCATCGTTCAGGCGTTGGAAGAGCGTAGCGGAGAAGCCGCTTCGCGTGTTGGCGCACTGGTCGAGGACTCGCCAGTTGGCCGCCAAGGTTCGGGCGAGGGGCTCGGGCAAGGCGGAGGCGTGGTTGTTTCCACGCCCGAGCGCGGAAATAGGATCCTAACCTGTACGCTGGAGGCTTCCGGTTTCCCGATTCCAGATAAAAGCCTTGAAGGTCGGCTACGACATCGACGACTGGACACTGCGGGGCGGCTACAGCTCGGCAACGCAACCGATCCCGGGCAGCCAGACCTTCATCAACAGTCTCGCGCCCGACGTTGTCGAGAAGCAACCCAGCATCGGGGCCGCTTGACGCAACGGGAAGAGCGGCGAACTGAGCCTCGCCTACACGCACGCCTTCAGGAAGGCGGTTAGCGGGACGGTTTCCATTCCTCCCAACCTCGGCGCCGGCGAGGCGGATATCCACTTGTTCGAGGACGTCCGCGGCGCCGCCTTCGGGCGGAGATTCTGACGCCAGCCCTTTATGTCGAAATTCCTTATAACGATCTGAATTCTTATTCGTTCTTGGCATGAATGCCGGGGAATAAATTGATGCCTTCAGACGCCAGCGATCACGCTGGCTCTCGACCGACCATGCGGGCCAAGCCGCTCGACCAGGAATGAGGAAGGAATCGCCATGTCCGATGCTGCCGTTCTCGAAGTCCATATTCCCGTACGGACGCATGTTCCCCCGGGTAACGGGCTGGGGACAGTGGCAACGGCAGTGCTCGAGCGGGCACGAGCCCGGGCGCTCAGCGAGCAGTTGCCGTATGCCGGGAGCGTGGCACCGCATGATGCGTGGGCGCTCTTCCAGGCCGGCGAGGCGGTGATTGTCGATGTTCGCACCGCTGAGGAGCGCAAGTTCGTTGGGCAGGTGCCGGAGACGAAGCACGTGGCCTGGATGACCGGCATCTCGCTCGTGCGCAATCCGCGCTTCGTCAAGGAGCTCGAGGCCAAGGTGGGCAAGGACGTCGTGATTCTCCTTCTTTGTCGCAGCGGCAAGCGTTCGGCGGCGGCCGCCGAGGTTGCGGCGAAGGCCGGTTTCAGGAACATTTTTAACGTTCTCGAAGGCTTCGAGGGCGATCTCGACGAGCAGCAACGCCGCGGCGGCTTCAATGGCTGGCGCCATGCCGGCCTGCCGTGGATCCAGGATTGATAGCAAGGAGAAACAGCCATGAGCAAGTGGTACAAGGACAATGCCGAATCGATCGGCCACACACCCCTCGTCAGGCTCAACCGCATCAGCGACGGTGCGAACGCCACGCTGCTGGCGAAGATCGAGGGGCGCAACCCCGCCTATTCGGTCAAGTGCCGCATCGGCTCGGCCCTGATCTGGGATGCTGAGAAGAACGGCCTGCTCGGTCCGGGCAAGGAACTGGTCGAGCCGACCTCTGGCAATACCGGCATCGCGCTGGCCTTCGTCGCGGCCGCAAAGGGAATCCCGCTGACGCTGACCATGCCCGAAACGATGAGCCTCGAGCGGCGCAAACTGCTCACGGCCTATGGTGCCAAGCTGGTCCTGACCGAAGGCGCCAAAGGCATGAGCGGTGCGGTCGCCAAGGCCGAGGAGATCGCTGCCTCGGAACCGGGCAAGTACGTGCTGCTGCAGCAGTTCAAGAATCCGGCCAACCCGGCGATCCACGAGACGACCACCGGCCCGGAAATCTGGGATGACACCGACGGCCAGATCGACATCCTCGTTTCCGGCGTCGGGACCGGCGGCACGATCACCGGCGTTTCGCGCTTTATCAAGCAGACCAAGGGCAAGGCGATCCAATCGGTTGCCGTCGAGCCGAGCGCCAGCCCCGTGCTGAGCCAAACCCGCGCCGGCGAAGCGCGCAAACCCGGACCGCACAAGATCCAGGGGATCGGCGCGGGCTTCGTTCCGGAGGTGCTCGACCTGTCGCTCGTCGATGCCGTCGAGCAGGTTAGCAACGAGGACGCGGTCGCCTACGCCCGCCGCCTCGTCAGGGAAGAGGGAATCATCGCCGGGATTTCCAGCGGTGCCGCCGTTGCCGTTGCCGTCCGCCTGGCGCAGAAGCCTGAGAACGCCGCCAAGACTATCGTCGTCGTCCTTCCTGATTCTGGTGAGCGCTACCTGAGTTCGATCCTGTTCGAGGGGCTGTTCAACGAAGCCGGGCTGCCGGCATGAGGCAGGGCCTCGCCCAATCGTCGCTGGCCTACGAGCAGGTCGGCGGGTGGGGCGTCAAGGAGATCGTCGCCGAGTTGCACGCTGCCCGCGAGCGCTGGCGGGCGGCGCGCCAGCGCAGCCTGGAGTTCGCCGTGCGGGAGTTTCCGTCGCGCGAGGCGCTGAAGGACATAGCCGATGCACTCTGCGGCGTGCTGTTCCCGATGCGCCTCGGTCCTTCCGACCTGCACCAGGAAGGGGAGGACTACTACGTCGGTCATACGCTGGACTCGGCGGTTAATGCGCTGTTCCAGCAGGTCGAACTCGAACTTGGCTACAACCGGCGCCTGGAATGCAGAGAGCGCGAGGGAGTCGAGATCCGCGCCGCAGAAATCGTGCGGGCTTTCGCCCAGCGCCTGCCGGCGATCCGGACGCTCCTCGATTCCGATGTCGAGGCGGCCTATCTTGGCGACCCTGCCGCGCGCAGCGTCGACGAGGTGCTGCTTTGCTACCCCGGCATCCTGGCGGTGATCCATTACCGGCTCGCGCACGCGCTGCATGTTCTGGGCGCCCCGCTGGTTGCGCGCATCCTGACCGAGATCGCGCATTCGGCTACCGGGATCGACATCCATCCCGGCGCCAGGATCGGGCCCGGTTTCTTCATCGACCACGGCAACGGGGTGGTCATCGGGGAGACGACCATCATCGGCGAGCGTGTCCGCCTCTATCAGGCGGTTACCCTCGGCGCCAAGCGCTTTGCGCAGGACGAGACCGGGGCGCTCGAGAAGGCGGTGCCCCGCCACCCGATCCTGGAGGACGAGGTCATCGTTTACGCCGGCGCGACCATCCTCGGCCGCGTCACCATCGGCCGTGGCTCCAGCATCGGTGGCAATGTCTGGCTGACGCGCAGCGTGCCACCGGGCAGCCACGTGTCGCAGGCCAGCCTCCAGCACGAATCGGGCGGCGCCGGGAGTGTCAGCCAGTGACCGGCGAGATCCGTGGCTTCGGCGCTTCAGTCCGCCACCTTCGCGAGACGCGCGGTTGGTCCCAGGAGGTTCTGGCCGAGCGCGCGGACCTGAACCGCTCCTATCTCGGCGAGGTCGAGCGCGGCGAGGCGTCGCCGTCCCTGGCGACCGCGGTGAAGATCTCGTCGGCGCTCGGCTTCCGCCTGTCGGAACTGCTGGCGCGTGCCGAAGGTGGGAGTGGCTGAACGACTTCGTTGGCGGCTCCAGCATGTAGAGCTTGTCGGCATGTCGCAGGACAATCGCTATCGCGCTCTATTACAGGCAATTTCGTTTTTGTTCTAAGGAGAACACTTCATGGCACAGCACCCCGAAGCGACCGCTCTCGGCGATGTCGCAGCACGACAACTGGCGAATGCGACCAAGACCACTGCCCAACTGTCCACGATCACGCCGCGCTGGCTGGTGCATCTGCTGCAGTGGTTGCCGGTCGAAGCGGGCATCTACCGCCTGAACCAAGTGAAAAACCCGGCCGACGTGCGCGTCGCCTGCTCGCAGCGCGACGAGTCCGAGCTGCCGCAGACCTACGTCGACTACGATGAGGCGCCGCGCGAATACTTCCTCAACTCGGTGACCACAGTCCTCGATGTGCACACCCGCGTCTCCGACCTGTATTCCAGCCCGCACGACCAGATCAAGGAACAGCTGCGCCTGACGATCGAGACGATCAAGGAGCGCCAGGAGTCGGAATTGATCAACAACCCGGACTACGGCTTGCTCGCCAACGTCCACGACGACCAGATGATCTCGACGCTGACCGGTGCCCCGACTCCGGACGACCTCGACGAGCTGCTGACCAAGGTCTGGAAGGAGCCTGCCTTCTTCCTTGCCCACCCCCTGGCCATCGCCGCCTTCGGTCGCGAATGCACCCGCCGCGGTGTTCCGCCGCCGACCGTCTCACTGTTCGGTGCCCAGTTCGTGACTTGGCGCGGCATCCCGCTCGTCCCGTCCGACAAGATCGCAGTCGACGGCGGCAAGACCAAGATCCTGCTTCTGCGCGTCGGCGAGAAGCGCCAGGGTGTCGTCGGCCTGTTCCAGCCCGGTCTCGCCGGCGAACAGTCGCCGGGCCTCTCGGTACGCTTCATGGGCATCAACCGCAACGCCATCGCGTCCTACCTGATTTCGCTGTATTGCTCGCTCGCCGTCCTGGTTCCGGATGCGCTGGCGGTCCTCGATGATGTGGAGATCGGCAAGTATCATGACTATCCCGACACCTACAAGTAATGGCGTCATCCCGGACGAAGCCACGCTTGGCCGGCTTGCCTCGGAGCTCTTCCGTGCCCTGCCGGGCGCGGCCCTGTCGTCGTTCGACGGGTTGCCGACTTCGCTCGCTGCAGGCGTTGCGCCCGCGCCCGAGTTGAGCCTGGCGCAGTTGGGGCCGAGCATCTCGCCGGTGCCGGTGGCGCCGGATCCGGTGAATCCGGTCGGCAGCGGGGGTAGCGAACTTGGTGTGCCGGAAGCCTACGCAGCAGCCCTGCCGGCAGTGGCGCCGCCGCACCCGCCGGGAGGTTTCACCGACCACTCGCCAGTGTTGGTGCCCGCGTCACCGTATTACTTCCTCGGGGAGGCCAGTCCATACACCCAAGCACCATCGTCCAAGGTGCAGGAGAATCGTGTCGTCGCACAGAGCTTTAACCTGCCCGGCCAGGAGGAGCTGCTTGCGCTGCTGGCCGGCCTCGGCGACGATCGAAAGGCGGATAGTTTTGCCAGTCGACCGCAACAGGCTGGGAATTTCTACTTTCTGGATGCGCGCTTGCCTGAGCTTGCTCCAGGCGCGCGGCCGCCGTTCGACGTGAACGCCATTCGCCGCGACTTCCCGATCCTCAACGAAAGGGTCAACGGCAAGCCGCTGGTCTGGTTCGACAACGCCGCGACGACGCAGAAGCCGCAGGCCGTGATCGACCGTCTCGCCCATTTCTACGCCCACGAGAACTCCAACATTCACCGTGCGGCGCATGAACTGGCGGCGCGGGCGACTGATGCCTACGAGGCGGCGCGCAACAAGGTACAGCGCTTCCTGGGTGCAGGATCGGCCGACGAGATCCTCTTCGTCCGCGGTGCAACCGAAGCAATCAATCTGGTGGCCAAGACCTGGGGTGTGCAGAACATCGGCGAAGGCGACGAAATCATCGTCTCGCTGCTGGAACACCACGCCAACATTGTGCCGTGGCAGCAACTCGCCGCGCAGAGTGGAGCGAAGATCAAGGTGATTCCGGTCGACGATAGCGGTCAACTGTTGCTCGACGAGTACCAAAAGCTGCTGACTCCGAAGGTCAGACTTGTCTCGGTTACGCAGGTCTCGAATGCGTTGGGAACCGTGACGCCGATCAAGAAGGTGATCGACATGGCACATGCGGCTGGTGCCAAGGTGCTAGTCGACGGGGCGCAGTCTGTCTCCCATCTTCGTGTCAATGTGCAGGAACTGGATGCCGACTTCTTCGCCTTCTCCGGCCACAAAATTTTCGGCCCGACCGGGATCGGCGTGGTCTATGGCAAGAAGGAGTTGCTCGAGCAGATGCCACCCTGGCAGGGCGGCGGCAACATGATTGCCGACGTCACCTTCGAGCGTACGCTTTTCCAGCCGCCGCCTAACAAGTTCGAGGCCGGCACGGGCAACATCGCTGATGCTATCGGCCTGGGTGCCGCACTCGATTATGTCAATCGCATCGGTCTGGAAAGCATCGCGCGCTACGAGCATGACCTGCTGGCCTATGCGACGCGCGGACTATCCTCCATCACTGGCGTTCGCTTGATCGGCACGGCGGCGGACAAGGCGAGCGTCGCTTCCTTTGTGCTGGCCGGCTATTCGACCGAAGAGGTCGGGCGGGCGCTGAACGAGGAAGGCATCGCGGTGCGTTCCGGCCACCACTGCGCCCAGCCCATCCTGCGCCGCTTCGGCGTTCAGGCAACCGTGCGTCCCTCGCTGGCGTTCTACAACACCTGCGAGGAAATCGACCGCATGTTGGCCGTCATCCGTCGGCTCGCCCGCGGCAAGGGCAAAGTCGCCGGCTGATCCGGTTGCGATGGACGGCAAACGGGCCCGGGATTCCGGGCTCCGCCTTTTCGGCGAAAAGTCCCGCTGAGCTGACCACGAGATATCGCGATTTCGATCGAGTGGTGACGGGCAGTGGTCGGCTGGTCGGCTGGTCGGCTGGTCGGGTGGTCGGCTATCAACCGTCCGTAGCGGTTGCATCCAAGGAAGCGCTGATCAATGGACGTCAAGGCGCGCCGAGGCTGCGGCAAGTCGGGAAACGAGTACGTGCGGTGAGCGTCGCGCCGTTCCAAGCACCGTGTGCACCAGCCCGCTTTCGGCATCGACACCGATGCGCGCCTTCATGCCAAAGTGCTACTGCTTGCCTTTCTTCGTCTGGTGCATCTCCGGATCGCGGGCCTTCGCTTGGTTCTTCACCGACGGCGGTGCAGCCAGAATCGTCGCGTCAGCAATCGTGCCCTCGCGCATCATCAGCCCCTGGCTCGTCAGTTGCCCGTTGATCGCCTCGCAGACGGCCTTCGACAGATCCTTCTCTTCCAGCAAGTGGCGAAACTGCAGCAGCGTCGTCGCATCGGGTACCGCCTCTCGCGACAGATCGATCCGCACGAATCCCCGCAACGCTTGGCTGTCGGTGATCGCATCCTCCACTCCCGCATCCGACAGACCGTACCATTGCTGGACCAGATACGCTCGCAGCATGCCCTCCAGCCCGATCGGCGGCCGCCCGCGCTTCGTGACCCGCTGCTTCGCGGCAAAGTCGGCTTCCGAAAAGCTGATCTGACTCGTTGGCTAATCCCCTCTGCTGTGACGTGCAGAGTATACCATTCGCATCTTCGGTCAGGGCGACCGAGTCAGTGTTTTTCGCGTTTGCCAAATATATCGGCATGTTTTTGGCGTCAAGCTAGGCGCCTGTATTAACAATGCATTATAACGCTATTGCACGACCAGCGAACGGCTGCCACAGAGATCGGTGAGAGGTATGCCCATATGCTGACTTGTGCGGATTGGTGTAATGTCAGGCATGGCATCACCAGGAACGGATTTCTTCGGACGTCATAGCAAGATCTTCCATTCCGCTACCGTGAAGCGCGGAGTCGGTCGAAGAATCCCAGCCCTTGTGGCCAAGGGCCGTGCCCAGAGTCCACGTTGATGTGGCCGAGATCGCCAACATTGATGAATTTGCTGTCCCACTGTGCGGCCCAGTATTCAGCTGCACTCGCGCTGACCCAAGGATCGTTTGAACTGGCGACCAGGATGCTCGGAAATTCAAGGCGCTCTTCCAGCAGTACTTTCGCTATCCCGAAACGGTCGGGGTCGGCCGGGGCGACGAGCAGGGCCCCGCGGATCCGCCCAGGGCGGTCAAAGCCCGCGGTGACGGCTGCCAGGCAGCCGAAGCTGTGGGCGACCAGCCAGACATCGCCGACACTCGTGTCGATGGCGGTACGCACCTGTTCTGCCCAGACGGACAGCACGGGCCGCTCCCAGTCGGCCTGGTGCACGCGCCGTGCTGCCGGCAGCCGCTCCTCGAACCAGCTTTGCCAGTGCGTCGGTCCGCTGTTGTGCAGGCCGGGGATGATCAGGGTTTCTGTCATGGTGAGCGATTGTTGGCGCGACACGAAGGCTCTTCGCCAGGTCGGGGTGGCCGACCAGATCCTCTTGGCGTAGGGTGCTTTGAGGGCGGTTTGGATGCAGCCGCCGCCACAGGGGAGGTCGACCAGTTGCTTGCGCGGCGCGACCGTCTGCGGGCCTGCCTTCCAGGCGTGTAATATCTTTTCGGGTGCTTTTCGTCGTAACCAGCGATGGCGTTGGAGACGAAATCGATGCTCGGGGAAAAGATCAGGTGGCCGTAGGCGAATTCGAATTCCCCTGCCTTGTCGGTGCGCACGCGGCGCTTCTCGGCGTCGAACCCGGTGATTTCGGCGTGAACCACCTTGATCCCCCAGTTGTCGACGATGCCGTCAAGGCTATGGCCCAGGGTGGCATATTTGCGATTGCTGCCGAGGACCTCGTGGGCGGTCGGGCAGGAGGCGAACTCCTTGTTGCGGTCGATGAGCACGACCTCGATGGCGCCGTCGCCCCACTTGCGCAGGTACTTGGCGACGGTGCCACCGCCGAAGCAGGCGCCGACGACGCGGCCAAGTTTGCGACCTGTGGATGATGCGGCCAGGGCGCTACCGGGAAGGCGGCCGGCGCCAGCCTGGATAGCGGAGGTGCCGAGCGCCTGTAGCAGGCGTTTGCGATCGTTGTTGATGCGGTTCATGGTCGCTGCGCCCTCACCTCAGGCGCGAGAAATAGTCGGCCAGCGCCGCGATTTCCCCGTCGGTGTAGCCCTTCGCCAGCTGGTTCATGATCGTCGCCGCCTTGGTGCCCGCCTTGTAAGCCTTCAGGGTTTCCAGCAGGAACGCCTTGTCGCGACCGGCGATTGACGGGATGGCCGGATTGAACCTGCCTTCACTGCCGTGACAGTTCAGGCAGTTGGCAGCGAGATAGGGGTAGGAACTGGCGGGGGTGGGCTCGGCAGCGCCGAGCGAAGCGGCGGCGACGAGTCCAAGGAGGGGGAGCAGCCATTTCATTCTTGGTGGACTCCTGGCGGGACGGGTTGCTTTCCTGCAAGCGGCGGCGCAGGCCGGTCGCGGATGTCACCATTGTCCGCAAGCGCCCGGCGCAGCCAACGATGGATTTCTAATATGCTTAGTCGGCTTGCCGTGGTTGGGTCGGCGACCGTGGTGCGCAGGCATATGGTTATCAGGAAATCATCGTTCCACGCGGATGGCGCGGCCCGTAGTCTTGCCCGCCGTATTGTCGCCCGGTTTCGTCGAAGAAGAGCGATCGCGATGTCAGACCCTACCCATGCCACCACCGTCCCTGGCGGCGCCGAGATGCCCGCCCGCGGCGAGCATCTCGGCGCGCAGTTGCCGACCCTGCAGCGCAACGCCCTGCGCAAGATCTTCGGCCGCCGCGAGTTCACGCCGCAAGACGTGGCGCTGCTCGGCTACCGGCGCATCGAGAAGGCGGAAGGCATCGGTAAGAAGGGGTTGTTCGCGATTCGCACTTGGTTGCAGCAGTTCGGATACGACGTGGCGCCGCCGGAAAACCCGGCGGCTGAGCGAGCGCCCCAGGTATCACGGCGCGTGCGCATCGAGCGCGCGGTGCGCCTGCTGACGGTCCATGGCTACACCGTCGACAGCTGAGGCACGGTTCTCCTTAGCACGGTGGCGCCAAACATGTTCCGCCACCCGCTCATAAGCACATAAGGAAACCTTCGTTGGGCGTCCGGGTTCGCCTGCCTAGACTGCGCCCACACTTCAACCTTTACCCCAACCCTGGAGCATCCATGAACAAGTTCACCTCGATCCTCACCGGTCTTCTTGCCGCCGCCACGCTGGGCGGAACGGCAGTCGCGGCCGACATCACCCTGCTCAACGTTTCCTACGACCCGACGCGCGAGCTGTATCAGGACTACAACGCGGCATTCGCCAAGCACTGGAAGGCCAAGGCGGGCGACAACCTGACTTTCAACCAGTCGCATGGTGGTTCCGGCAAGCAGGCGCGTGCGATCATCGACGGTCTCGAAGCCGACGTGGCGACACTGGCGCTGGCCTACGATATCGACGCGATCGCAGACAAGGGGCTGGTTCCGCAGGCCTGGCAGAAGCGGCTGCCGAACAATGCCTCTCCCTATACCTCGACGATCGTCTTCCTGGTCCGCAAGGGAAACGCCAAGGGTATCAAGGACTGGAACGACTTGGTCAAGCCGGGCGTTTCCATCATTACCCCGAACCCGAAGACCTCCGGCGGAGCCCGCTGGAACTACCTCGCGGCTTGGGCCTATGCTCTCGAACAGCCGGGCGGCAACGAAGAGAAAGCCAGGGAATTCGTCGGCCAGGTCTATCGCAACGTCAAGGTGCTCGATTCCGGCGCCCGCGGCTCGACGACCACTTTTGTCGAGCGCGGCATCGGCGACGTGCTGCTGGCTTGGGAGAACGAGGCCCATCTTTCGCTCAAGGAGGTCGGCGACAAGTTCGAGATCGTGACGCCGTCCTTGTCGATCCTTGCCGAGCCGCCTGTCGCGGTGGTCGACAAGGTGGTCGACAAACGCGGCACGCGCAAGGTGGCCCAGGCCTACCTCGAGTACCTGTATTCGCCTGAAGGCCAGGAAATCGCGGCGAAGCACTTCTACCGTCCGCAGGATGCCAAGGTGGCGGCCAAGTACAGCAAGCAGTTCGTCACGACTAGGCTGGTCACAATCGACAAGGTCTTCGGCGGGTGGCGCAACGCGCAGAAGGTTCATTTCGCCGACGGTGGCATCTTCGACCAGATCTATGCACCGGGCGGCAAGCGCTGATCCGGTGGTGCGGCGCCACGGTGCCCTGGCAGGCTCCGCGTTTATTCCTTTTTCGACTTAGCTCTTGCGTATTTGTTATTTTGCGGAATAAGCGCGGGGTTCTAGACTGCGCTTCCGTGCTGCGCTGCAGCAACCAGGGAACCCAAATCAATCATGGCAACATTCAGACGCTACAGCCCGCTGCCGGGCTTCGGCCTATCGCTCGGCTACACAATCTTCTATCTGTCGCTGATCGTGCTGATCCCGCTCAGCGCGGTCGGCAGCAAAACCATCGGGATGGGTTGGGAGGCGTTCTGGAGCGCCGTCAGCAACCCGCGCGTCGTCGCTTCCTACCAGCTCAGTTTCGGCGCGTCGCTGCTTGCGGCTGCGGTCAACGTCGTTTTCGGGCTGGTCTTCGCGTGGGTGTTGGTCCGCTACCGTTTTCCCGGTAAGGGCCTCGTTGACGCCCTGGTCGACCTGCCGTTTGCGCTCCCAACGGCTGTCGCCGGCATCGCGCTGTCGACCATCTACGCCGAGAATGGGGCAATCGGCGGTCTGTTCGCCGAACATGGGGTTGAAATTGCCTATACCCCTAAAGGTGTCGTGCTAGCGCTCGTCTTCATCGGGCTGCCCTTCGTTGTGCGTACCGTGCAACCGGTCCTCGCCGACCTCGAGAAGGAGGTCGAGGAAGCCGCCGCCGGCCTCGGCGCATCGCGCTGGCAGACCTTCGTCAGGATCATCCTGCCGCATGTACTACCGGCCCTGCTGACCGGTTTTGCGATGGCCTTCGCGCGCGCCGTCGGTGAGTACGGGTCGGTCATCTTCATCGCCGGCAATGTCCCGCTGGTGTCCGAGATCACGCCTCTAATGATCATCACCAAGCTCGAGCAGTACGACTACGAAGGCGCCACCGCCGTCGCTTCGGTGATGCTGGTCATCTCCTTCATCCTGCTCCTGGTGATCAACGCCCTGCAGGGCTGGATGCAGAACCGATACTCGAAGGGAGCATGACATGAGCGCGACCATGGTACTGCAACCCGGTTCGCTCGAACGTTTCGAAACGCCGACCGCGCGCGAGCCGTTGTGGGTCAAGATTACCCTGATTACGATCGCTCTCGGCTTCTTCGCCATTTTCCTGTTGTTTCCGCTGTTCTCGGTCTTTTCCGAGGCGCTGCGCAAGGGGTGGGGTACGTATCTGGCGGCACTCACCAACCGCGACGCGCTGGCGGCGATCCGGCTGACGCTGCTCACCGCCGCGATCTCGGTCCCGCTGAACCTGGTCTTCGGAATGTCGGCCGCCTGGGCCATCGCCAAGTTCGAGTTCCCCGGCAAGCGCGTGCTGATCACGCTGATCGACTTGCCGTTCTCGGTATCGCCTGTCATCTCCGGCTTGATTTACGTGCTGATGTTCGGTGCCCAGGGCTGGTTCGGTTCGTGGTTGGCGGAGCACGACATGAAGATCATTTTCGCGGTGCCTGGCATCTTACTGGCGACCATCTTCGTCACATTCCCGTTCGTCGCGCGCGAGTTGATTCCGTTGATGGAGGCGCAGGGGACCGAGGAAGAGGAGGCGGCCGTTGTCCTGGGCGCCTCCGGGTTTCAGGTGTTCTGGCATACGACACTGCCCAACATAAAGTGGGGTCTGCTCTACGGCGTGATCCTCTGCAACGCGCGGGCGATGGGCGAGTTCGGCGCGGTATCGGTGGTTTCCGGTCACATCCGCGGACTCACCAACACGATGCCGCTGCACGTCGAGATTCTCTACAACGAATACCAGTATGCAGCGGCTTTCGCCGTGGCCTCGCTGCTTGCCCTGTTGGCCATCGTCACCCTCGGCATCAAGACCCTGGTCGAGCGCCAGGGACGCCGGCAGGCCGACGAATCCAATACTACGGAGAACGCATCATGAGCATCGGCATCCGCAATATCAGCAAGCACTTCGGCGCTTTCCACGCGCTCGACGACGTCTCCATCGACATTCCTTCCGGCCAACTGGTCGGCCTGTTGGGGCCGTCAGGCTGCGGCAAGACGACGCTCCTGCGCATCATCGCCGGGCTCGAACGGGCGGATGCCGGCCGGATACTGCTCGAGGGAGACGATGCGTCCGACCGCCACGTGCGCGACCGCCAGGTCGGCTTCGTCTTTCAACACTACGCGCTGTTCCGTCACATGACCGTATTCGACAACGTCGCCTTTGGTCTGCGCGTGAAACCGAGAAGACAGCGGCCATCGGAGAACGAAATCAAGAAGCGCGTGAGCCGGCTGCTCGACCTCGTCCAGCTCGGCTGGCTCGCCGACCGGTACCCGTCGCAGCTTTCCGGGGGGCAGCGCCAACGCATCGCGCTCGCCCGCGCGTTGGCGGTTGAGCCCAAGGTGCTGCTCCTCGACGAGCCCTTCGGCGCGCTCGACGCCAAAGTGCGCAAGGAACTGCGCCGCTGGCTGCGGCGTTTGCATGACGAGATCCATGTCACCAGTGTCTTCGTCACCCACGACCAGGAAGAAGCCCTCGAAGTGTCCGATCGTGTTGTGTTGATGAACAAGGGCAGGGTCGAGCAAACCGGAGTTCCCGACCAGGTCTACGATCATCCGGCGACCCCGTTCGTTGCCAGCTTCCTCGGCTCGGTCAACCTGTTCCACGGGCGGGTCGAGGCAGGCCAGTTGCACGTCGGCGATCACGCGCTTCCCGTCGCTACGGTCCAGCAGGACAACAGCCGCGCGCTTGGTTTCGTTCGCCCGCACGAATTCGACGTGCTGCCGGCCAGCGCACCAGGCAACGGCCTTCCCGCCCGGATCCAGCGCGTGGTCGCTATCGGCCCGCTTGCCCAAGTCGAGCTGACGCGTCAGGACGGGCAACTGCTCGAGGTATCCGTGCTGCGCGACACGCTGGACGTCCTCGGCCTGCGCGAAGGGGACCACGTTTCCCTGCGCCCGCGCAACATCCGAGTTTTCGCTGACGAACAGCCCCTGGCGGCCTGAACGCAATGAATGACGAGAGAGAACAGGCCATATGAACTTCCAGCAGCTCCGGATCATCCGCGAGACCGTCCGCCAGGAATTCAACCTGACCGAGGTCGCCAACGCGCTCTACACGTCCCAGTCGGGCGTCAGCAAGCACATCAAGGATCTCGAGGACGAACTCGGGATCGAGATCTTCGTCCGCCGCGGCAAGCGGCTGCTTGGGTTGACCGAGCCCGGCAAGGATCTGGTTGGCGTGGTCGAGCGCATCCTCCTCGACACACAGAACCTGCGGCGAATCGCCGACCAGTTTGCGAGCCGGGAAACGGGTCACTTTGTTGTGGCGACCACGCACACGCAGGCGCGCTACGCCCTGCCGACCATCATAAAGTGGTTCAAGGCCGACTACCCGAAGGTGCACCTGACCCTGCTGCAGGGGAGCCCGGGCGAAATCGCCGACCTGCTGGTTTCGGGGCGGGCCGACGTCGGCATCGCGACTGAGAGCCTTGACACCGTTCCCGAACTGGCGTCGTTCCCGTTCTATTCGTGGCACCACGCGATCATCGTTCCCCACGGCCATCCGTTGCTCGCGGCAGGGGGGATCACGCTGGAAACGCTCGGCGATTACCCTCTCATTACCTACCACGAAGGATTCACTGGGCGCACCAAGATTGACCAGGCGTTTTCGGATGCCGGGGTAGTCCCCGACATCGTGCTCTCGGCTATCGACGCCGACGTGATCAAGACCTACGTTGGCCTTGGGCTAGGCGTCGGCATCGTCGCCTCAGTCGCCTACGATGCCGAACAGGACCGCAACCTTGCGCTGATCCCGGTGCCCGACCTGTTCCCAGCAAATACAACCCGCCTCGCTGCGCGCCGGGGAATCTACCTGCGCAGCTATGCCCATGCCTTCATCGAAAAGGTCTGTCCGGACCTCGGCGAGGAGACCATCAAGGCCGCATTGCGATCTCACCAGAATGGCGGGGCTGACTGAACTGGGTTGCCTCGTCAGTACAGCTATCTCTTCGATTCGATGACAGGTCAACGGGCTAGGGCAGACCAAGGCCCATTCGCCGCCTGCGCCGGTCAAGCGCTCCGCCAGCCGGCGCCGTCGGCCATCGTCAGCTCAGCTCAGCGGTAGCCTGCGCGGCGGTAGCTGTAGTTGCCGTCGTAGATCGCTCCGGCACGGTCGAAGGCACAGGAGAAAGTCAGGCTGCGCTCGCCGCCCGCGCTGAAGACGACGCTGCCGTCGCCGCTCAAGGTGCGGCCGTTGAGGTCGGCGTTGCTCAGGTCGAGGCGCTCGAGGTCGCCGTGTTCGTTCGCCAGATGAGCCCGGACGACGCGCGCGCATTCCGTGCGCAGATAGCGCATGTCGTTGAATGGCGACATTTTGCCGGTGTTGTAGCTGGTCCGCTTGTCGTCGTGTTCGGCGTCCTTGCTCGAGTTCGAGGCGAGGACGGCGAGCAGTGCGGCGACGCCGACGACGCCGGCACCGATCGCCAGAGCCTTGCCGCTGCCACTCTTCTTGTGCTCATGCGCGCTGTGCTGCGAGACGTTCCAGCTCACTACCTCGCGATTTTCGATGCGGCAATCGAAGCGTTGCTGGCGCCCGTCGCGGTCGTCGACCAGGCCCCTGACGGCGTAGGAACGGTGGCCGGTCTCGTTGACCTGTACGTCACGCGCGTTGAAATACGACGAGCCCCAGCCGGCAACCTAGTCCACGCAGTCGTTGCGTGCGCTGAAGTCGTTGTAGGCGAGTGCGACGGGGGCGATCAGCAGCGCGGCGAGGGTCAGGCCCAGCTTGATGGTCTTGGTGTTGGCCATGCAAGTGCCCCCTTCGGGTTGTCGATGCTGACGATGATACAAGCTGTACGCGCGAAGCGGCAGCAGTGCAGCACGCGCGGGAACGCACCTTGTGCAGCGCTCCCGCCCGGCGCGCAGCACGACGATGCCCGGCTTACGGGCGCGGCAGGGCAGCCCACAGCAGGCCGAGATACTCGTGCAGGGCATAGTAGCTGTTCAGGTTCGCGCTCGCCTGCGGCAGGAAATCGAAGGCGTCGATCGGCTTCTGGCGCCGACTGCGGAA
>ERZ761602.5217-NODE-5217-length-15613-cov-9.960728_pt1 | contig 15613 bp, 10 predicted proteins | sample MGYA00512165_ERZ761602 | MGnify/ENA primary metagenome ERZ761602 (study PRJEB28899, sample SAMN02445085) | bioreactor sludge metagenome | biome: EBPR sludge; isolation source: Thorneside wastewater treatment plant | place: Australia: Brisbane, Thorneside...
GCCCACGACCCCTCCACCCGCCCCGCCTGGGCGCCGGAGCCGGCATGAAGGTCGCATTCCACGACGCCGACGCCGTTCGTCCCCTCGCCACCAACCTCGACGAGGTGCTGGCCGACGCTGAGGAGCTGCGCGTCGCGGTCGCCTACTGCACGCCGCGGGGGGTGGCCGAGCTACGGCGGTTCTGCACGAAGCTTGCCCCTTCACCCAAGCACCCCGCCGTCAGGGCAGTGGTCAGCGTGCGCTCGCCGACCGATCTCGAGGCCCTAGCTGGGTTCGCGAAGGACTGGCCGGGAGTGCTCTGGATCCACCTCGGGCGGGAGCTGCCGCAGGAACGATCTGATCGCGGCCATTTTCACTCCAAGGTCGTCGCTGTCCGGCGGGCCGGCGGCCAAAGCACGATCCTCGTCGGCAGCCACAACTGGACCTGCTTGGCGCTGGATGGATGGAACCGTGAGGCCTCGGTCCGGGTCGACTGCGCCTCGGACGATCCGTTTGCGAAGCAGGCACGTGCGCACATTCGCGCCTGCCGGGGCGACCGGGGCTGTGTGCCCTACGACCCCGCGAACCTCGCCTTCTACCAGCAGTTGCAGAAGCACTACACCTGGACCGTGGCAGGTGGCGAACAGGGCATCGACGTCTACCGACCGCTGTCGACGCTGGTCCTGCATGCGGAGGCTGACACTCCGGATCTCCTGGACCTTCAGGAGGTGCGATTGTACCTGGACGTCGACCTGGAGAAGCTCCAGAGGGAGCTGGTCCTGGGGCGCCCCTTCCGATTGCACCTGTACGGACCTGGGGAGCTGTTCGACGCCGGTCGCCGCCAACGGGCGCGACCCGTCCTCTTCGAAGGGACCGTGACCATGGTCAACCAGGGCGCGGACGGCAAGGTCGGGTCGCGCCCCATCACAGCTCGTGTCGACTCCCGCGATCTGCAGAAGCCGGTGATGGTGGCGGCACAGGCCATCCCCCTCGTGCGCGACGAGGGTCTCCAGTTCGTAGCCTCCCTCGCCCGCAGGGGCCCCGGTGAGGGCTCCATCTACCACTGGGGGCCCGGCGGGCCCCGGTTGCGAGTCAAGCCCGAGTTCGAGACCTTCGAGCGGCTCCCCCGCGCCTCGCGCTCAGGCACCTGGCTGAGCAAGGCCTCGCGCCGGGGCGACAAGGTGGTCGAGAAGGTCCCCACGGGTTTCCAGACCCGAGCGGTGGTCGTCGTACCTGATCTGGACGCACCGGGTCGCGCGCCGATGCTGGAAGACGTTCACCATCGGCGTCGCGACGGTGAGTCGGTGGAGTTCCGGGCACCCGAGAAGCCTCCGCGCTGGTTCACCCCCTACTTCTATGCTTCGACCCATGTCCTCGACGCTGACACCTGATCATTCTCCCCCCTTGCTGCGAGCCGCCCATGCCCATCACCCTCTACCGTGACACGACCTTCACCCTGCTCGGCCTGGTCGAGAGCATCCGCCGCGGCGAGGTGGCCCTGCCCGAGATCCAGCGGCCCTTCGTCTGGAAGGCGGCCAAGGTCCGGGACCTGCTCGACTCGATGTACAAGGGCTTCCCGGTGGGCTCGCTGTTGCTCTGGGCCACCGGCGCCGAGGTGGCCGCGCGCCCGATCGGCCAGGACCGCAAGGAAGCGCCGCCCCGCCTGCTCATCGTCGACGGCCAGCAGCGCCTCACCTCCTTGTATGCGGTGATCACCGGCACCCCGGTCCTGCGCAAGGACTACACGCAGGCGCGCATCCGCATCGCCTTCCACCCGGGCGAGCAGCGCTTCGCGGTCACCGACGCCACGATCGAGAAGAACCCTGCCTTTATTCCAGATATCACGGAAATCTGGAAAGATGTTCGGGAGGTGCGGGAGCGCTACCTGGACGGGATCAGCGCCCAGCGGGGAGAGCGCCTGCCGCGCGACGAGGAGCGGTCACTGGAGGATGCCATCTACCGGGTGAAGAACCTGGAGCACTACCCCTTCAAGGCGGTCGAACTGGATGCCGGCCTGGAGGAAGAGCGCGTCGCGGAGATCTTCGTCCGCATCAACTCCGAGGGGGTCAAGCTCAACCAGGCGGACTTCATCCTCACCCTGATGTCCGTGTTCGAAGAGACGGGCAGGAAGAAGCTGGAGGCGTTCAGCCGCGCGGCCAAGGCTCCCTCCCGCTCGGGCGCATCGCCCTACAACCACTTCTTCGAGCCCGCGCCGGACCAGCTCCTGCGTGTCGCCGTGGGCCTGGCCCTGCGGCGGGGGCGGCTGGAGCACGTCTACTCCCTGCTCCGCGGCAAGGACCTCGAGACCGGGCAGTTCAGCCCGGAGCGGCGGGCGGAGCAGTTCGCGCGCCTCGATGCCGCGCAGGACTATGCGCTGGACCTCACCAACTGGCACGAGTTCCTGCACGCCCTGCACCGGGCGGGCTTTCGCAGCGCACGGATGATCACGTCCGAGACGGCCATCGTCTACACCTACGCCCTGTACCTGATTGGCCACCGGGACTTCGGCGTCGAGCGCCTGCGGCTTCGAGCCACGGTGGCCCGGTGGTTCTTCATGGCGCACACGACCGGCCGCTACACCAGCTCCCCGGAGAGCGCCTTCGAGGCGGACGTGAACCGGCTGCGCAGCTTGCCACCAGGGGACGCGGATGCCTTCTGCGATGCCCTGGAGCGGCAGATCGACACCGTGTTCACTAGCGACTACTGGTCCATCTCCTTGCCCAATCGCCTGGCCTCATCCGGTGCAAAGTCGCCGGCCCGGCTGGCCTACTGGGCCGCGCTGAACCTGCTCGATGCCGAGGTCCTGTTCTCCACCGCCAAGGTGTCCTCCCGGTTGGACCCGGCCATCGCTGCTGTCCGGAACATCGAGAGCCACCACCTCTTCCCCCAGAAGCATCTGGAGGACCTGGGAATCCAGGACCCGACCCGTCGCAACCAGATCGCCAACATGGCCTTCGTCGAGTGGCCCGACAACGGTGCCATCGGGCGGAAGGCGCCAGCCGAGTACTGGCTGGACTACGCTGCGCGGCTCTCTCCCGAGAGGCTCCAGCGGCAGGTGTACTGGCACGCCCTGCCCTTGGGTTGGGAACAGCTCGACTACGACACCTTCCTGGAGAAGCGGCGGAGGAAGATCGCGGATGTGGTCCGAGCCGGCTTCGCAACGCTCGGAGCGGGTGGGTCGGCGACGGAGGGCGAGCGGCCGGCCCAGACCACCGCCGACCTGGTCGCCCAGGGCGAGTCGCTCCAGGTCGAGTTCAAGGCAACGGCCCGTTGGAATGTACGCGCCGGGATGCTGGACAAGAAGATGGAGCAGGTCATCGTGAAGACGGTCGCGGGCTTCATGAACGCCGAAGGCGGCACGCTCCTCATCGGAGTGGGCGACGACAGCACCGTGATCGGGCTCGAAGCCGACTACGCGAGCCTGGGGTCGAAGGGCAATCGGGACGGCTTTGAGCTGTTCCTGACCCAGCTCTTCGAGTCCAACCTGAGCGGCACCGCCGGCACGCTCGTGCGGGTCTCCTTCGACGCCATCGAGGGCAAGGACGTGTGCCGTGTCGCCGTCGCGGCCAGCGCTCGCCCGGTCTTCGCGCGAACGGGGGATGGGCGCGACCTGTCAGACTTCTGGGTGCGGACGGGCAACAGCACCCGCCAGCTCATCGGGAGCGACATGGTCGACTACCAGCAGGACCACTGGTCGTGAACGCGCACCCCGCCGACGAGGGCCAGCATGTCGACCGCAAGTCGCTCCAGATCGTGCTGGGCGCCAGGTCGGACTGGCCCGAGCTGGCCAAGGACTGCGTGGCATTCGCCAACTCCGCGGGCGGGCGGCTCGGCTGGTACGACATCTGCCGAAGCACCGATCAGCGCACTGGCATCTCCTCCCTGACCCCGCGGGTGGCCGCCGGCGACACCAATCTCACCTGCTCCTACCTCCAGCAGCTCCCCATCCTCGCTCCCGTCTACCGCACCGGCCAGCCCTACCTCACCCCCCTCGATCCGCCCCCCGCCGACCCGGCCGTCGCCCACGACCCCAGCACCCGCCCCGCCTGGGCGCCGGAGCCGGCATGACGCCCTCTGATCCCGTGGACCACTCTCTCTCCGACTGCCTGGGACGCATCCAGACCATCCTCGGCTCGGCTCGCGCCCAGGCGATCCAGGCGGTCAACACCGCGATGGTCTCGGCCTACTGGGAGGTCGGGCGCGAGATCGTCGAGGAGGAGCAACGGGGCGCGGAGCGTGCGGAATACGGCAGCTTTCTGATCCAGCAGCTTGCCACCGAGCTTGGGGCCAGGCACGAGCGGGGCTTCTCCGTGGCCAACCTGAAGCTCATGCGCCAGTTCTACCTGGCCTTCCGCGACCGCCTGCCCAGCGCCACCTCGGCCGGGAGCGTCGGCGCCCCGATCGGCCAGACGCCGTCTAGCGGATCGTTGCCCGCGCCGGCGCGACCCTTGGACCCCAGCCTCACCTGGTCGCACTACTGCGTCCTGATGCGGGTCCCCGCCCTCGACGCGCGGAGCTTCTACGAGGTGGAGTGTGCCCGGGCCCGCTGGTCGGTGCGCGAGCTGGAGCGGCAGGTGGCGTCCCTGCTCTTCGAACGCCTGGCGCGATCGCGCGACCGGGAGGGGGTGCTGGCGCTGGCGCGGGAGGGACACATCGTTGCGCAGCCGGCTGACCTGCTCAAGGACCCCTACGTGCTCGAGTTCGTGGGGCTGCCCGAAGCGGCCCGGTGGCGCGAGGCGGACCTGGAGCAGGCGCTGATCGACCGCTTGCAGCAGTTTCTGCTGGAGCTGGGCGGGGACCTGTTCTTCGTGGCCCGGCAGAAGCGCATCACCATCGACGGGGACCACTTCTGGATCGACCTGGTCTTCTATCATCGGACCCTGCGGTGCTTCCTGCTGGTCGATCTCAAGGTCGGGCGCCTCACCCAGCAGGATGTCGGCCAGATGCTCCTCTACACCGGCTACTACGAGGCCGAGGAGACCCGGGAGGGGGAGAATCCGCCCGTGGGCCTCATCCTGTGTACGGACAAGAACGACGCGGCGGTCCGCTACACGCTCGGCGAGCGGGCCCGCCAGGTCTTCGCGTCGAGGTACATGCTCCACCTCCCCAGCGAAGAAGCGCTGGCCGCTGAGATCCGCCGGGAGCGCGAGGCGGTGGAGCGGCTGCCGCCACCGGGAGAGGCCGATGCGGAGAAGAGCTGATGCGACGAGCCCGGACGCGACGAGGAGTCCCGCATGACCCGTCCGCCCTTCTCGGCCGGCGACCCGGTGCGCGACCGCCGCAACCCGGCGGAGCCCGGCACCGTCCTGTCGCTGGACTACGACGACCAGCTCGACGAGTGGTTCGTCAAGGTCCGCTTCGGAACCCGGATCACCTCGCTGGAGGCCTCCCGCCTGGAGGGTGCGGGCGGCAGCCACGACCCCTGGGAGGACCTCGCCGCGGGCGTGGCTGGCTCGGCGCGGTCGCTGCGCACCCTGCTCACCTACGAGCGCCTGCGCGTGCCTCCCGGCCCGGTGGGCGCCTCCTTCGGCACCGCCAGGGCCCGGCTGTTCCCCTTCCAGTTCAAGCCCCTGGTCAAGTTCCTGGAGAACCCCACCCACTCGCTGTTGATCGCCGACGAGGTGGGTCTGGGGAAGACCATCGAGGCCGGGTACATCCACCGGGAGTGGAAGCTGCGGCATACGGTGGACAACGTGCTCATCGTCGTGCCCGCGCGCCTGCGGACCAAGTGGCGCGACGAGATGGCTCATCGCTTCGACGAGCGTTTCGAGATCGCCGGGGCCAAGGAGGTGCTCCGGACCTTGAGCGTGGTGCGCAGCGGCCGGGACCCCGACCCCTTCCAGTGGGTGTGCAGCTACGAGAGCCTGCGGCGGCGAGACGTGATCGACGGCCTGCGGGAGGTCTCGCCTCCGCTGGATCTGGTGATCCTCGACGAAGCCCACCGGGTGCGCAACCGGGAGACGCTGCACCACCAGCTCGCGCGAGCCCTGTGTGACAGCGCCCAGGCCAAGCTCTTCCTGTCCGCCACCCCGCTGCAGACGGGCCTGGACAACCTGCACGCGCTGCTCGACCTTCTGGAGCCCGGCGCCTTCGGAAGTGCGCAGGACTTCCCGGCCTTCATCGAGGCGAATCGACCCGTGGTGCGCGCCACCGCCTTCGCGGGCCTGGGCCGGTTCGAGGACGCCGCCCAGGCCCTGGAACCCCTCCTGCACCATCGGGAGCTGGGGCCCGCAGTGGGAGAGCTGCTGGCGGAGCTCCAGGGCGCCGAGCCGACGCGGACCAGCCGGGTCCGGCTCCAGGCGGCCATCGGGGACCTGAGCTTGACGGGCCACACCATCACCCGCACGCGGAAGGTCGAGGTCATGGAGGAGCGGCCCCTGCGGACGGCTCAAACGGTCCACGTGGAGCTGACGGAGCCGGAGTGGGGGGTGTACCGGGCAGTGGAGGAATTCACCCGTCTACTGTACGGCGATGGGGGCTGGGGCCAGCGCATGGCCGCCCTGACGGCCTATCGCTACACCGCCTCGTGCATCCCGGCGGCGATTGAGTACATGCGCGCCCGCCTGGAGGCGAACGGGAAGCTGGATGCCGTCGACGAAGTGGACGCCGACTTCGCCGACGAGGGTGCCTGGGACGAGGATGTCCCGTTCCAAGGCACGCTGCTCCAGCAGGCGCTGGCCTATGACGTGAGGCGGTGGGGCGACTCCAAGCGGGACAAGCTGTTCGAAGCGCTGCACGCCCTGTGGGCAGACGACGACCGGGCCCGGCGGCCACGCCGCAAGGTCGTGCTGTTCTCCTTCTTCAAGCGCACGCTCAGCTACCTGTCGGATCAACTCCGATCGCGGGGGATCCACCACGAGCGGGTGGACGGCGGGGTTCCCCTCTTCGACCGGGAGGAGCGCATCACCCGCTTCCTCACCGAGCCCGACTGCCCCCTGCTCGTCTCGTCGGAGGTGGGCGGGGAGGGCCTCGACCTCCAGGCGGCCAGCGTCGTCGTGAACTACGATCTGCCGTGGAACCCGATGGTCGTGGAGCAGCGGATCGGGCGGGTCGACCGGATCGGCCAGATGTCCGAGCGGATCGTGATCATCAACCTGGTCTGCAAAGGTACGGTCGAGGATCGCATCTTGTATCGACTGTACGACCGCATCCACCTGTTCGAAGCGTCCATCGGCGAGATCGAGGAGATCCTGGGGGCCCAGGAGGTCCAGGACCTGATCATCGAGTACTTGCGTGGATCGTTGACCGAGGCGGAGATGCTGCGCCGGGTGGACGACACAGCCAACGCCGCCGTACGCAAGAAGGAGCAGGCCGAGAGCCTGGTCGCGCAGGTCGACGGGCTGCTCGCCGCGGACCAGGCCATCCTCGATCAGCTCAAGCTGCTCGTGGACGGCAACCGCCTGCCCGGCCCGATCGACATCGTCGACCTTGTCAGAGGGTACCTGGAGACGGCCTGGCCGGGGGTCCGCCTGGACGGCGACCCGCTGCGAGGGGTCGCTGAGCTGGACCTTCCCCCCGAGGCCCGCCGGGCCTTCCATGCCTGGTCCTCCACCAACCAGGGGTCTGGCAGCACCCTCCTCGGGGCGATGCGGCGGGGCCCGGTCACTGTCACCGCAGATGGAGACACCGCGATGCGCAACCCGCGCGTCGAGTTTCTGCAGGCCCGTCATCCCCTCGTGCAGTTCGCCGTCGAGGGCATGGCGCAGCGCAGCACGCGCACTGGCAACGCCTTCGCGTGCCGGGTCCGCCTCCCCGCATTGGCCAGCGGGCCCTGGATCGTCGGCATCTGGAGCCTGACCCGCGGTGGACTCGACAACGACACCGAGCTGGTGTGCGCTGCCGCGCCTGTCGGTGGCCGTGGGGGCGCGCTCCTGGGGGACGACGCCGAGGACCTCCTGCGGACTCTGCTCGGGCAGGTCGACGAGTCGGACCCCCCTCCCGTCGTCGAGCCGGACACGGTGCGGCGGGTGGGCAGCCGGACCCGTATCGCCTTCGCGCGTCACCGCGCCGAGCTGGAGGAGGCCGCCCGCGCCGAGGCTCGGCGCCGCCTGGCACGGAAGCGGGCGAGCTGGTCGACCTCGCTGCTCCAGCAGGTCCGTCGAGCGGAGGAGCACCTCGGTCGCATGCGCGATGAGGGCAAGCCCTTCGCCGTCCGCATGGCCGAAGCGAAGCTGAAGAAGTGGCAGGTCCAGCACGACCGGGTTCTGGAGGAGCTGTCTGCCGATCCGGACGTTCGCCTGGACGACCGCGAGGTGGCCGTCGTCCTGGTCGACAACGTGGGGGCCTGAGCACCATGGGCTTGTGGGACTGGTTTCGATCGCTGTTCGGCGCCGAGGGGGAGGCATCCCCCGCGGCGTCCGCCCGACCCCCGCCCCCTCCTCCACCGGCGCCCCATAGCGACGGGATCAAGAGGGGGGCCCCCATGGTGGAGCCCTCACCAGCGCCCGTGGCGCAGGGTTCAGATTTCCCACTCGAGCCAACTCCACCCCCTCGGAAGGTCTCGGCGCCACAGCCACCAGCCCGGCCGGCCTCGCCACCGGCCCTCAGGGGGGGCCGTCCAACTGTTCCGCCATCCACGCAGGCCCGGCCACGCGTCGCGCCGCCCGCGTCGGCCGTGGAGCGACCCAGGCGCCGCTACCACCTGGGGCTCGACTGGGGGACCAGCTCGATCAAGATGATCCTCCGGGACTACGGTGCACCCGGCCTCCCCTCGGGCCTGGCCCTGGTGCTCGAACCAGAGCAGAGGGGCCTGCGCTACCCCTCGACCGTGACCTTGGTCGACGGTCGGCTGTACTTCGGCTGGCAAGCCGAGGCGCGACGGTCCGCAAAGGGCGCCCGGGTCTGGGACAGCATCAAGGCCCAGGCGGGTGCTCGCGCGGGCTGGGCAGTGCCGGCCGGCTCGTCCGGTGTCCTCCTCCGCGACATGGTCGCGCTCACCCTCGCGCACGGCATCTCGCTGGGGTTCGGCTTCGCCACGAGGCACGCCGACGCCATGAAGGCGGCGGCCATCATGGGCGTGTCCGTCGGCGCACCCGAGGCGGACCTCGAAGTGCACAGCGAGGAGTACCTGGCGGCGTCGCAGGTGGCCTACCGACTGGCGATGAAGGGCGGCTTCGATCCGCAGGGCGAGCGCCTGGACCGCTGCATGGAAGCCCTGAGGGGGGTGCGCACCCAAATCCTGCCCGGCATGGACACGAGCGCAGAGACCCGGAGGCGATGGCTTCGCTCCGAAGTCGCCGCGGCGATGATGTGGGTCTACGAGTCGCCCCGCATCGGCGAAGGGGCCTACACGGTCGTGGACATTGGCGCCGCCACCACCAACGCGAGCTACTTCCGCATCCACGGCGTCAACGATGCCGATGGCGTGTATCGGACCAAGGCGGCCATCTCCTTCTTCGGCGCCGAGTCCCGTCCTCCAGGAATGGACGAGCTCGGCAAGGCCCTGGCCCAGGCCCGCGGCTTCGGCGAGACTCCAGTGCAGCTTCGCGGTCAGGAGAAGCCCTTGTATGCCTCGCTCGCGGGTCATCGGGACGTGAAGGTTGTCACCGAAGCCATCCACGAGACCTGGGCGCAGGCGCGACGAAACGCGTGGCCAAGGTCCAACACGCTGACCCACTGGGACGGCCTGCGCTATCTGGTGGTCGGCGGGGGATCGACCGTCCCGCCGCTGGTGGAGAGGTTCGTCGAGCCGCCTGGGTATTTCAAAGGGAAGATCAAGGGCTACAACGCGCTGCACGACCCCGGCAGGCCCAGGGATCTGCGGTCCTTTCCAGACCAGCGGCCGGGCTCGACTCCGCCCCACTTCACCCAGCCCCACACCTTCCTGCTGGTCGCCTACGGCTTGTCCTTTCACCCTGGCGACCTGCCGGACATCTCCCTGCCCGGCGAGGTGCCTCGATTTCGTCGAGAGGAGTTCCGACGGAAGCTCGCCACCTCCGAGGAGCTTGGCTATGCCCAGAAGTGAGGCCCGGCCGGATCGTGCGTTCGGATCACCATGCACCCCCTGACCCGCACCCGCCTGGAGAAGGCTGCCGCTGACAACGGCTTCGACCTGGACCGGGGCATGGACGGCGCCTGGTTGCGTTTCGAGAGCAGCCACGCCCACATCCACCTCTGGCTCAATGAGTGGGCGGGCGCCACCATCATCGCCGCCTTCTCCAACGCCGCCTTGCTGCACACCCTCGGGCCCCATGGCGTCCCGCTCACCCACCCGCTGCCCCCTGGCGCCATGGGCGGCCGCAGCGTGGGCGACTTCGGACAGCTCCACGACCTGCTTCGGCGCGCCATGCTGCTCGCCCGCACCCTGCCCGACGCCCTGTGGCAGACCTTCGAGGCCCAGACCGCCGCCCTGCCCATGACAACAGAAGCCGAACGCCTCGTCGTACAGCGCGTAGGCCAGCATCTGTTCCGCCAGGGCCTACTGGACCTGTGGGACGGGCGCTGCGCCATCTCGGGCCTGTCCGTGCCGGCGCTCCTGCGCGCCAGCCACGCCAAGCCCTGGAAGGACTGCGCCACCGACCAGGAGCGCCTGAACGTTCACAACGGCCTGCTACTCGCCGCGCACCTGGACGCTGCCTTCGACGCTGGGTTGATCACCGTCGAGGACGACGGCTGGGTGGTCGTCTCGGAAGCGCTCGAAGCGGACGCCCGCGCGGTGCTCGGCGTGGAGCGCCCGCGACGGGTCCGCGGGCTGGTCGAGGAGCACCGGGGGTATCTGGCTTGGCACCGGGAGTGGGTGTTTCAGCAGGGCTCAGTGCCGCGGGCCTCGGTCTGAAGCTCGGCCCGGACCCCGACCAGCATCGCGAAGGCCCGCTGCCAGTGCGTCGTGCGCCGGTCAATCCGCCGCATCAGGTAGCCGGCGATCTCAGCCTGGCAGGGCTGGCCACGGTAGGACTCCCCATCGGATAGCCACGCGGCGACGCGATCGAGCACAGCGCCCTCGAACTCATCGGGCGCCCGGTAGATGAGGCCCAGGATCTGGGATGCGGACAGCTTTTGCGTGGCCGGACCGGAGACCGGCGCGGCCGCGCGGGCCAGGTCATCTATGGCCTGCAGGCAGCGATGTGGATCCCGTGCCCAGAGGGTGTTGGTGAGCAGGGTCGCGTTCAGCTCCAGGCGGCCCGCGATGCCGGCCTCCAGAACCAGGTCGACCGGCGCGGCATGGAACCACTCCTCGTCCGTCCGCCAGCTCCCGTCGCCCGACACCAGGACCAGCGACAGAAGGTGAACCCAGGCCTCTCGGCGGATGTGGGGCCAGCCCGCCCGACTCATCGACACAAGATGGAGCCGCTCGGGGGTGAAGACGCCCGGGGGCAACGCGGACCACAGCAAAGCCCCCTCTGCCTTTCGGGCCGCGTCCGCGTGCCCGACGCACCACGCGAAAGGGGGGGCGTTGCCATCTTGGGAGACCCAGCGGGTCCAGCACCAGGCAAGCAGCTCCTGCTCGTCCACAGCATGGCGTTGGCAGGTCGCCCGTAAGGGCGCCAAGCCCAACGGCAACCGAAGCGCCTCGTTCAACAGGTCGTGGCGCTGCCAGCGCCCACTGAGGGCGCGCACCAGGACCTCGCCGCTGCCCAGGCCAGCGGTCCGTTGTTGGGGCAGCAGATCGGCGGCGATGAGGTGGGCCGCGACCCGGTCACACCAGCCCAGGCTTTCGGGCCACGGGGGGAGTTGCGCACCCACGCTCACCTTCCCCAGGGCCGTCGCGGCGCGCCGAAGGCCCTCCCAAGCAAGTTCGGAGGTCGCCTCGTCTACTTGTCCGGCCCACGGGGACACGGGAGTCGTCGCCAGGCGCGTGCCGGCTTCGTGGAGCGCGTGGCTGACGGCGAGCGCAGCGAGATACCGGACGTCCTGACTTCCGATGCCGACGCTCTCGTGGTTGGGGAGCCGCGGTCGCTCCGCCAGCCCGATCAATGGCTGCGGCAGGCCATGAGCCCAGGGTCGCAGGCTGCTCGCCTCGAGCTGCCGCCAGGCCAGGGTCAGAGTGGTCTTCGCGACCGCGCGTTCGGACAAGAGGGCCACCGCCAGCGCGCGGCAGACCCCGTCGATGGCCGCCGCGCCCCGCGGATCGCTGACATCGGCCTGCCCGAGCATGCGTTCCAGCTCGGCAAGGGCGACGGGACCCGGTCGGGCCGGGTCTTGCAGGCACGAGGCCAGCAGCGCGTCCAGGGCGTCCTTCACGTGGTCGGGGCTGAGCAGCAGGGCGCCGACGCCCTCCCAGCCGGCGGTCAGGAGCCGCGCCGTGACGAGCTGCTGCAGGGCCGACTGCACCAAGGGGCGACCCAGGTGCCACAAGCCGCCAGATGCCTCGAGGAGCCCCAGAAGCTGCAAGCCCTCGACGAGCTGCCCAGCGGTGGGCGCGGCGGCAAGCTTCTGCACGGCCTCCAGGTCGCCGGCCTGGGCAAGGCGGATGATCTGCTCGGCGCGTCCCTCGCGGGGCGGTTCGTCAGGGAGCATCGCCAGCCAGTCGGACAGGGGCAGCGCCGGGGGGAGCAAGGCCATCACGCGCCGGGCCTCGATCCGGACCAACAGCTCCGCACCATCGTGCGCCAACACGGCAGCAAAGGCGGGGCTGCGGGCCTCGAGTCGGCGCGATTGGAGCCGCAGCCAGGCGCGCAGGATCCGCCCTTCGTGGTCATCGGGATCCGCAGAGGGATGTCGTTCCGACAGCAGCTTGCGGGTCCCCACCTCCTCACAGAGCGCCAGCAGTTCCAGAGCGTCGTCGAAGGTGACGACGTGGGCGTAGAGCCAGGCCTTCTCGTCGTCCATGGCGTCATGGAGAGTCTGGAGGTCCAAGCCGCCCCCCGGTGGCAGGCGCTCCGCTACCCAGTCCAGCAAGGCGGGGAGCCAATTCCGTGCGTGGCCCGGGTCACGTGTGGGCCAGGAGGTCTGGGGGCGTGCACCCATGGATCCACCGGACGAGGCCTGTTGGGTTTCCGGCGAATCAACCCTCAACGGCGGCCCCTCCGGGCAGATCACCCACAACATCTCCAACGGTTCCGACAAGTCCGGCGGTTCGGGCGGGGCGTCCAGGGCCGACCCCAGCACCACCAGGATCCGCCCCCCCTCCCCCAGCTCAGACTCTGCGTCGATCCACGTCTCCGCTTCCACCAGGCGCCAGTTGACCTGCCAATCCGCCCACCGCTTCACCAGCTCCAGGCCGGTACCAGCCCGCAGGGTCCACCAGACCAGGCCACGGCCGAGCCGCACGTTGACTCGGAACCTGGGCGGCGAGAGCAGCCCGGGTGGCAGAGCTTCCTGCTCCAAGTCCAGCGGACGCAACACCTCGAAGCCGGGGATCGGGACCAGGTTGCGCAACGCGGGCGGAGCGGTGTCCTGCAGCCGAAGGCGCAGCTCGTCCGGCTCCAGGACCAACAGCCGGGCCAACAGCGGCACCCAAGCTCGCCCCGCCCCGAAGAACCAGGCACTGTCGCCTTTGTCGGCCTTGCGGATCATATTGGCCAGGTGATCGAGCTTCGCTGTCCGGTCCGGGCAATCCGGTGCGTCCAGCAGGGCCTGGGCCAAGGCACGAAGGCTGCGGGTGGGGTTCTTGTCGTCGATCCAGCCCATGGGGACTCCTGTGCAGGACCATGGCCTATCCCGGTCCCGGAGCACCGCTACACGTACGCATCATGCACTAACAGGGCTGCACTCAACAGTTCACATTATTCTGCACAATGCAATCAATAATCTTCTCGTTGTGGGCTTGGTGGCCCCGCGGTAGCCTGTGGCAAGGAGGTCCCATGCAGCCCACCCTTCCCCGGGTCGCCGTCGTCGGCGGCACCCCCAACCGATGGCGCCAGGCGCTCAACGGACTCGATGTCCAGGTCGTCGGAAGCTCCAGAGACGGTGGCACCCGACGGGTGTCGTCCCTGGTTCGCTCCATCACGGCGGGGTCCTTCGTGGCGGTGGTAATTTGCACCCGGTGGTTGGCTCACAGCGACACGGATCGGGTCCGCAGGGCGTGCCAGGCATCCGGAACCCGCCTGGTGCTGAGCGACGGGGGACGACAACAGCTCCGCGTCATCGTGCTGCGGCTGCTGCGAGGAGCCAGCGATGTCCACTGAAGCCCTGCTGGTCGTCGCCCCGTTCCTGAAGCACGTGGGCGGCCCACTCCTGGGCCCTGCCATGCTTGCCGGCGCCGCAAGGAGGGCCGGCCACTCGGTGCAGGTGCTGGACCTAGCCGCGGACTGGCTGCGGCAGGTGTCGCCGGACCTTGCCTACAGCCCGCACTCGGCCTTCGTGGGCGACCACGACCGGCCGGCACAACGACTCCGTGAGCTGGAGGACCGATTCCTCCAGGAGACAACCCCACGCGCGCCGTCCACGCGGGCACGGGTACTGCGGGACATCGCCGTGGCAGCGCGGGCGAGCTTCGAAGACATCTTGAACATGTCCCAGGCCTTGTCCCGGGGACCCTGGGGCCAGTGGATCGAGGAGGGGCTCGCCGCCGCCGGTCGCCCCAAGCTGCTGGGGATCTCGGTGATGTACAGCGGCCAGGTCTTGTGGTCGCTCGCCATCGTCAACGTGGCCCGCCGGATCTGGGGCGACCTGCCGACCGTCTGGGGGGGCGCGCACATCACCGCTCTGCAAGAGCAGATAGCCTTCGAACCTCGCTACCGCGTCGCCGGCCACGGCTTCGTGTTCGGGTACGCGGAGCAGACCTGGGTCGACCTGCTGGACGCCATCGCGCAGGACGCCCCCTGGCCCGTCGAGGTGGTTCCGGCAGGCCGCGGTCGTACCCCGGCGGCCCGTGCCGACGACCATGGGCCACCCCACTTCGGCTTCCTGGAGCGAACGGAAGGCACCATGCTGACCCTTCCGGCCCAGGCATCTCGCGGCTGCGCCTACGCGCGGTGTGCGTTCTGTACGTACCCCGCAGTGGAGGGTCGGTATCGACAGGTCTCCGGCGGGTCTTGGCGACCTGTGGTGGAGCAGGCGGTTGCGCTCGCCGCGCGGGTCTCGTTCAAGGACAGCCTGTTGGTCCCCACCCTGCTCGTGGACATCGCCCACGCCATCGCTGGGCGGACATCCTGGAGCGCCTGCACGAAGCTCCATCCTGGGCTCGACCGAACCATGCTGGCCAGCCTCGCGGCCAGCGGCCTTGGGACCCTCGAAGTCGGCTTGGAGACCATCCATCCCCTGGCCCAGGCGTTGGTGGACAAGCAGCAGGCGCCAAAGCTGCTTGCGTCCCTCCTCGATGCCGCGACTGCGACCGGTGTCTCCATCGTGGTGAACGCGATGACGGGCTTCCCCCACATCGACCCGCGGGAAGAGGAGGAGGCCTTGGCGACCGTGGAACAGGCCATACGTTGTCGGCCCGGGCTGGCAGCCCGGCTGGAGCACCATCGCTTCGAACTCGAGCGCCGCTCACCCATGGGCCTGAACCCAGATCGATACGGGATCGAGGTGGTGGGAGCGTGGCCTTGGAGTTCGGTCCTGGACTGGCGGGCAACGCAACTGACTGGCTTTGACAGGACATATTCCGCCGGTAGTAATACTGAAAGGCCAAGGGATCTCATAGTACCTCGCCGAGCCTGGCCACGCTAGCGATCCGCAAGACGTAGCCCCCTGGACTGGCATGCCACTCGGCCGGGGGAGCGAGAGCCGCCCAGAGGTACGCAGGAAGGGGTTT
>ERZ761602.5218-NODE-5218-length-15609-cov-4.783335_pt1 | contig 15609 bp, 8 predicted proteins | sample MGYA00512165_ERZ761602 | MGnify/ENA primary metagenome ERZ761602 (study PRJEB28899, sample SAMN02445085) | bioreactor sludge metagenome | biome: EBPR sludge; isolation source: Thorneside wastewater treatment plant | place: Australia: Brisbane, Thorneside...
ACGCTCACGTGACGTCGGGTCGCTCGGCCTGGCGGCCGGCTCCAGAAACGTCAATCCTCGTCGTCGACGATCACCACGGGCGGTCGCTTCTCGCGCTTCTGACGCTTCTGCTCCACCGCGAGGCGTCGGCGCAGCTTCGTCTTCTCGCTCGGCTTGCGGCCCGGCAGCGCGATCTGCTCGGCGAGCGGCTCCTCGAACGAGCCGGGCGCGTGACCGAGCTCGAAGATCGTGACCTCGCGCCGCGAACGCTCGCCGACGCGTAGCGGCACCACCGCCGCACCCACCCCCGCGCCGACGTAGACCGCACCTTGCGGATCGTCCGGCTGCGGCGCGCGTTTGCCGTAGAGCCCGTGCACGTAGCGGTGGCCGGCGAGCTTGCCCACCGCGAGCTCGTGCAGCTTCGCGAGCGTGATCTGCCCCGCGTGGGTATGCCCCGCGAGCACGAGCGGCACGCCCTGCGTCCAGAGCTTGTCGGCCTCTTCGGCGATGTGGCTGAGCCCGAGCGTCGCGACGTCACGTCGCAGACCCTTGCTCGCGCCGCGCCAGTCCGAGTGCCGCGTGTAGGCGTCGTCGAGGCCGAGCACCTGGAGCTGCTGGTGCCGCAGCGTGATCGTCGTCCAGGCGTTGTCGAGCAGCTCCACGTTCGGTGCGCGCCGCAGCGCCCACCGCACCTCCTTGGCGCCGCTCCAATGATCGTGGTTGCCGAGCACCGCGAAGACCGGCGCCTCGATCGCGTTCATCACGAAGGTGAGCTCGTCGAGGTAGAGGTGGCTGTGGCAGACGAAGTCGCCCGTGATCACCACCGCGTCGGGCTTCGCTTCGTTCGCGATGCGGGCCGCCTCGAGCTGTGCCTCCATCGGCGTGACGCGTCCGACGTGCAGGTCCGTCAGGTGCACGATGCGCAAATGCTCGAGCTGCTCGGCGTGCGCGAGCGGGCCCGCGAAGCGACGGATCCGGAACTGCTTACGGAAGTCCTTCTTGCTCGGCTTGCGCCCGAAGCGGCGGACGAGGTCCTCGACCTCCGTCTCGGGGTGACCCGGAGGCATCGAGTCGCGCGCGTCGCCCTCTGGCTTGCCGGTCGGCCCTTCGCCTGCGTGCGACCCATCGCTGTCGTCGCTCGCGCCACGACGCCCGGAGGAGATCTTCAGCACGGCGCGAAGCATAAGGCAGGTGTCGACCTCGGGGGAGTCGACGTCGGGAGATGCCGAGGCGCGGCGGCGACGTGGAGCCGTCCGTGCCCACGTTCACGTTCACGTTCACGTTTTCACGTTCACGTTCACGTTCACGTTCACGATGCGCGCACGATGCGCGCACGAAAACGAGTCGATCCTCGCGGACCGACTCGTTCCCGTCACACGTCGAAGCTCAGCGGTTGCGACGCTCCATCCGCCAGCGCCGCACCACGTCGACCCGCCCGATCGCGGCACGCTCGCCCGTGAGCTCGAACGGGATCGTCTGCCGCTCGCCGAGCACGTTCACCACCACGCTGCCGCGCACCGGCGATCGATCCTCGTCCGCGCGCACGACCTCCACGTAGTAGCTCCCGTTCGTCGCGCGTCGCAGGCCGAGCCGCTCGGCGCCACGCCGCGTCGCGTCTTCGCCCACCACCGAAGTGCGCCCGCCCATCCACGACAGGCGCGTGCCCTCCGGCGTCACGAGCGTGAGGTCCACGTCCGGTCCCGACCACGTCGCGTCGAGCATCAGCTCGCCCGTGACGCGGCTCGGGGTGGGCGCGCGATCCGCCGCGCTCGTGATGCGCGACCGCACCTCGCTCGGCGCAAGCTCGACCAGACGTTCCGCGGACGCGCTCCGACCGAGCCCACGCTCGCAACGCATCGCGGCCGCCACACGCTCGACCTCGTCGGGCTTGCCCTCCGCGAGCGCCACGCGGTGCGCGCACGCGCGCATCGAATCGCCCGCGCGCTCGAAGGCCGCCGCGAGCCGCTCCTGCACGCGCGCCTCGTCCGGATCGAGATCCACGGTGCCGCTCAAGAGCCGCAGCGCCTCCGCGCGACGCCCCTGTCGACCGACCACGTCCGAGAGGTACGTGAGCGCCTCCACGTCGAGCCGATCGCGCGCCATCCACTGCCGCGCGATCTCCTCCGCGCGCGCGAGGTTCCCCGCGCGGCTCAGCGCCCGCACGAGCTCACGATGGCGGTCGCGGCTGTTCGGCTCCGCGCGCAGGCGCTCCTCCGCCACGCTCACCGCGGAGAGATCACGCTCGCGGATCTCGCTCGAGCGCGCGACGGTGCCTTCGCGGAACCAGACCTTCTGCATCCAGAAGCCGCCCGGGCGCGTGGTCGGCATCGGTCGACGACGGACCTCTTCGACCGACACGCGATCGTCCATCAGCGCGTCCGACGCCTCCAAGCGACGGGGAGCGCTCGGCGCGGGCGCAGCTTCGGCCGCGGGAGCGTTCGTCGAGGCGCCGCTCGCCGCGCGCATGGCGCCTCCCCCCGCGCGCCCGTAGCCCGACCCGGAGCCCGAACCAACGGCGAGCCCACCGAGCCCCTCCGCGCCGCCGACGTCGAGCAGTCCTTCGGACTCGCCGTACTCCATCGCCTCTTCGCCGGTCCACTGCACCGCCGGCCGCGCGCGATCCACGCCGAACGCGCGGAACATCGCCTCGCTCTCGAGCACCAGCAGCGACGTGTGGCGCGACATCACGCCGAAGCCCTTCGAGAGCGCGACGATCCGCGGCACGTCCGCGCCGCGCCCCGCGAGCTCGAGCGCCTCGATGGTCTTGCTCGCCCACTGACGCGGCACGAACGCGTTGCCCGCGCTGCGCGAGATCGCGAGCTGCACCGGGTAACGCTGCTCGAACGCCTGCCCCGCGACCACGCCGCGCAGCACGACCTCGCCGCGCACGTCCTCACGCTCGAGCCGCGCCGCCACGAGCAGCTCTTGGCCCGCGCGAACGGAGGGAAGCTCACGCGGCGCCACCTCGACCACCCCGCTCGGCAGCTCGAGCTGCACCTTCTCGAGGCGCACGCCGTACGTCGCTTCGAGCACCGCGAGGGCGGCCTGCCCCGTCGACTGTCCCGGCACGAAGGGCACGTACGCACCGCCGCCGACCCGAGCGAGCGCCGCCAGCACCACCGCATCCGCGTCCTGTCCGATGCCCACCGTGGTCAGCGTCGCGCGCCCGCTCACGATCGCGCTCACCTCGGCGGAGAGCGTCGACGCGCGCCGCGGGCCCACGCTCGCAATGCCGTCGCCCACGTACACGAGCTCCAGCTCACGCTCGCCGCCCGCGCGCAGCCGCTCCGCGTGCGAGATCGCCTCGCGCATCGCGAACGCCAGATCGCTCGCGCCCGCCGGGGGCTCCTTCTCGAGCAGCTCCACGATCTGTTCGGCCGCGTGCGCGCCCGGCGTCTGCATCTCGCCCGCGAGCGGACGACAGCCCATCGCGTCGCACGCCAGCGCCGTCACGCGATCGCGTCGATCCATCTCCGCGACCATCCCGCGCACGAGCCGGGTCGCGCGCTCGTAGCGCTCGCCGAACATGCTCTGGCTCGCGTCCACCACGACCACGTAGTCGCGCGGTCGCGCTTCGGTCGCACCCGGCAGCTCGGGCCGCAGCGCGAAGAGCGCGTAGGGCCGCGAGTCCGCCGCGATCGTGCGGTGCTCGCGCAGCACCTCTTCGGCCTCGCGCGTCTGCTCGGGCGCCGGCGCCACCGCGGGGCCCGCGTAGGTCCAGTGCCGCAGCTCGCCGCGATCCATCGCGCTCGCGTAGTCGATCACGAGGTCACCGCTCGGCTGGAAGTCCTCGCGCACGTAGCGCAGCCGCTGCGCGCCTTCTTCCTGCTCACGCACCAGCTCGTAGCCGCGCGTCTTGGCCTCGGCCTCGCCAGCGATGCGCACGTCGACCTCGAAGTGGCCCACGCGCGTCGAGTCGTCGTTGCCGTGCGCGAGCGGGTACACGTAGCGGCGCCCTTCCCCGTGCGGCGCGAGCGTCTGCTCGTACGCGATGCGCACGCGGCGCTCGCTGCGCGCGTCGATGGGGAAGATGCGCAGCTCGAAGCGTCCACCCTGCTGCCACTCGAGCAGCGCGGGATCGCGCCACGGCCCGGACACCCAGATCCACTCCTCCTGCTGCTGACGCTGGCTCTCCGGCGTCGCGTTGCGGATCACGCCGCGCCAGATCGCGGCCGCGCGATCCTTCGCCACGAACGCGCCCTCTTCCCACTGCCCCTCGACCTCGAGCGAGAGGCTCGCGATGCGCGCGTCGGGCGGCATGGGGAAGCGGTAGACACCTTCGAGGGTCTCGTCGCTCTCGTTGCGGAAGGTCTCTTCGATCTCAGTGCGCGCGACGTTGCCGACGATGCGCACCGTGACCCGGTGATCCGCGAGCGTGAGCGGGCGCTCCTGCTCCTGACGCTCACCCGGACGGTGCGCGCGCAGCTCGCCGAGGCCCGGGATTGGAAGATCGTCCTCCGCGTCGCCGCCGAGCTCGCTCCACGCGACCGAGCCCGCGAGATCGACCGCGTTGACCACGTGCGCGCCGTCCGCCCGCACGAGCGCTTCTTGGCCCGCTTTGAGATTCGCGGCCGCGCCCGCGGTCGGGCTCACGCGCACCTCACCGCGCAAGACGCGCACGCTGCCCTGCGCACCGTCGACCGTGACGAGGAACTTCGTGCCGAGCACCTCGACGCGACCCATCGGGCTGTTCACCTCGAAGCGCGGACCGCTCGGCTGGTGCGCGACATCGAAGAGCGCCTCTCCACGCGCGAGCTGCACGGTGCGGCCCGCGGCGAAGGAGAGCTCGCTGTCCTGCTGCACCGTGACGATCGAGCCGTCGCCCATCACGAGCCGCGCGCGCGTCCGCGCGTCCGTTCGCAGCAACGAGCCCTCGATCGACTCCCCGACCGTCAGCGCGCGCTCGCCCTGCGGCGACACGAGCACGAGCCCCGCGCCCGCGAGCGCGTCGACGCGTACCGTCGACGCCGCGACCGGCACGTCCACGCCGCCGACGTCGCCGACGCCCTGACGCATCTTCCACACGAGCCCACCCGCGCCGACCGCGAGCACCGCGACCGCTGCGGCTGCGAAGAGCCCGGCGCGCGAACGCGTGGGCTTCACGGGCGTGGCCGCGACGGCGCCACTCGAACCGGCGTGCGACGCAGCGGACGTGTGCGAGCTCGGGCCGCTCGCTCCGCTCGAGCGGCCGGCGGTAGCGGTCGAAGGCGCGCTCGACGACGCAGACGCGCTCGAGGATGTAGACGCGCTCGAGGACGAAGGCGCGCTCGGCGCCATCGGTGAAGCCTCCACCCGCGTCTCGGGCAGCGGGGCGAGACCAGGCGCCCAACGCGCGTCGCTCGCGGGGACGGCGGGCGAGGCGGAGGTGCTCGACGCGCTCGCCGGGCTCGACGTGCTCGACGTCCCACTCGGAGCGTTCGGGAGCTGCGGCGCCATCGTCCCGAGCGGCAGCGTGCTCACCGAGGGCGCGACGTCGATCTGCGCGAGCACCCGCGCCTCGAGATCGGCGGGCACCACGAAGCCCGCCCCCGCGTCGTGCGCCTGCTGCGCGGTCCGCCGCGCTTCGTGCAACACGTCGCGCGCGTCGTCGTCGTCCGCGAGCACGTCGGCCCACTTCGCGAGCGTGGCCGCGTCGCCGTCCACCAAGAGCGCGAGGTCGTCGAGAAAGGCTTCGTTCTGTTCGGGAGTCATCGGTCCACCTCGGAGAGGAGCGTGCGGAGTCGGGCGAGGGCGCGGCTCGTGCGCTTGCGCGCGGCCGCTTCGTCGACGCTCTGAAGAAGCGCGATCTCGGCGAAGGAGAGGCCGCTCTCGTAGCGGAGCAGCAACGCCTCGCGGTCGGAGGGCTTGAGCTCCTCGAGCGCTTCGCGGACACGCTCGCCGCGCCGTCGACGCTCGAGCTCTTCGTCCGGCAGCGGCGCCCCCGCGCTCGCGTCGTGCACGAGCCGCAGCCGCCGCTCGCGACGCACGCGGGTCGCGGTTCGACGCGCGCATTGGCGCCGCACGATGCCCAGCAACCACGCGCGCACGCTGCCCTCGCCGCGGTACCCGCTCATGGCGTGGTAGGCGGCGACGAGGCTCTCTTGGAGCACCTCCTCCGCCTCCGCCGCGTCGCCCAGGAGCGCCATGCACAGGCGCCCCATCGATCCCGCGTGTGTGCGCGTGCAGTGCACGAGCGCGTCGCGGTATCGCCCCTCCCCGATGAGCGCCGCGATCGGGTCGGCATCGCCAACCCCACCCGGCACGAGCTCCGTCTGGATCGCCATCACGTCCCCCTGTGCTCGCGTCGCGCGAGTTCGTGACCGAGTTTTTTCGATTCACGCTCGCGCACGTCCGAAGCCTCCGCCCCGCAGCGGCCCTCGGTCCCTCGACGACCGTGAAGATCGCACGAACTGCGGGCAATCCGAAGCGTGACCGCCCGAACGAGCCCCTCGGCCGGCGTGGGTCTGACGCAGCGCGTTGAACGGGCGGCGTCCGGGTGGTACCTCACGCGCGCCATGACCCTCGATCTCGCGAAGCGCCTCGACGTCGTCCAACCCTCCGCCACCGTCGCGATCGCCCAGAAGGCACGCGAGCTCCAGGCCAAGGGCATCGACGTCCTCTCCTTCAGCGTCGGTGAGCCCGACTTCGACACCCCGCTCGCGATCCGCGACGCGGCGAAGAAGGCGATGGACGCGGGCGCGACGCGCTACACCGCGAGCGGCGGCATCGTGGAGCTGCGCCAAGCGATCGCCGAGCGCTCGGCCGCGCGACGCGGCGGCGTGAAGCACTCGCCCAACGAGGTGATCGTCTCGGTGGGCGCCAAACACACGCTCTTCAACCTCGCGCTCGCGCTCTTCGAGGAGGGCGACGAGGTCGTCATCCCCGCGCCCTATTGGGTCAGCTACCCCGAACACGCGCGCATGTTCGGTGCCGAGCCAGTCTTCATCGAGACCACCGCGCAGGACGGCTACCGCGTCTCGCCCGCGCAGCTCGAGGCAGCGATCTCGCCGCGCACGAAGGCCGTCGTGCTCTGCTCGCCCTCGAACCCCACCGGCGCCGCGTACTCCGGCCCGCAGCTCCGCGCGCTCGCGGACGTGCTCGCCAAACACCGCTGCTGGATCATCGTCGACGAGATCTACGGCGAGCTCGTGTACGGAGGCTTCGAGCAGAAGTCGATCCTCGAGGTCGCGCCCGAGCTCCGCGATCGCATCGTGATCGTCGACGGCGTCAGCAAGACCTACGCGATGACCGGCTGGCGCATCGGCTGGATGCTCGCGCCCAAGCACCTCGTCGACGCCTGCAACACCGTGCAGGGCCAGGCCACCACGAACCCGACCACCATCGCGCAGTGGGCCACCGTCGCCGCGCTCACCGGCTCGCAAGATCCCGTGGTCGAGATGCGCACGGCGTTCGAGAAGCGTCGTCAGCTCGTGGTCGAAGGCATCAACGGCACCACCGGCCTGAGCTGCCCGACGCCGGAGGGCGCGTTCTACGCGTTCGTCGACGCGAGCCCGCTGATCGGCAGGAAGACCCCGAGCGGCGTGGTGCTCGCCGACGACCTGCAGCTCTGCGCTTACCTCCTCGAAGAGGCGCGCTGCGCGATGGTGCCCGGCAGCGCGTTCGGCGCGCCCGGCTGTTTCCGCATGAGCTACGCGTGCAGCGAGGCGCAGATCACCGAGGGCATCGAGCGTCTGCGCGGCGCGATCGCGAAGTTGGGTTGATCCCGCCGTTCGATCCGGTGTGACCGCTCGAGGTCGGTCACGTCGGATCGCGCGCGTTCGTTCGCACGCGTTCGTTCGCACGCGTTCGTTCGCACGCGTTCGTTCGCGCGCCTTCGTTCGCACGAGCACGTCAGCGGCGACGGCTGCCCGGCGCAGTCTCGTCTTCGAAGGGCGCGTCGCCCACCCGCGTCTCGTCGTCGAAGTCGAGCTCGTAGGGCTGCGCGCCTGGGGTCGTCTCCAGCGTGTACGGCGTCGCGCCGGGTGTCGTCTCGATCGGCGTCGACGTCTCCCCCGACGCCCTGGTCGTCGGATCCACGTACGCCGCGGAGCCCGCCGAGGTGTCGGCGTCGAGCTCGTCCAGATCGCGCACCTCGGGCGTTCGAATCGCCACGCTCGTCGCCACCGCCTGCGCGAGCAGCGAGTCCAGACCCGCGCCCGCGAACGGCGCCGTGGTGTCGTCGAAGCCGAGCCCTTCGTCGCGGTCGGGAAAGGTCGTGTCTTCGAAGCGCACGGGTCGAGGCGGCTCGCGGGAGGGCGGTCGCGGCTCACGGCGCGGGTCGCTCGCGGAGCGGTCGGCGGCTGACCCCGCCGACTTGGTGGAGCCGTCGGCGGCTGACCCCGCCGTGGTGTCCTCGAACGGCTCGATCATCCGCGGACCGCTCCGCGCCTTCGGGGTGCGCGTGGTCGGCGGCGTCGGCTCGGCCGGCGGCGTCGCCTCCACCGGAGGGACCATCACGACCTCCGGCGTCACGAACGAATCGACGGCGAACGTCGACTCGGACTCGAACGTCTCTGGAACCGCCGCGTGCTCTGGAACGAACGCGTGCGGCATCGGGACGCTCGATTCCCCGTGTGCGCCTTCGCTCGCGAGCAACTCGGCCACGCGTGAGCCGTCGAACGCGAAGGTCGACTCCGATTCGAAGGGATCCTCGACCGACGCGTGTGCCTCGAACGATGAAGCGGCCCCATACGAAGCAGAACCGAACGGGTGGGTCCCGAACGGATGGGACGCGGAGTGCGCGAGCGGCCCTTCCTCCGACGCTGGCTCGAGCTCGTCGTCCATCACCTCGTCGCCCATCACCTCGTCGTCCAGGTCCTCGATCGGATCACCGAAGTCGTCCTCCTCGTCGAGCACGTCCTCGGGGTCGAGCGGCATCGGCGCCTCGCTCTCGAGCAGCGCCATCGCGTCGTCGATCGCGTAGGTCTCGTCGTCGAACACGGGCGCGTCACCGAGCGCGGGCCCCGCGTCGAAGACGGGCCCCGCATCGAAGACGGGCCCCGCATCGAAGACCGGCGCAGGGTCGAACGCAGGGGCCGGTTGGCGGCGAGCTTCCTCGATCGCGCGCGCGGGCCGCGTGTCACGCGGAACGTCGTCGTCCATCGGCACCGGCTCGTCGAGCACCGCGTCCGGAAAGAGCGCGCGCACGTACTCGCCGACCGCCTTGCGCTTCATCGTCAGGCGCGTGTCGTACGCGAACGAGAGCAACGCGTCGTGCATCTCCTGCGCGGACTGGAAGCGTCGATCCGGATCGGGCGCGAGCGCATGCAGCACGATCTGTTGCAGCACCGGCGGCACGTCGCCTCGAATCGCGCGCAGCGGCGGCACCGCCGCTTTCTGCACCGCCATCACCGTCTCGATGTCGTTGCGCCGCGCGAAGAGCCGCTGGCCCGTGAGCCACTCGAACATGCACACGCCGAGGCTGAAGAGATCGCTGCGCGAGTCGATCTCGAGCCCGCGCGCCTGCTCCGAAGAGAGGTACGCGAGCTTGCCCTTCACCACACCCGCCTGGGTCGTGACGAGCCGTCCCGCGGCCTTCGCGAGCCCGAAGTCGATCACCTTCACGCCGCCTTCGAACGAGACGAGCACGTTCGAGGGCGAGACGTCGCGGTGGATCAGGTTCAGCGGTCGACCCCCCGCGCCGTGGGCCTCGTGCGCGTGCGCGAGCGCCTCGCAGACCTTGGTCGCGACGTAGAGCACGAAGGGGATCGGCAACGGCGTCGCGGCCTGGACCTGACGATCGACGACCGCGCCCATGTCGCGCCCGTGCACGTACTCCTGCGCGATGAAGAACGTGTCGCCCTCGCGCCCGAGGTCGTAGATCTGCGCGATGTTCGGGTGCGAGAGCTGCACCGCGATCTTCGCTTCGTCGACGAACATGCGGACGAAGTCGTCGTCCTCCGCGACCTGCGGGAGGATACGTTTGATCGCGACGAGCCGCTCGAAGCCCTCCTCGCCGCGCTGCCGTGCGAGGAAGACCTCCGCCATCCCGCCCATCCCGATCCGTTCGAGCAGCTCGTAGGGTCCGAACGATCGGGACGCGGGGAACACGAGCTGCAGGATCGGGGGCCCACGGGCCGCGGTCAACCTCGACCACGCGGCGTCATCCGGACATCACGGTCCACGGGCCGGCGTCAGGTCCCGAAACGATCCCAATACAAGAGCAGCGCGAGGCTCTTGCCGTCCACGAGCCCACCGTCACGGATCGCGCGCATCACCTCGTCCCACGTGCGCACGGCCACCGCGATCTCCTCCGTGGGATCGAGCTCCTGCGTGCCCGCGACCAAGCCCCGCGCGACGAAGCCGTGCATCCGCTCGTCGCAGATCCCTGGGCTCGCGTAGAAGCTCAGGAGCGGCTCGATCGCGCTCGCGACGTACCCCGTCTCCTCGCGTAGCTCACGCGCCGCTTGGTCGATCGGCGCTTCGTCGCCTTCGAGCGTGCCCGCCGGCAGCTCCAGCAAGGTCGCGCCGAGCGCGACGCGTCGGTTCTCGATCAACACCACGCGCCCGTCGTCGAGCAGCGGCAAGATCACCACCGCGCCCGGATGCCGCAGCACCGCCTTCGTCTTCGTCGAGCCATCGCGCCCGACGAGCTCCAGCACCTCGAGCGCCACGCGAGAGTCGCGATAGACGACCTTCCCGCTCACTCGCGCACCGCCTCGACCACGTGCGTGCCTCCTCCGACGCACGCGACCTCGTGGCGCCCGTCGCGCAGCGTGACCGACGCCGCCGCGCCGTCGCACGTGATCGCCCAGTCTCCCTCGGGGAGCCGAAGCACCGTCGGCGCGGTGATCGCGTCGTCACCGTCGTACGTGAGCACGAGCCGATCGTCGGCCCACGACCAGCCGCGCGGCCAACCGGCGATGCGCTCCGGGAAGCCGCGATCGAAGAGCGCCACCATGGCCTCGCGCTGCACCCACACACCATCCTCGCCCTCGCCTTCGAAGTCGTGGAAGCCCCAGCTCCCCTGGCTGTCTTCCTTCCAGAGCCAGACCGCGGAGCTCGCGCCGACCTCGTCCTGCAGATCGAGCTGCATGCGGTAGTAGTCGGCCGCGCGAATGCCGGCCGGGTCGTAGCCGAACTCGCCGATGAAGAGCGGCGTGCCCCAGCGCGCCGCCTCGTCCGCCGCGGTGCGGTTCCCTCGCCGCAACGTCGCGATCGTGAAGCTCTCGCGTTGCGCGTCGGTGCCGATGAAGGAGAGCGTGTAGACGTGTGGCGCGTACACCGCGCCCTCGACCGGAAACGGCGCGCCCGGCGTGCCCGACGCGTCGGCGAGGTTCCGCTGCAGCGCGGGCGGCTCGAAGAACACGAGCTGTCGCGTCACCGCGCGGATCGCCTCCGCGACCGAGACGTTCAAGCGACGCGTCTGATCGTCGTCCGCGACCGGCTCGTTGAAGACGTCGTAGCCGATCACCGCCGGATGATCCGCGAAACGCGTCGCGACGTGCGCCGCCATCGCCGCGTAGCGCGCTCGGAGTCGCTCGCCGTCCTCGGAGTCGCCGAAGAACGTCTCGAACGCGCGCAGCACCTGCCCGCTCGCGCGCCGCTCCGCGAGGTCGGTGAGCGGGCCCTCCAAGATCGTGTCGGGCGGCGGCACGATCGCCCAGAGCGGAGCACCGTCCTCCCCGATCCACTTCGAGTACGCGTCCTGATGCAGATCGACGAGCACGAAGACGCCCGCGTCCTCGCACGCATCGAGCACCGCCTGCACGCGGTCGAGGTAATCCTCCTCGTACGTCGGGGGAGTCGTGTCCTCCGGCTCCACGCCCGACCACTGCATCGGCAGGCGCAGCACGTTGAAGCCGAGCGCGCGCATCTGCGTGGCGTCGCTCGCATCGAAGCTCGGAATCGGCTGGAGCGGCACGCGCCCCGGTCCGAGGTCGACGTCGAAGACTCCGTCGATGCGTGCATTGACCCCGCGCAGGATCACCACGCGTCCTTCGGCGTCGACGAAGTGTTGGCAACGCGTCGAGAGCGGCCCGAAGTCCCCCGCCGCGCGATCGCAGGTCGGCATCGTCATCTCGGCGTCCGCGCCCGAGTCGGCGGGTGCGTCGATGGAGGCATCGACCGTGGCGTCGAGTCCCCCGTCGCGTGGCGCGTCGTCGTCGCCGCAGGCGAGCCCCGCCGCGAGGAGCCCGAGCAGCGCGACGCGTGGGCCGTGGTGAGCGAAGAGAACGGAGAAAAGAACGGAGAAACGAACGGCGAAGAAGCGAAGCATCGACGAACGATAGCCGCTCTCCCCGCGAGAGAAAGCCGCACGAGGCGTGAGAACGCAGTCACGCCTGCGAGCGACGCTCGCCTACACGCGACGTACGCCCATCACTCCGCGAGCTCGCGCCAGACGGCGAGCGCCCGCGCCCAACGCGCGTGTCGAGCCGCGTCGTCGAGCCGCGCATCGACGTGCAGCCACGCGCCGTCGCGCTCGAGCAGACGCGCCGCGAGCTTCGCGCCGTGCATCCACGACACGCGCTCGCCTTCGCGCGCGCCCTCGATCAACGTCGTCGGCCACGCGCCTTCGCCGTTCACGCGGTGGTAGGGCGAGAGCAGCCGCAGCCACGCCCACGCGGTCGGATCGCTCGGATCGCCGTACTCCGCGCGCCACAACGCCGCGTTCGGCAAGCGGTCGAAGCGCAAGAGATCCGTGACGGGTCCGTGGAGCACCGCACCCACCACGAGCTCCGGCTCGCGCGTGAGCAGACCGCTCGCGGTGAGGCCGCCGTGGCCCGCGCCGTAGAGCGCGACGCGCGCCCCTTCGTCTCGCAACGCCGCGACCGCCGCGCGCAGATCCGCGACGGCCCCCGACTCGCCCGCGCCGCGTCCGTCCTCGTGCCACGCGCTCGCGTGACCACCACCACCCCGCACGTCCACGAACGCCCAGCGCCCGCCGTCCTCCAAGTGCGCCGCCACGCCCGCCCGGAACGCCGGCGTCGCGCTCACCCCGAAGGCCCCGAGCGCCTCGACCACGACGAGCGGCGACGTGCTCGCTGCCGCGTCCGCGTCGCTCGTCGCGCTCCACACCTCCGCGACCTCGAAGGTCACCGCACGCTCGCCGACCGTGCTCCGCAGCGTACGACGGCGCACCTCGAGCCGCGGCGCCTCGTCGAGCCACGTGACCTCGCCTTCCACCGACACCCGCGCGCGCGCGCTCGGCGTCCGCGGATCCATCCACACCAACGTCGCGCCGCGCGCATCGCCGTCGATCGCCGTCACGAGCCCGAGCCCGAGCGCGTCGAGCTCCCTCACCTCACCCGTGGGCGACACCAAGACGAGCGCGTCACCGAGCCCGCGCCGCACCACCGCGAGCACCCGCTCGCCGCACGCGGCGAGCGCGAGCACCCCCGGCATCGGCACCGACGTCCAGCCCGACGCGCGAATCGCCCGCGCGGACCGAGCGATTCGGAGCACCCCCGCTGCGGGATCCGCGACCACCACGTGATCGGCGACGACGATCGCCGGCGGCCCCGCAGGAAGCTCCGCCAGCTTTCGAAAGAGCACGGGCCCCGTCCGCAGCCACACCGTGCGCTCTTCGCCCCGCTGCGCCTCGATCCACGCGGGCCCGTTCGGGATCGCGTCCATCCGAACTGCGTCTCCGTCGCGCAGCTCCGTCAGCACCACCGGATCGTCGACCGCGCCCGCTCCGACGAAGCGACGCCGCACCGTCACGCGCCCGCGCCCTTCGAGCGCGTAGAGCAGGACGTCGTCGCCTTCCCATGCAGGCGGCACGGGGACGACCGCCGGCACCGGTCCGTCGACCACCGCGCCGGTCCAGTCGTGGATCTGCAGATGCGGCGAGGGCACGGCTTCGGTCGGGCCGAGCACGAGCGCCACGAGCTTGCCGTCGGGTGACGCCGAGAACGCGAGCGCGCCGGTCAGCGGCAGCGTGGCCTGGGCGTCCTCCGCCTCGAGCTGCGCGATGCGCCCGCGCTCACGCACGACCTCGATCACGTGTCCGCGCGTCAGCGTGGCGATCGAGCGAGCGCGCGGCGCCGCGTCGAGGCGCGCGATGCGATCCACCGACGTCGGATCGACCGGCCAACGCTCCGCCGTCCGCGCGCGCGCGTGCTCGAGGAACCGCGCGACGAGCTCCGAGTCGCGCTCGAGCGCGCGGTACGGATCCGCGATCAGCTCCTCGCCGCGACGCTCGAACACCGCGTGGTCTTGCAGCTCCGCGAGCAACGCGAGCCCCTCGGGCGCCGGGGGCGGCGCGGGCGGCGGCGGCGGCGGCGGCAACGGCGGCGGCGGCGGCGCCGTCCGACAGGCCACCACGCCGCAGGCGAGCGATAGCGCGAGAAGGACTCGGTGGCAGCGGGAGATCACGAGGGACCTGGAGGAGGAAGAGAGGAAGTCGGCCTCGACATCGGGAGTGCTCACGACGGCGGCCCGAGCTCGCCGCTCTCGTCGACGAGCACCGGAATCCCACGACGCGGCGCGCGCGAGACGTCGCCGAGCACCCGACCGGGCAGCACGCGCACCGGCACCGGGCGCTCGAGCTGGAAGACGTAGCCGCCGTAGTCGATGTCGAAGCGGAAGGTCTCCTCGCCCACCTCCACCACGCGGTGGAAGTCGATGCGCGAGTGCCCGATCCGTCGGTGCGCGCGGTGCGCGAGGATGAAGCTGAAGAGCGCGAGCGCGCGGTGGTTGTGCAGGCGATGGCAGCCGTGCGACGCGCGTCGCCACACGCTCGTGTAGTCGACCGAGCCGTGCGTGCGGATCCCTTGATCGCGTCCGAGCTGAAGCCGATCGCCGTCGCGTCCGACGACCGGCCGGTGCATGCCGGCCACGAGCCCGTACGCGCTCGCGTAGCCCGGGCCGAGGAGCGTGTCCTTCGTCTCCGTCACGAGGTGCCCCGTCTCGTCGATGCGCGACTGCGTCACCAGATCGCTCGCAGGCGTGTTGATCGGCGGCAGCCACACCGGCGCCCCCACCACCTGCGCCCACGCGAACTCTCCCGCGGGAGACTCTTTGTACTGCCACTCCAGCCGACGACCACGGCGCTCGAGGTTCCACCCGCCGACCGTGGTCGGCCACTGCACGAGCGGGATCCGAGCCCCTTCGAAGCGCACGTAGAGCGTGAGCGTCGGGCGATGCTCGACCGGCAGCGAGCGCGGCTCGCCCTCTTCGTCGAAGGGCGGCTCGTACCATTGGTCGCCGCGATCGATCTCCGCTTCGATCTCCAGCTCGCGCTGCGCGTACCACACCGGCAGCGGCATCGGATCGATCGCGGCGTTCTCGTGATCGCCCGGCACGAGCGCGAGGCCTTCGAGGAAGGCGAGCGCGCGATCGAAGGTCTCGAGCCCGAAGGCGCGCTCCACGTGCGCGCGCAGCCGCGACTCCAGATCCGGCACGTCGACGCCGTCGATCGCGGGCGCCGAGCCATCCTCCAAGATGCCGAAGTCGAGCCGAACCCGCTCCGCGATCACGCGCACGAGGTCGCGACGCGCCAGCTCGGTCGGCGAGAGCCGCAACGCGTCGAGCGTGGGCCCCGCGAGGCTGCCGCGGCTGTAGATGCGGTGGCGTCGCTCGAAGCCTTCGAGCGCGCGACGCGTGCGCGCGTCGAGGTCGCGCCCCACCGGCAGCGGCTCGTCGCCGAAGAAGCCTTCGCACTGCAGGCGTCGGCGCGTGGCGTCGAGCCCGCGTCGCCAATGCAGCTCC
>ERZ761602.5219-NODE-5219-length-15601-cov-14.078477_pt1 | contig 15601 bp, 16 predicted proteins | sample MGYA00512165_ERZ761602 | MGnify/ENA primary metagenome ERZ761602 (study PRJEB28899, sample SAMN02445085) | bioreactor sludge metagenome | biome: EBPR sludge; isolation source: Thorneside wastewater treatment plant | place: Australia: Brisbane, Thorneside...
TTTATTTCTCACAAGCCCACGCCGCAAAGCGGCGATTCTTCACGAACCATTGTATCAACATCTACGTCAATATCATTAGTAAGGGGTACATTTTGGATTTGCGTTCTAAATCTAAACCTCTTATTCGGCACATCACTGTTTTGAAGCGCTCTATTGGTGTTTGCATAAGCCCACTCCAGAGCTAAGGGCCATAGAGCCAACTGCACCTGTCCCAATGGTGGCACGTCAAATGTTACCGCAGGAAATCTGTTTTGTAGAAACGCAAGTGCATTGTCCGTCACAATGGACAAAACATCAATTACTGCCGGGCAAGTATTAAAGCCTTCGTCACAAATTTCCGGAGTTGACATTTGTGCCGCTTCTATTCCATCCATACCGCAGTCTGCAACTGCTGTTTCTGAATGATCTTTTAGCATTACCAATGCAAATTCTTTTCCCAACGGAGCGATTGAGTAATATTTCGTTGGCGTTTGTATTCCACCAATAAACCCCTCAGGGCGTCTTAACAAAAAAAGATAACCATAACTCTCTTTCAACTCGCCATACCATGTGTAATTATCCGGGGCTTCCTGTTCAAAATCCTTTACAACAAATGTATATTTTGAAGTATCTCCCGGTAACGACACAGAAATACGGTTGTTGGAAACTGCATCTCGTATATCTTTAATAGCGACCACCTCACTCGCTAAAGAACCGCCATCCAGCCTCCAACCGGATAGTATCTGGCGTTGAGAAATATTGAGGTCAATATTTTCATTTTTTAGATCAAATAACTCCTTAGTAAAATTTATGCCCCCCTGTCGCCCTTGTGCCTTCATAAGTAAAGGCAATATTATCACAAGGAATAGCAGCATGGCCTTTGAGCCAATGCTCACCAGAAATATGGATGGTTGTGATCTCATTGTTTATTGGTTTTGATGTGATACAATGACTGGCAACTCAATACCCTCCTGCACCACTGCACCGCAGCGATGAAATCATACAGCACACTTCACAGCGCCCTAAGTGTCCTGTCCGCCTTTCTAAGTGTTGTTCGTTGATCCGGGCCTTATCTTTACTTCAAATGCTAAAACTGTCGGAGCCTTCGGATTTGTGTTTGTTTTTCAATGAAGCAAATGTACAAAAAAAAACGACCCTCCAATTTTTTTAACATTTATTTTTGTAAGAATAAAAAAAGGAGAAATAGTATAGTGTAAACACATCAAGCAGTGGGGCAAAAAACAAAATTCGCAAACCACCGGCTATTGAATATATCTGCGGCGGTTTTGACTGCTTGGGCAGGTAGAATCCGCCGGATAGCAGCACGAAATGGAAGCTTGCGCCGGCGGGCGTAGATGAGGATGGAGGCAGACATGGCGCTCAAATTTCGCAAAAAGAAAGACAAAATGTAGCGCGAACCGCTCCAATCCAAATCTTTTCGCTTATTTTTATCTGAACAAATGCCAAACGCTGTCTGTATTTACAAAGCATCCTTATGCCATGAAGAAGATACTCTTAGTTGCTGTCGCTGTTTTTTGCACTCAATTGGCTTATTCTCAAGCTGATACGCCGAGGGTTAAGTCGCTGCCGCAAGAGGCCAAGGGCATTGTATATAACAAGGAGTTCACCGTTGATTTCAAAATGCACACCTCCGGGTTCGGGCTGGGCGCCAATTGGGGCAAGCTCAAAACTTACTACCGCACGCGCTTTTTCAATCTGGAACTGGCAGAGATCAAACACCCCAAAGAGATACGCCAGAGTTTCGACTTTCGCATTCCAAGTTCGGGCCGCATTTCCCGCTCGTTCATCTTCGGCAAACAGAACAATCTCTATGTGTTGCACGGCGGCATCGGTGAGAAGCGCTATTTTTCCGAAAAAGCCATCAACCGGGGGCTGGCAGTGGGCATCAGTTATTCCGGTGGGCCTACGCTGGGCTTGCTCAAGCCGTACCATTTAGATCTGATTCGCTTTCAGGAGCAAGACCCCACAAAGTTTTTTATCTCCGCCGAGTCTTTTTCAGAGGAAAATGCAGACAAGTTTTTAGACCTGAACAGCATCTATGGGGCATCAGGCTTTTCGCGCGGGTTCGACCAGATTTCCATCTCTCCGGGCGCACACGCCAAGTTTGCCATCCATTTGGATTGGGGCGCTTATGACGAATTTGTTAAATCCATTGAAGCCGGCGTTATGGTGGACGTTTTTTTCCAAACCATTCCCATCATGGTTGAATCTCCATTGGTACCCGACACCGGAAATCAATCGGTATTCTTCAACCTGTTTGTAAATTTGCAGCTCGGCAAGCGCCGTTAATTACCATTATGATAGAGTTGAATATTGTAGAATCCAAAGAAGAAAGACAACGCAAGCCCGACTGGCTGCGCGTGAAACTGCCCATTGGCCAAAACTACCGCCATGTGCGGCAATTGGTAGATCAGTACAGCCTGCATACCATTTGTCAAAGCGGTAACTGTCCCAATATGGGCGAGTGCTGGGGCGCAGGCACTGCTACCTTTATGATTTTGGGCAATACCTGTACGCGTTCCTGTTCTTTTTGCGCCGTAAAAACCGGTCGCCCCAACGAATACGACGAAGACGAACCGCGCAGAGTATCGGAGGCCATCCGGCTGATGGGGGTCAAACACGCCGTCATCACTTCCGTCAATCGCGATGAATTGGCCGACCGTGGCGCCGAAATCTGGTACCAAACGGTGCGCGCCATCAAGGAAAGTACGCCGCAGGTGACCATCGAAACGCTCATTCCCGACGTCAAGTCCACCTGGTCGGCGCTCGAACGCATGATCAGCGCGGGGCAGGAGGTGGTGTCTCACAATATGGAAACCGTGCAACGGCTGTATCGCAAAGTGCGCCCGCAGGCCAAATACGAGCGCAGTCTGGAGCAAATACGCCGCACCAAGGAGTACGGCAAACGCACCAAATCGGGCATCATGGTAGGATTGGGTGAGACAGAGGAGGAGGTTTTTCAAATCATGGACGACCTGTTGGAATACGGCTGCGATGTGCTCACCATCGGGCAATACCTGCAACCTACGAAAATGCACATCGAAGTGGCCGAGTTCATCCACCCCGACCAATTTGCCCGCTATACGGAAGTCGGCCTCGCCAAAGGCTTTCCTTTTGTGGAGAGCGGTCCATTGGTGCGTTCCTCTTATCACGCCGAACGGCACCTCTAAACGCGGCCCTACATGAATCAATCCCTGCGCATTGCCCGGATATTCGGCATTCCCGTACAAGTACACTGGTCGTTTGGCCTGCTCCTTGCCTGGGTAGCCTATATGGGGTATGAACAAGGCTGGACCCTGCGCGAGACGCTGTTCATGGGCGGTTTTGTGCTGGTGCTGTTCATTTGCGTTATTCTGCACGAGTTCGGTCATGCGCTCACCGCGCGCCGGTATGGAGTAGGCACCCGCGACATCACCATTTCGCCCATTGGCGGCATTGCCCGCTTAGACCGAATGCCCGAAAAGCCTTATCAGGAATTTATGGTGGCCATTGCCGGGCCATTGGTCAATGTGGCCATTTCCGGCATTCTTTCGGTGGTGTATCTGGTATGGTCGGGTGCAGGCAGTCAGGCATTGCAGCACTCTTTGTACGGCATCATTTTGCGCGACAGCAACTTTCTGCCCGGCGTATCTTCGGTGTTTGAGCTTTCCATTGTTACACTGATTGCGCTCAACGGCACTCTGGCGGTTTTCAACATGTTGCCGGCCTTCCCGATGGACGGCGGTCGCGTATTGCGGGCCTTGCTTTCGGTGCGCTGGGGACGCTCTACGGCTACGCGCATTGCCGCCGGACTGGGGCAGTTGCTGGCAGTGGGCCTGGCGATTTACGGCGCCTACACAGGCAGTTTTGTCACTATTCTCATTGGAGGTTTTGTTTTTCTGGCCGCAGCGCATGAGCACCGGGCTGTGCGAGCTGAAGAGTTCCTTTCCCACTACAAAGTATCGGACGTCGTTCGCACGCAGTTTTCCCGTTTTTTCACTTTCGATCCGGTGTCATTGCCTGCAGAGGCCATGCAACACGGATTGGAGCAATATGTATTGGTTTTCGACCCCGCTTATCAGGTGGTAGGCAGCCTGAGCGAAACGGTCGTTCTCATGGCCGTCAAAGAAGAACTGTACGACGCCCCCATCGAATCGCTGCCGCTGCTGCCCGCGCCGGAAGTGCGGCCCGAACAAACCCTGAAAGAGGTATTGCATATTTTTCAGACGGAAACCGCCCCCATCCTGCCTGTGGTGGAAAACGGCGCGCTCATCGGTGTAGTGGATCAACCGATGGTGGAGCATTTTTTGAGAAGGCAGAGGAAAAGATAAGCATAATGGGGAAAGCCGCTCTCCGAAACCGTAGATATGATAGGCAGAGATTTTACACTACCCCATATTATTGATTTCAGCCCGCACTTGCTGAACAAAAGACTCCTCTACTTCGAGTACCTCGCTGATGACTTTATCGTCAAAGCCTTTCAGAATCATATTGCGGCAGGCTAAGTAGGATTTATGGCGAATACCTATTTGTTCACCTTTTTGTATGCCGCGTTTTTCATATAGATCCAGCACGCTCATGGCCTCGGCTTGAACTTCGTTCGAGAGTTGTTCCAATACCTTTGTCATGTTCTCTTCATTTTTGATGCGGTTGAAAAAGTAAACGAATAAAGCTTTGAAATAGTTGCCATCGTCATCAACGGCGCTTTCCAGCAAAAATACCGCTTGATTTTGCAAATAAGCCTCATCAAAACTATGCTTCAGTGTCAACAGTGCCGAGATCAGCAGATGGTTGCGGAAAGCGGCCAGTATTTGTTCATCTGGATTTTTTTGGAGGTTGTGAAAAGCATATTCGAATTTCGACAAATAACACAAGATGTCTTCCGGCAGATGACCGAAGTGCTTCACAATAGGCTTGTACTCCCAAGGTTCCTCTCCATGATAAAACACAACAGGAACCACCAAACGCGGCGTCTGCCCGTTTTGAGCTTCCCGCCATAGGGATCCGCTGATGTAATACAACAATTGAAAGGGCGTATTTTTGTCAGGATGACTCTTATGTTCCAACAGCAAGCACAGATACACCTCTGTCTGGTCTTTCAACCGAACCGAAAAAACCAAATCGGTATAGGAGGCCTTTAGTGTGTCATCCACGAATGTGCCGTCCTCCCGTTGGAGGCTATCCCAGTCAACCCGGGAACAGAGTTCAATTGGCAGATATACCTCGAAGTATTCCCTGACCCGCCCAAGATCGGAGAACAGGTGCTTGAACAAAGCGTCGTGAGTGCGTACGGAGTTTGGCTGAGACATGAGGCAAAGATGAGTATTCCAGGGTGGTTTGGGGCAAATGCCTTTGAAAAACAAGCACTTGCCCCTGTATTTGTGTATATTACTTACCCGCTTCCGGTCGGAGGCTGCGTACCGTGCGGCCGGCCTGCCACATTTCGCTTTCGCGGAGTTCGCGGAGTTCTTCTTCCAATTTTACGCGGTAGTCGGGTTGGCTGTTGGAGTCAATAGAGCGCTGGGCTTCCTCGCCGGAGGCCACGCTGTTGTACAAGTCTTCAAACACCGGCGCAACGGCATCCCGGAAGCGGCCGTACCAGTCCAAAGCCCCGCGCTGTGCCGTTGTGGAGCAGTTGGCGTACATCCAGTCCATGCCGTTTTCGGCTACTAAGGGCATCAGGCTCTGGGTAAGTTCTTCCACTGTTTCGTTGAAGGCTTCGGAGGGCGTATGGCCGTTGCGGCGCAAACACTCGTACTGAGCGGCAAAAATACCCTGAATGGCCCCCATGAGCGTGCCGCGTTCGCCGGTGAGGTCGCTGTAAACTTCCCTTTTGAAGGTCGTTTCAAACAAATACCCCGAACCGATGCCGATGCCCAGTGCAATGACCCGGTCAAAAGCGCGGCCGGTGGCGTCCTGTGCGATGGCGTAGCTGGAATTGAGACCGCGACCTTCCAAAAACAAGCGGCGCAGGCTGGTGCCCGAACCTTTGGGTGCCACCAAAATCACATCGACATCGGCGGGCGGCACAATGCCGGTGCGCTCGCTGTAAGTGACGCCGAAACCGTGAGAGAAGTAAAGCGCTTTGCCGGCGGTCAGGTGAGGCTTCAGTACAGGCCAAACGGCAATCTGAGCGGCATCTGAAAGCAGGTATTGTATGATGGTAGCCTTTTGGGCGGCTTCCTCGATGTCGAAGAGGGTTTCGCCGGGCGTCCAGCCGTCGCGTACGGCTTTGTCCCAGGTGGCGGAGTCTTTGCGCTGCCCGATGATGACCTTGAAGCCATTGTCGCGCAGGTTGAGCGCCTGCCCCGGGCCTTGTACGCCATAGCCAATGATGGCAATGACCTCATCTTTGAGTATTTCGCGCGCTTTTTCCAATGGGAATTCCTCCCGCGTTACGACGTTTTCTTCCACGCCGCCAAAATTCAGCTTTGCCATGATGTTGCTTGTTTAGAGAAAGGTTAACGATGATTGATCTGAATGTTCATGTCCTTGAGATAAGTATTGAGGCGCTCCATAGCCTTCACAATGGCAATGCGGCCCGAACGAACAAATTCGTAAATGCCGATTTTTTCCAAATCCTGAAGCAAAGCTTCTGTCTCTGAGGCATGCCCGGTTTTTTCAATGACCACATATTCCGGCTCGATACATAGAATACGGGCATTGTGCGCACGAATGAGTTGCTCTACCGTATCGCCATTGCTGAATGCCTCTGTGGGGACTTTGTACAGCGCAATTTCCTGAAAAACAATGCCGTCGCGCTCATAATGAAACGCCTTGAGCACGTCCACCTGCTTGTCCAATTGAGCGACGAGCTTGTGTACCATGTCTTCGGTGACATTCACCACAATGGTGAATCGGTGGATACCGGGAATAGAGGATTTGGAAACAGTGAGGCTTTCAATATTGATGTGCCTGCGTGTGAACACGGCAACGATGCGCTGCAGCAGTCCGGTTTGATTTTCCGAAAAGACAGTGATGGTGAATTCCTTTTCCATTGTGAAGCACGGTTTTTCTGTTTGTTGACAAAAGCAGCATCACCGGCTTTATTTGGCAGAGCATCAAAAAGGGGCGCTATGAAATCTGCGCCTAAAAAGAAAGCCATTCCCGTTGCCAGGAATGGCTATATTGTTTTACTTCCGCTGGAGCAGAAGATTATTTCACGTCGCTGAAAAATTCTTTGACTTTGTCCTTGTGGACAATCACTTCTTTGTAAGTGTATTTGCCCGTTTTGGGGTCTTTGACCGGCTTTACCACACGTACATGGTCTTTGCCGGAACCTGCGTTGGCGGAACGTTGAGCTACACGCGCGTTTTTAGATACTTTTGCCATGTTGCAATTTTTTTAATTGGTTTCGGAAATCATTGATACGTCGAAAACAACCGGCCAATGCCGACAATAGTTCCCTTACTTGATTTCGCGGTGAACGGTTTTCTTCTTAAGAATCGGGTTGTACTTCACCAATTCCAAACGGTCGGGTGTGTTTTTGCGATTCTTTTGCGTGATATAGCGGGAAGTGCCGGCCATGCCGGAGGCTTTGTGCTCCGTGCATTCCATAATGATCATGATGCGGTTCCCTTTTTGCTTCTTAGCCATGGCTGCCGATGATTTTCAGATGGTAGATTTACTTGAGTTTAACGCCAGTGTCAACGCCTTTCTTTTCCAATTTCTTCAGATAAGCGTACAGACCCAACTTGTTGATGGTGCGCACTTCGGAAGTACAAACCTTGAGCGAAATCCATTCGTCGGTTTCCGGTATATAGAAACGCTTGGTTTGGATGTTCGGCAAAAAACGGCGGCGTGTTTTGCGGTTCGAGTGCGATACGGAATTGCCCGATACAGGGCGCTTTCCAGATAATTGACATACTTTCGACATGACGCGTGGTATCTTTTCTTTTCCCTCGGTAATTAAAGTTGAGTGACTCCGGCAGGACTCGAACCTGCAACCTTCTGATCCGTAGTCAGATGCTCTATCCAATTGAGCCACGGAGCCATTTTTTCAAATGAGAGCGCAAAGATACAACCATTTTTCAAATCGGCAATAGTACCGCCCAAAAAAATATTCAGTTTTTTGGGGCAGGTCTGTGATTATCAACAAAAAAGCCGCCCGGAAAGATTCCCGGACGGCTCGTATTTGCCAGATGTATCATAGTTGAGAGGGGGCGATGGTATTATCTGCCCAGCGGAAACATCAGTCCGGCGTTGATACTGAACCCGCGATTGCTCACGCGGTCTTCAATCACCGGAATGTCATACACTTGGGTGAAACTGTGGGAATAACGCCCGTCGAAGAAGAGTTTCGTGCCGCCCAGATTGATGTTCACGCCTGCTCCGGCCACAACTCCCACTTCGAGGCGCTCATAATTAACGGCGTCGAGGTTGATGGGGGTGTCCAATACTTTTACGTCTATGAGCAACAGTTTGGCGCGGGTGAGCAGGCGGCCGTTGGTAGCATACCCTGCGCTGGGGCCTGCCATGAGGTAGAACTGAGCATTTTCATCGCCGAATTTGTACTTGGCCAACAGCGGCAGTTCCACATAATTCACGCGGGTATCGTTGCGGAAGCCTACGGGCAGGGGCAATTCGAATAAATCTATATTAAAATCTTCTTTGATGCCGAATCCCTTGCGGGTAAAAGCCAGTTCGGGTTGCAAAGAGAAATTGTTGCCGAAAGCGATCTCTGCTACCGCCGCCACATTAAAGCCGCTGATGGTTTTGAAATCGGGTGCTAATGCGTCCAAACCTTCCGAAGCCTGCACGTTGCTCCAGGTAGCGCCGGTGCGGAAGCCCAGGGAAACCTGAGCAGACAGGGTGATGCCGAGGCAAAAAGCGATGCTGAAAGCGGCCAATTGAAGCGTGGTTTTCATGTCTGTTCTGTTTTGATGATGAATAAAAAAACAACGACACAAAGATGCAGGCATCAAGTGTTAAGAGGCGTTAAGCGCAGGTTAGCGATAGTTTAATCCCGGGCCGGCTTGCTTAGCATTTCGTTAAGCCCGCCGGAGATGCTACCTTTGCGGCCATATTTCAGACCATGCACGATCTCCCCAAAGAGCGAAAAACATTTTTTTTCACCGATATGGAAGGTTCCACACGGATTGCCCAACGTTTGGGCGAAGGTTACGCCGCCGTACTGGAGCGCTATCGGTCCATCATTCGTTCGGCGGTGGGGCATCATCACGGGCAGGAAGTGGACACGGCCGGCGACGGTTTTTTTGCAGTATTCAATCACCCCTCCGATGCGGTAGCGGTGGCGGTAGCCGTACAAAGAGCCTTCTCCGTAGAAAACCGAACCGGCAGCGACAACTACCATGTGCGCATCGGCATACATAACGGAGAAGCCGTCCGCTCGCCCGACGGCGGCTTCATCGGCATAGAAGTGCACCGGGCGAGCAGGGTATGCAGTGCCGCTCATGGAGGCCAGGTGCTGCTGTCGGAAGCCTCGGCGCAGGCAGTACAACCCAAGCTGCCCACCGGCACAGAACTGGCCCAACTCGGCGCCTACCTGCTCAAAGATTTCGAGAAGGCCGAAAACCTGTACCAACTCGTCATTCCCGGCGCACCCTCAGAGTTTCCGCCGCCCCGCACCTCCATCCAAACACATACCATTGCCGTGTTGCCCTTTCGCAATACCGGCGCCGATAAAAAATGGGACAACTTTTGCGACGGCATGGCCGAGGAGATCATTGTGGTACTGGGCAAAGTGCAGGGTCTGCATGTCGTGTCGCGCTCCTCTGTATTTGCGCTCAAAAACCGCGAGGAAATGGATTTGCAGGAAACTGCCCGGCAATTGCACGCCACCGTGTTGCTCACTGGAGCCGTCCGTTTCTCGGGGCGGCGGCTGCGTGTCACGGCAGAATTGGTGGACGTAGAATCGGGTCTCAACCTGTGGTCGGGCCGCTACGACCGGCTGATGAAAGACGTATTTAATGTGCAAGACGAAATAGCCGCCAATATTGCTTCCGCGCTTCGCGTCAAGCTCGTTTCCCGGCAGGTGCGCGGTATCAGCAGCATGCAGACTACCAATATCAACGCCTACGATTACTACCTCCGGGGACGCAGGTTTTACGAACAGTTCAGCCGGCAAAGCGTAGAATTTGCCGTACAGATGTTCCGAAAGGCCGTCGAAGAAGACGACAACTACGCTTTGGCGTATTGCGGTCTGGCAGATTGTTATTCCTACCTTTATTTATATCTGGAAGACAGCCGGGAGCACCTCGATGCCGCCCAGCAATATAGTATGCGGGCGCTGGAGTTGGACCCCCTGTTGGCCAAAGTGCATGTTTCGCGGGGTATTGCCCTGTCGTTGGACAAGCACTTGGTGGAAGCCGAAGCCTCTTTTGATCGCGCTATTGATCTGGATCCCCGTTTGTACGAGGCCTGGTATTGGTTTGGCCGAATTTGCTTCACCGAGGGCAAGTTGGAAAAAGCCGCCGCCATGTTTGAAAAAGCCAACCGCCTCTCCCCCACCGACTATCAGGCGGCTCTGCTGGCCGGTCAGGTTTATTCCGATCTGGGCATAATGGAAAAATCGGAGGCTGCCCGGCGTCTGGGCGTAGAAATGGCAGAACAAGCCCTCGAACTCAATCCCGGCGACACCCGCGCACTCTACCTCGGCGCCAACGGATGGGCCGCGCTACAAGAATCCGACAAGGCCATGCTCTGGCTTCAACGCGCCCTCACGCTGGAACCTGACGACGCCATGTTGCAGTACAATGCCGCCTGCGTGTATGCGCTGCTGGGCAAAAACGACGAGGCCCTTACTTGCTTAGAGCATTCCGTTGATCTGGGGCTGAGTCAGAAAGGCTGGTTTGAAAACGACAGCAACCTGGCGCCGCTGCGACAGGAGGCCCGGTTCAGGGCGCTGTACGAGCGTTTGCAGTGATGCGCCCAGGCATCTTGAAAGAAAAATTGCCCGTCGGAACTTGCCCTTTCATTTTTTTGTTGACGGAAACAAGCAAACGTACTATCTTTGCTGCCCGATTCGTGAAGGTCCTGTAGTACAACGGATAGTATGTGGGTTTCCGGAACCCAAGATCTAGGTTCGATTCCTAGCAGGACTACCAAGAGTCGCATCCGGTCCCTTAGCTCAGTCGGTTACCTGCCTGCCGGCAGGCAGGGGGCAGCAGGAGGCGGGTCGCAGGTTGAAGTCCTGCAAAATTTTTGGTCCCTTAGCTCAGTCGGTTAGAGCAGCTGACTCATAATCAGCGGGTCGCAGGTTCGAGCCCTGCAGGGACCACGATTAATTTACGTAATCCCTTGCAAATGAATGCTTTGCAAGGGATTTTTATTTGATGGTACAACATTGGTACAACATTTTTCTGTCTTCGACTGTCCCCGCTTGTCTTTGTGTTGTACCCATCCCTGACATCCTTTGTCTCAGGATAGCTGGTAAACAGCAAAATGCGAATGGTAGTAGTACTCCCCTTCTATCTGATATACCACCTGCCCATCGCGGGACATCAATACGGCTTCCACCCAGAGCAGGTCGCCTTTTTTCAGCTTGTGTACATCGTTGATACATATAACCTGGTATTGGCAGAACAACTGCAACAACTCTCCTTGCGCGGTTACATAGAGGCAGTTTTCAATAGAATCTTGCATGGCGAATAGTTATTTGAATAAAGAAGAAGAGAGACACCCAGCCCAGGGACAGGCGCCTCCCCTCTTCCATAGGATTCGATGCGCTTAATGGATGACAGCCGCTCCAACCAACATGCCGTTGCTTTGTGCCTGCCTTTCGGCGCGAATGACCTCCTGTTCGTTTTGGCCTTCCGGCACATACACCCAGCGGTGATTCAGCTTGATCACCTCTCCGGTTTCCTGAATGGTGTAGTCGAACGACTCGCATTCCATCCGAGCGACATGGCCCTGCAGTTTTTCTCCGATCAGAGCCTTGCAAGTCCGCTCGTCAAAGGTGGAGGTGACCGAGGTGCGCCGTGCGGTAGCGTAGTAGTTGCCGGTGGTCTGACTCTTGACCATTTCTATGCCGCCTTGCAGCAGCAGTGTGTAGAACGTTTCGCCTGCACTGTTCTGGCGAGGTGCATAACCAACAATAGTAATCATGGTGAAAAAATTAAAAAGTGAAGAGATGGGCGGGGCATCATTCCCCGCTCCAACTGAGGGGGGGTACCGAAAAGGGGTACCTTGAGAGGCTGCGTACACACTCAACTTTTTAAAATTTCGCGTTTGACTGTATTTTCGGCGTGAAAACCGGCTTCCGTCTGAGCATTTTTGTTCGATGTGCGGCATTGGGCCAAGTGGAGTAATTCCTTCATACTGTACTGTACGGCTCCCGGAACCGGATATTCAGAAAAAATATAGACATCGCTAGCATGTTCATAAGGTCGCACCCGACCGATGGCCTGTGTCAGCTCTGCTCCGGTGAAATACAATTGAATGTCCCGGATAACCGGATCATAGGACACCGTTTGATAGGACAGATACCCGTTGCATTGTACCTTTTGATAAGCTACGGTATGTGCATTCGGCGAAATGACATGCCCCAGCGCTTTGGCGATAAGTATATAATGTGTGGCATCCATACGAGGCGTGCCTACAATTTTGAGGTCTTTGCCTTTGAGGCTGTTGTCGCCGGCAGCGTTTCCAAAATGAAGTGCCGGATGTGCTCCCTTGACCTGGGTTTTCAGCTTTTTAAAAGTAATGGCCGGCAGATCGGGCAAAAAGTCATTGATTGACAGCAACAACGCAGGGTTCTCTTTCAGCTTATGGGCGGAAAAGGTGCCGTCGGATATTTGAATGAGGTTCGCTTTACATTCAATGTCTGAAATATCCACCACATCCACCCGGTCTCCATAGAGGGTTCTGTAGAATCCTTCATGGGCGGTAGCGGAAAGTATGATGATGTTTTTGTCCCGGGGCAAACTGAAATCTTTGATGTAATGGATGATCCAATCGCCCTGCGGGTCCAGCGTATCCAGCGGTTCTGCCATCAAAGCCCTGCAATTAAAAAATGAATACACATCGCCGCTGAGCTTCTTTCCCAGGCGGCATATCGCCTTTCTCACTTTTTGGTCCTCGTAGAAGCCGGAAAACCCGCTCATTGACGGACAGAACATATCAATACCTGCCTTGATTTGATTTTCAATCTGGGTAATGCGCACGGCGTCCCGACTCCCTCCCAATGCTCCGGCCAGCAATCTGAGGTCTTTGGTAGTAATGGATGCCCGTTCCAGAATGTGCGCCAGACAATCTTCGTCAACAATGAGGGTGTCTTTGTTCTTGAATTCAGCGTGCAAGCCTCTGCTGTGCGTCGTGAAGACCATCCTGGACGAGCGGTAGCAGGCATCGATATCCTTGAGATATTCGGAAATATTCTTCTTAGTGATCGGATCAGCGGCAGGGTTTTTGCAATAAGACTTCAAAAGGTCATTGGCAGCTTTATAGGCGCCTATCCGGCAGAACATCTCATGTTCTTGTTTCAGGTCATCCGGTAAATCTGGAATTGCAGGCGTACAAAGATGGTCGGCCTTAGATGCCTTGGAAGCCTGTTCAATCAACTTGTGCGTGGGCAATAGATATAGCGCATTGGGCAAATCAAGCCCGGAGACAAGATGGGATTTTCCCACCCCGACGCCAACTTTGAAAAGGGTGATTTTATGATGGTTCCTGCTCAATACCTCCTTCACTTTCGTGTGAAGTTCCTGACGGGCAGTAGCCAATGGTATGAGATTGCGGCTATCGTTGATGTACATTGCTTTTTGGGATTTGGTAATTCTTACATGGAGTAAGTTGCGGTAATGTAGATACAGCGCATGATCGGGATGATCTGCGGGCAGGCTGTCAAAGCCCGGCGGATAGATCGGGTTGAGGGTGCTGAAGCGATAGCGAACGTAGTCCATAAGACACTTTTTGTCCTGGTTAATCAATGGATTTCTGTCAATACACTCCTTAAACAAGCGGGCGCCACCGGCAATGAATGCCATGTTACCGGCCAGCCAAAACAATTCGGGATGTAAGATTTTGCGGCGGGCGGCGATGAGGTCAGATAGCAGTTGCGCCACCTGCGCAGCTTCATCCCAATCGAAGATTTCTATGTAATCCAATGTGATTCCCTCTTGTGAAGCTTCCTTTTCGACAAAATCGGGGGGGATTTGACCACTTCTAATTAGAATATCATTAGAACTACCGGTTTTCCCCCCGTTTTTGTTTTTTTCAGTTGTTGGGCCGGTGAGCGTATGTCTTTGAAAAGTACGGCTCCACTTTTTTGCGTCCACCTCACTCAAACGGTAAGGAAGTCCGGCCTCCTCCAGTGCGATGGCAGTGATTAACGGTAAAGCTATTTGTCCTCCATGCCCCCTGCCGGCATCTTTCCAGGCAGCATACAGGACTTCTTTTCCTCCAAACCACATGGATACGACATCTTTGCTGCGCGGGTCACAACCCGGAAAAATGACGCTGAGGTTATGAGCGCATTCTTTTGCCACTTTTTTGTCGAATATCGGCTGATCCAATAGCCAGACTGCCCGGAAGCGCCTTTCTCCATGGGGGTCATCGCTGAAACTGGAATAGATCAACAGGGGAGGCAATCCATGTTCACGGGCGGTTTCCAATACCTGTTCCGGTGTCCATCCTTTGTCAAAATCCAAAGCCAACAGCTCTGTGGATTCAAAATTTGACTCTTTGCGCGTGCCGGAGAGTACGCTGCAACACCAGGTACGACTGTGCGGCGCTGTGAGCATCCGGACCAGTTCCGGCAGGGTTAGTTCGCAAGCGTTGCTTTTGTGTATCAGTCCATTTTCCCGAACCATGTCCTGTGGTTTGTTTTTCCGGTCTTCCGGACTGAGGGTAAGTTTTACCAAGCGGTGAGCCTGCGGCTCAGAATTTGCGCAATCTGCGGGCGCTTGTTGGGATTTTATATTATCATATGGCATCTTACAGCATATAATTTAGGTTTAGAAGTGCTTCTCAAAAGCACGTATTTATGGTATGAAAAGAAGAAAAAACGAGGCTGCCGTACGCAGCCTTCGTTCGTTTAAGACTTCCTGGGTTCCAGCGTTCCGGTTATTGCGGCGATTAACCGATGGATCATTTGCAACAACAGGAAGAGCGTCGCTTTGTCATCGGCGCCGCTGCTCTCAGGAGCTGCATCATCCGGCACATAACTCAGTCCCTCGCAGTTCAAGCGATAATCAATATGGCCGAAATCAGGATCAGCGCAAGTTCTCACCCGCTGCAAATAGCCGGCTTTTTCCAATCGTTGCAGATAGCGATTGAGGTACGTGCTCTTGATGCCTGCCTGGCCTTTGAGGGTGCGCACGGTGATGTGTTCTTTCAGGCCACGCATCCGTTGGATGGCCAACAGCATAGCTAATGTATTGCCACGCTCCTCCTGAAGCAGGCGCTCCAGCGTTTCGTCTTTGATACAGATCATTAAATTTCAGGTTTAGCTTACAACTTACCTTGGGTAAGTGATGAATAACAGTATGATAAGGGTTCCTTTATCAATGTGGTGTGCAATTTTTCAAAATTTGAAATGACTTCCCGCACAACTCTTGTATTATAAAAAAGCATTTTGAAACCACCAAATAAAATGGCAATTATTTTTACCTTTTTATGAAAAAAAATGCACGTAATCCCCTGGATTGCAGCACCCAAGAGC
>ERZ761602.5220-NODE-5220-length-15596-cov-14.188083_pt1 | contig 15596 bp, 13 predicted proteins | sample MGYA00512165_ERZ761602 | MGnify/ENA primary metagenome ERZ761602 (study PRJEB28899, sample SAMN02445085) | bioreactor sludge metagenome | biome: EBPR sludge; isolation source: Thorneside wastewater treatment plant | place: Australia: Brisbane, Thorneside...
GCTATATGCAATACATTCATTTGTAATTATTTCATAATTTTACTAAAAAATAGCGATGAAAAAACTAATTATTTTCTTTAGTGTACTTTGCTTGGGAGTTCTTTTTCTTTCTTTTTCTGCTCCAAACAAAGAAGAAACGGCTGCCAAAGGAATTGATTTTTTTAAAGGAACATTTCAAGAAGCGTTGGCTTTAGCTGAAAAGGAGAAAAAGTATGTTTTTGTAGATGTGTATGCCACATGGTGTGGCCCTTGTAAACAGTTGAAACGAACCACGTTTAAGGACAAAGAAGTGGGTACTTATTTTAATAAAAACTTCATCAATATCGCCATAGATGGTGAAACCGAAGAGGGAGACGAAATCCTTAATCGATATAACATCCGTTCGTATCCTACTTTGTTGATTTTGGATGCAAAAGGTCGCGTGCAAACACGTCATTCCGGTTTTATGAAACCTTTTATTTTGATTAATTTTGGTAGACGAATTGTGCCTTTGTAACGGTTTAGAGCGATGAACGGGACTATTCTTTTAAGTCAGTATGTTTGCGGAGCGAGTGCTGATTTTCAAAATCAATTAAGATTCGCATAAATTATTTATATTTGCTAAAATTGATGCAGCATGAACTACAAACTATCCTTTCAGGAAAGAGCCCAGTTGAGTTTGGAACAATTAGAGAAGCAGCCACCGATTACGTTAGAAAAAGCAAAAGCTCAAGCCGAGTGGTTACGAAAAGCTAGTCAATTAAAAGATAAGAAACAACGTTAATCAAACACGATTTATCATCGAAATTGTTTCCCGAAAGCCAGTGAAACTCCTCAAAAACATTTTCCTATTCGCGTTTGTCGTTGTAATCATTTACTTGGCATTCTTTATCCCGAAACGTATCCGTATTGATGGGACTTGGTCTGTTTCAAAAATTCTATTGGACGGCAAATCATTAATCGATAGCAAAAAGGATACACTTTTTTATCATTCGTTAGAGCTTTTTAAACCAAAGTATGTAGCACACATTGATGGAGATTCTCTGATTATTAAAAAAGGGGAACATAAAATAGGAACGAAGTACATTATTCAACAAGGCAAAAACGGAAACCATTTGATTAATTTAACCTCCAATGAACAAACATTAAACGGAACTTTTCAGATCACCTTTGACACACTGGTTACCAGTGCAAGTTTTTATAATGTATATGTTGACATTGTCTCCAATTCTACACAATTGTCGTTGCAAAAAGAGGTTTACGTTAAACCCTGGAAACCCAGACCTATTGAAAGAGGTAAACCTTAATGGATTGATTTTCTTTTTTTTAATACCCATATTTATCCTTCCACCGATTCTTCAAAAAATTCCGCAACTCTTTCTCCCTCGCATTATTCCCCGGTTCATAAAAAGAAGTATTTTGAATTTCATCAGGTAGAAATTCCTGTTCGGCAAAATTATTTTCAAAATCGTGGGAGTATTTATATTCATCACCATAACCCAATTCTTTCATCAATTTGGTAGGAGCGTTTCGCAGATGTAACGGAACAGGCAAATCGCCGGTTTGTTTGACGATTTGTTGAGCTTTTCCAATCGCTAAATAACTTGCATTGCTTTTGGCAGATGTTGCTAAATAAATTGCACATTGACTCAATAAAATTCTACTTTCCGGATAGCCGATTGTTGTTACGGCTTGAAAGGTATTGTTCGCCATAATCAACGCTGTCGGATTAGCATTGCCAATGTCTTCGCTGGCTAAAATGAGCATTCTTCGGGCGATGAATTTCACGTCTTCGCCACCTTCAATCATTCGGGCTAACCAATACACCGCACCATTCGGGTCGCTTCCGCGGATAGATTTAATAAAAGCCGAAACAATATCATAATGTTGTTCACCCGTTTTGTCATATAAAACCGTATTCTTTTGAACCAATTGCATCACTTTTTCATTGGTGATTTCAATTGAATCTTCTTCGGTTGCATTCACGATTAATTCAAAAATATTGAGCAATTTTCTTCCGTCACCTCCGGAAAGTCGCAAAAGAGCTTCGGTTTCCGTTAAAGTAATATTTTTAGTTTTTAAAATTTCATCTTGTTCAATTGCTCGATGTAACAATTGTTCTAAATCATCTTTGGAAAATGCATTTAACACATACACCTGACATCTTGACAATAGAGCAGGAATCACTTCAAAACTAGGATTTTCGGTGGTGGCACCAATCAGCGTAATCCATCCTTTTTCGACTGCAGCTAATAATGAATCTTGTTGCGATTTACTAAAACGATGAATCTCATCAATAAACAAAATTGGGTTTTTGGCTGTGAATAATCCGCCACTCATTTTTGCTTTTTCGATAACTTCCCGAATGTCTTTTACTCCCGAATTAATGGCACTCAACGTAAAAAACGGACGTTTACTTTCCTGAGCCATTATTTGAGCCAACGTGGTTTTTCCGGTTCCGGGTGGCCCCCATAAAATTAAACTCGGAATAATTCCTTTTGCAATTTGATGCGTCAACGAACCTTGTTCGCCAACCAAATGCAACTGACTAATGTATTCCGATAAATGTTGAGGCCGGATGCGTTCGGCAAGTGGTGCTTCCATGGTGTAAAAATACTCATTTCTGACAAAAAAGCACTATTTTCGTTTTGGATGTGTTTTTGATATTGAATTTGCGTTCGGAATTACTCGTACTTATTTTGGCCACTAATTCACTAATTTGTGGGCTATCTTAATTTGGATTAATTCGGATTTTCATCCACGATGATCGAATTTGGTTTTTTAAATTAGACTTTTATTTGTGAATTCGTGGTTATCTAATATACCGAACCTATGTAACGAATAGAATTATGAAACAAAAATCCTTTATTTTTTCAACTTCGGTAATTGCCTGGCCTTTATTTTTTGTATTGGCTTTGTGGATTGTTTTTTGGGTAGAAGTTCGATTCAAAATCGATTTGGGCATTTACGGTGTTTTACCAAGAACTGTCAGCGGATTAAGAGGCGTTATTTTAAGTCCGTTTTTACACGGCGATATCAAACATTTGTATAATAATTCGATTCCGTTATTATTCTTAATTGCTGTTTTACGTTATTTCTATAGAGAAGTTTCGTTGCAAGTTTTAGTTTTCGGGATATTAATTTCCGGACTCGGAACATGGTTAATCGGTAGAGAAAGTTACCATATTGGAGCCAGCGGATTGATTTATGTTTTGGTCAGTTTTATCTTTTTCAAAGGAATTCAAACCAAACATTATCGATTAGTCGCCCTTTCGTTAGTGATTGTGATGTTGTATGGCGGAATGATTTGGTATATTTTTCCTGAAGTTGAAAACGGTATTTCGTGGGAAGGTCATTTGGCCGGATTCATCACCGGATTTTTATTTTCACTTTTATACAAAGCTGAAAACTATAAAAAACCCATTCGTTACGATTGGGAAAAACCCGATTTTAATCCCGAAAATGATCCGTTTATGAAACATTTTGATGAGAATGGTAATTTCGTCAACACTCCAAAACCGGAAGAATTAGAAGTAGAGTACACTTTTTTCAACATCGATAAAAATGTGTTTTACGAATTCAAATCGGAGAGAGAGAAGGAGTAACTATCGTCTCTGTCTCACCACTTCATACAAAAAAGCTCCACAAGCAACCGAAACATTCAATGAAGCAATGGTTCCAAACATGGGTAATTTTGCTTTTTCATCTACAATTTTCAAAACCGACGGATTGATGCCACGGTCTTCACTTCCCATAATAATCGCTAACGGTTCATTTAATGCTAAATCATAAATAGCATCATCTGTTTTTTCCGTGGCTGCAATTGTTTTGATTCCTGAACCTTGCAGGTAAAAAATGGCATCTTTAATATGTTCTACTTTACAAATTGGCACATTAAAAACGGCACCGGCACTGGTTTTTACGGTATCTCCGTTCACGGGAGCAGCACCTTGTTTGCCAATTATGATTCCGTCAACACCGGTACATTCTGCTGTGCGGATAATTGCACCAAAATTACGTGCATCCGAAAGTTGGTCTAAAATTAAAAATAGGGGAGTTTTGCCACTTTCCAACACATTGGAAATCAAACTTTCCAAATCATGAAAATTCACCGGAGCAATGGTTGCCACCGCACCTTGATGATTTTTGGAAGTAAGACGATTTAATTTTTCTACAGGAACATAGGTGAAATTCACTTTGTGTGATTTCATCACTTTCATTAATTCACGCATTAAGTCGCCTTGAATGTCTTTTTGCAAAAACACTTTGTCGATTTCTTTTCCTGCTTGAATTGCTTCAATAATCGCTCTAATTCCAAAAATTTGATTGTCTTTTTCCATGCGGCAAAGGTATAAAAAAACCACTCTGTTTCGGAGTGGTTTATAAATAAAACGAATGTGTTGATTAATCTTGGAAAATTGCCGGCCAAGGCTCGTTGCCTTCACGTGTTAAAACGGTTGTTCCGGTTTCATTGTAGGTACTAGCAAAATTGATTGTCATTTGAGCACCACTAACACTTACAATTTCGTAAGTCCACGTTTCGCTGTACTGATCTGAACCTAATGTTAAAAGATTTTTGCAAAACCATTTAATTCCTGAACCTTCACTGTAGGCAGGATCATCAAACCAACAAGACGATTCAAATAGTCCAAAAGAGTAATCGGATATTCTATAGGTTCCTTCCGGTAATGGATTTCCTCCCTCGTCGGTATCAAACCATGTTACAGTTCCAGTTGCCGTTCCTCCACATGGACTTGCTCCGGGAATTGACATATTTGTAGTTACATAACTGTGTGTGCCAGCCAAACTAGATTCAAATGGACAAGTTACATTAACGTTGTATCTAAAAGGAGAACGATAAAATGCTCCACCCAATACGTTTGCACTGGAGTTTTCCCAACTGAACGTTCTTCCATCTGTAGTTAAATATTTGAATCGTACTTCAAATTGATCTCCACCGTTAAATTCACCTTCCTGCACACCTAACTCTTCGAGCATTTGAGCAAGCGTAATGTTTACAGTTGTTCTCGGTAAACCAATAGGTCCAGTTGCAAAGTCACTTGGTAGCAAGTCATAAAGAAATGTTTCTTCTACACCATAATCAATACCATCGTCAGTATTGTCTTTAAAACTCGCATACACTTCTACTTTTTCCATTAAGCCACCGTTTAGCCGGTCTTGTGCTTCAAGAATTACTGTAAAAGCGGCATCATCAGCACCTAAAGCAATTTCACTGCTAACTAAATCTATTGTTCTTAGAACGGCACCACTTGTAGTTTCGTCTAAAATACCATCAATTGAGTTGTCACTATCACTACATCCGATAAAAAGTGATAGCAACCCAATACTACTTATTTTTACTATTTTATTTTTCATTTTATTTTTTTAATTACCTACCGGAAAACCTGTAGTTGGATTAGTATCCCAGAATACTCTGGTTGTTACATTATTTTTTTGTGTTACGTTTGAGTTAGTGTTAGCTTCACTTGCAGGATAGAAAAACGAGCGAATATATTCACCGGGATTAGGATCTATGTTCGGTTGAATATCTGTGGGAGCTCCGGTTCTTCTATAGAAATTATAACCGTCAATTCCATTTCCAAACAAAGTTACAAAGAATTCTTTGGCAATAACATTTAATTTTTGTTCGTTTCCAACAGCATTATCCATCAAAGTTCCAACTTCATTCAAATAGGTGACATCAACTGTTGGACTTGGAACAAAGGAAGTATTTGCATCAACATCTCTTGATATAAAAGCTCTTACTTTAGAGAATGATTTTTGAATTCCAGCTTGAACAAATGCCTTAGCATCACCTGACCCGCCATATAAAGAAGCCTCTGCTCTAAGAAAATCTATTGTAGAACTTAAAAAAATGGGCGTAATTCCATTTCCTTTTGCTCCTAGATTTAGGTCAGTTTGACTAAACGTATTGTCATCAAATCTACCGCCAACCGGATATAAACCGTAAGCTGTTTTTTTAGTTCCATCAGGAGGAAGACCCTCATCGTTTCCATGATCTCGTCCCCAATACCCTTGATTATCATCAATTCTACAATAAACATGATTTCCGGCAGCGTAGTGAGCAGGAATTGGTTCTACAGAACATCTCAAATCTTGTTCACTTACCGGAACGTCACTTACTTGTCTGTAAAAATAAAATCGCATTCTTGGGTCAACCACACTTTTTGTATTTTTCATTAAATCCATTAGCCAGTTAGACATATATCCTGTGGCTCCGGCAGTACCGGTAGGAGTATAGTTTGTAGCATAAAGCGGATGTCTCGTGTCTGGATTGGTATTGTTTGTTCCCCAAGTGAATTGAAAATCGTCTTCAACATTTGTCATATAATTGCCTTCTGCAATAATACTTTCAAAAGAGGTAATAGCTGTTGGGTCGACCAACCTTCTTTGCATGTAGATTTTTAACTTCAACGAATTGGCAAGTTTAATCCATTTAGACCAATCTTTTTGATAGTAAAAATCAAAAGTAGGATCTGCCGGAGCATCTGTTTCAAAATTCACGATAGCTTGATCTAATAACAGTAATGCAGTGTTATAAATAGACTCTCCAGAATCTGCTGCTGGATTTAAATTTGTAATATCAAAGGCTTCGGTGTAAGGAACATCACCAAAGAAATCAACTAAGGTTACCATTAAAAATGCTTCAAATACTTGGCCCATTCCAGTATGTTTTGTCAAGCCATTTTCTTCGGTAGCTTGATTTAACAGTTTGATGTTTTTAATTGTTCCTTGATAAGTGTCTTCCCATCTTGTATCAAAAAAAGAAGGGTCATAGGCAGCAAAGTAGTTTCTGCCAAACATATAATGAATTCGACTAACTTCTCCAGCTGTTGTTCCATAACGTTGGACAACATCTGCAAAATTTAACTGAATTGCGTTGAGCAAAAAGTTAGGATCTGATTGTTCCGGAGACAAACCATTTGGATTATCTACGATATCTAATTCTGTGCTTTCACAGCTTATTAAAAGCGTAAAAACAGCCAGAATTGCACTTGAAATTTTTATTATTTTTTTCATATTATTTTTTTTAAAAAGAAGCTTTTACACTAAATCCATATCTTCGAGAACTAGGTCCGTTTAAGTAATCGAAACCTCTACCGTTACCAACTCCGGTTCCTGCTACGTTGGGGTCAAAGTTCACACCTTTAGGAGTATTGATTGCTTCATACCATAAATTGTTTCCGGATAATGTAAAACTTAGACCTCCAAAGAAGGTATTGTCTAACCATTTTTTAGGTACTTCATATCCCAATGAAATTTCTTGTAATCTAATGACAGATGCATCAAAAATTCTCATTTCGTCTGGTCCGGAGAATAAATTATCAAAATAATAGCCTGAGGCATTAATTTGAAAATCGTTTACTCCACCACTTTCATTAACTCCGGGAAGAATAAAAGTATTAAGTCTGTCTTCCGTATCTGTAGTTAATCCTCTACCTAGTAATGTCGCAATAGTTTCAGAATAGATATCTCCACCATGTACATAACTAATTAAGAAATTAAAATTAAAATTTTTATATTTAATAGTGTTCCCAACGTTTAAAACCCAATCCGGATTAGGGTCTCCCAAGACAGATAAATTGGGATCTTCAATATAATTTCCAATACTGTTTACTACGTAATTTCCATTTTCATCACGTTGAATAGCGTTACCAACAATTACGCCTAAGGGCTGGCCCACAATTGCAGCATTTCCTAAATTTGTAAATCCAGAGAAAACTATGATTTCTGAATCACTGGTTAGTTCTTTTACTTCGGTTTCGTTTTGAGTAAAGTTTCCATTCACATACCAATTGAATCCACCAGGATTATCATTTTTAGCCAGATCAATTCCTAAGTCAATTTCATAACCTGTTCCTTGTACTCGTCCAATATTTGTTTGAGTGAATAAAAATCCTGTTGAAGCCGGTAAAGGTCTGTCTGTAATTAAATTTTTGGTATTTCTATTATAATATGAAACATCTAATGAAACTCTATTTTTAAGGAATTTAGTTTCAAATCCTAACTCAACTTCATCGTAACGTTCCGGTTTTAAGTCTGGATTTCCTAACTCTGTTGCGGAGGTTATTCCGGGAACAGGTTCTGATCCGTTTAAGAAAGTTCTGGAGTTTAATCTTAGAATACTTGATGTTGGATACCCTGTAGCAAAACCCGCCGATGTTCCGTAACTAGCTCTTAATTTTAAGAAGTTTAATCCGTTGTCGGATGATATTCCGCTAAATGCTTTAGTTGGAATAAACGACATACTTGCACTTGGGTAAAAAATAGAATTATTATTAAAGTTTGAAACCCAATCATTTCTTCCTGCCAATGTTAAGTATAGATACTTATTAAAATCAACTTCTGTTTGACCATATAAGCCAAGAATATTTTGTTCTTCATATAATTGAACCGGAGATTGTTCTGTAAAATTGAAATGTCTCAATACACCAAACACTAATTGGTTTTCACTATTTACACCTTGTCTGTCATAGGTTGTTCTTCTTGATGTTGCTCCAACGTTAAAGGACATTCCAAATTTCTCGTTTAATTCATAATCACCATTTAAAACCAAGTTATGATCCCAAATCGTGTTATTGTTATCAAAGGTTCGATATGAGCCAAGTGGATTTCCAGTGACTCCTCCTTTGTTTTGGGCAACTTCGTTTCGTTCATTATAAAAATCTAAACCTACTCTATAAATTAAATTTAAATTATCATTAAAGTTATATTGTACAGCAGTATTTCCGAATACACGATTTGTGATTTGCCTTGAATATGAATTTGCTGCTGTCCATCTTGGGTTTTGAATTCCATTATCACTTCTGTAGTAAACAGAACCCCCTGTTAAAGGGTTTTGGAATGGCATTCCCATTAAGTCAATACTTCTTGGTGTATAAAATACATCTCCAAAAATCGAAGAACCATCACCAACCACACCTGAACCTTGGCTGGCTGCTACGGGTGGGGTGTCAAAATCAGTTCTCGAATAATTGAATGTCCCACTTACTGTAAATTTATTAGAAAGAATCGCACGACCTCCAATGCCAATATTGTTTCTTGTTAGTTCGTTGCCTGGAGTAAAACCTACGTCGTTTAAATGACCATAGTTTGCATTATAGGAAACCTTCCCGTCATCAGATGTTCCGCTAAAGTTTACAGAAGTATTAGCAACATGTCCTGTTCTGAAAAAATCTTTCACATTATCATAAGATCTCCATGGTAATCTTGCTCCCGTAAATTGAGGAAAGGCATCTGATAATGAAGCTCTGTCGTAGGGGTGTGCTATCGTAGCATCAGCAGCAACACCTGAATTAGGATCTCCCCAACCTCCAAGTCCGTCTTGATAAAATCCAGGTCCCCAGTTACTGAAAAACAAACCGTATGACTGATCAAAACCATTTCCAAATTTATTTTGATAATCAGGTAATGAGGCAATTTCGTTATTAAAATAGGATTGTGTGATAGTTACTTCGTTCTTTTTTGGCCCTTTTCTAATACTACTGCTTTTGGTAGTAATTAAGATTACCCCATTTTTTCCTGCACTACCATAAAGTGTGGCGGCAGCTAATCCTTTAAGCACACTAACATTTTCAATATTGTTTGGGTCTAAATCCAAAAACCTACTTGAACCACTATTTCCATCCACAAAGTCTCCATTTGTATTGGTGTCGCTACTAAATGGAACACCATCTACAATGAAAAGCGGTTGGTTAGAGCCGGTAATACTGTTCAAACCTCTGATTACAATATTTGTCCCTGAACCAGACAAACCACTTGTTTGGTTAATTAAAACCCCTGATGCTTTACCGTTTAGTACCCTTCCGATATCACCTTCAGAACGCTGTTCAAGAGCTTCCGATTTAACCTCACTAATAGCATAACCTACAGCTTGCTTTTCTCTTTTTATACCCTGTCCCGTTAGAACCACACCCTCAAGTATTTGAGCGTCTTCTTCCATTTTAACATTAACTTTGTTAGAGCTTACAATAATTTCTTGTTTTAGCATTCCAACAAAGCTAAAAACAAGTGTTTCGCCTCTTTTCGTGTTAATAGTAAAATTTCCGTCAAAGTCGGTTTCTGTTCCATTGGTAGTATTTTTTACTATAATACTAACACCCGGAAGAGGAAGTCCGCTTTGATCAGTTACATTTCCTGTAACTGTCATCTCTTGTCCAAAACTGAGCTGAACAAGAAAAATTAGCAGCAAAACTAATTTTAATTTTTTCTTTGGTTTCATTAATTTATAATTTGAGTTAGTTATCTCAAAAGTCTTAAATTAATGTTAAACAAACAAGTGTTTTTGTTAATTTGTTCATAAAAAAACAACATATGATTTAATGTATTGATAATGAGACGGTTGTTGCAAGTGCTGTTTGTGGTTGTTTAAAAGTTTGTTTTAAAACTAATATGCACAATCGAATTAGAAAGTTTAATCTCCTGATTGCCCACACTACCATTAGCATAAACCAAGTTTAAAAGTCCATTTTTGGTGAGTACACCAAAACCGAAACCTAAGCCCAGCAACGAATCGCTACTGTCTGTTGTTTGGTCTTGATAATAACCATAATCAATAATCGAATGAACATACATTCCTGAAGACAAAACATAACGGTATTCCGTTAGAATAGACGAAAATAAATTCCCTTGCAAACTGTTTTCATTAAAACCCCGAATCGAATTAATTCCGCCAAAGCGATGTAATTCATTCACAATATAAGCATCACTTTTGAGGTAGTAATTTTGCGATTTCAGATGCACAATGTTTTTCGCATTCAAATAAACGTTATGCCTTAGTTCTAACTGACCAAACAACTGGCTTTGTGAATCGGTTTTAGAATCCCGACTTCCTAAACCAACTTTTAAATGCAAAGCAGTTTTTTCCGGAAACAAAAAATCATCGGTTTTAAAATCGGTATATTCAAACTGTCCTGTTACGAAGGAGTTTTTAAAATCACTAATAAAACTTGAATTGGTATTTTGAATATCGCTTGATTCTGTGGATTGATAACCCAAATAAACTCTTGTGTTATACGTAAAAAGATAACCCAAATCAATCGACGTACGCGTGTTTTGAAAAGTACTATCTTGTTTAAAAATCTGTAATTCCGTTTTCAATCCCAACGAGCTTTTAAAGAGATACGGAATTTGCAAACCGGCATTAAATGTAGTCTGCTCATTGCCGTCGCTTTTCCAAAATATCGAAAACTGTTCGCCGGAATTCAACAGGTTGTGCAAAAGCAAATCTACATAACCATTAAAATTTATTTTTCCGCCTTCGTCGTTATTAAAGCCCACAAAACCATCAAATCGGTTGGCTTTTGCTTTTTCCAAATAAACATACACTTTGGTAGAATCTTGTGTAAACAAAATTTCAGGATATTTCGTTTGTCGCACAAACCGAAAACCTTCTACTGTTTTATACAGCTTGTCTAAATTCGATTGATTAAACGTTTGTTTGGCATACATTTTTTTCAAATTTTTCCGATGACTTTCAGGAAATTTCTCAAAACCATCAATCACAATGTCGTTTAAAGCTCTTTGCTTGTTTGGTTTAATCAACAAATCTGCATAAAGCAAATCTTCCTGATTTCTAAAGTTTTCTAACTTTAATTGAGCCAACGAATAACCGGTTGCTTCCAATCGTTTCAAAATGCCGGACATAAAAGGTTCCACATTTTCAATCGGAAGCTTTAATAATCCATCATCCGCTTTATAATCTTCACCTAAAAAAGGCAGCATTTCGTTACCTATATATATATGTAGGTTTGAAGTTCTTTTTCCTAACCTGTATTCAAACAGAAAAGTAGAATCGTTTGCTTTTTTATTACTCAGGTTTTCGCTTTCCAAATAACCCAACTCAAAAAGCTTCTTGCTAAACAGTTTCGTTTCATCCACAACACCTTTTGCATTTACAAATTGCTTGGCATAACCAATCGAATCAATTTTTTTTGTTTCTTCAGTAGTCGAACCTTCGATGGTTAAATAGACATTTTGAGCCTTTCCAAAACAGAAAAACAACAAGAAGAACACGATAAACAAAAGCCTTTTCAAATCCATTTTAATTTCGATAAAAGTAACGCAAAAAAAGGAGATATGGTATAGGGGCCTTTTACCTGCTTCCTGCCTGCCGGTAGGCACGGTCCATTCCAAGTCCGTTTGTTGGGGTTGGTTCGGCTAAGCTCCGCCGAGAGCTTCCTCCGGTCGCTTTGGCAAAGCAAGCCTCATACAACCCCAACAAGCCGGGCTTTCCATTTCAATCAGGGGCAGGGGAGTGGTGGTTAAAAGAAGTTTCAGGTTTCAAGTTTCAGGTTGGATCGTGAAACCTGAACCTGAAACTTCAAACCTGAAACTAAAAATTTCCCAACTCAAACAAAATAAATAAATTATGATTTGTTTTAACAAAAAAAAGTACTACATTTGCAACCCCTTAAAATAGGGTAATTTTAAAAACATAGAAATTTTTAGTATTAATTATGCCAACAATTCAACAATTAGTAAGAACAGGGAGAGCCCAAATAACTAAGAAGAGTAAATCGGCTGCTTTAGATTCTTGTCCTCAAAGAAGAGGTGTGTGTACTCGTGTTTACACAACGACTCCAAAAAAACCAAACTCAGCGATGAGAAAAGTTGCAAGGGTTCGTTTAACAAACGGAAACGAAGTAAATGCATACATTCCCGGAGAAGGACACAATCTACAAGAGCACTCGATAGTATTAGTTAGAGGCGGAAGGGTAAAAGATTTACCAGGTGTTAGATACCATATCGTACGTGGTGCGTTAGATACTGCTGGAGTAGCAGGTCGTACGCAACGTCGTTCAAAATATGGAGCAAAACGTCCAAAACCAGGTCAACCAGCAGCACCCGCAAAGAAAAAGTAATTAGAAACTTTTAAAGAAAAGACATGAGAAAAAGACAGGCCAAAAAAAGACCTCTTTTACCAGATCCAAAATTCAATGATCAATTGGTAACACGTTTTGTAAACAACTTAATGTGGGATGGTAAGAAATCTACCGCTTTCAAAGTATTCTATGATGCTTTAGAAATAGTAGAAACAAAAAAGCAAGATGCTGAAAAATCTGCTTTAGAAGTATGGAAAGATGCATTAACAAACGTTATGCCTCACGTAGAAGTTCGTTCACGTAGAGTGGGTGGAGCTACTTTCCAAATTCCAATGCAAATTCGTCCGGATAGAAAGATTTCCTATGCTATCAAATGGATGATTCTTTATGCAAGAAGAAGAAACGAAAAATCAATGGCAGCTAAATTAGCTTCAGAAATTTTAGCAGCAGCTAAAGAAGAAGGAGCAGCAGTTAAGAAAAGAATGGATACGCACAAAATGGCAGAAGCTAACAAAGCGTTCTCTCACTTTAGATTTTAATTCATAAGAAATGGCTAGAGATTTAAGATACACAAGAAATATCGGAATTGCAGCTCACATTGATGCAGGTAAAACTACAACAACAGAGCGTATTCTATTTTATACTGGAAAATCACACAAAATTGGTGAAGTACACGATGGTGCTGCAACAATGGACTGGATGGCACAAGAGCAAGAAAGAGGTATTACAATTACTTCTGCAGCAACTACTTGTGAATGGAATTTTCCAACCAATCAAGGAAAACCAACAGCGGAATCAAAACCGTATCACTTTAACATTATTGATACTCCCGGACACGTGGATTTTACCGTTGAGGTAAACCGTTCATTACGTGTTCTTGACGGTTTAGTTTTCTTATTTAGTGCAGTTGATGGTGTTGAACCACAATCTGAAACTAACTGGAGACTTGCTGATCAATACCGAGTACCAAGAATGGGATTTGTTAACAAAATGGACCGTCAAGGGTCTAACTTCTTAGGAGTTTGTCAGCAAGTTAGAGATATGTTGAAATCAAATGCGGTTGCAATCACATTGCCAATCGGAGATGAAATTGATTTTAAAGGAGTTGTAGATTTAGTTAAAAACCAAGCTATTGTTTGGCATGACGAAACACAAGGAGCAACTTTTGACATCGTTGATATTCCTGCTGACATGGTTGATGAAGTGAAACAATATCGTTCAATTCTTATTGAAGCGGTGGCGGATTATGATGAAAACTTGTTAGATAAGTATATGGAGGATGAGAACTCTATTACTGAAGAAGAAATTAACAATGCATTACGTGCAGCAACAATCGACATGGCTATCATTCCTATGATTGCCGGATCTTCTTTCAAAAACAAAGGAGTTCAATTTATGTTAGATGCTGTTTGTAAATATTTGCCATCTCCAATGGATAAAGAAGGTATTGTCGGAATCAACCCTGACGATAAAGATTTATTGGAAGAAGATCAAAGAAAAATTTTACGTAAACCGGATGTTAAAGAGCCATTCGCAGCTTTAGCATTTAAAATTGCTACTGACCCTTATGTTGGTCGTTTGGCTTTCTTTCGTGCCTATTCAGGTCGTTTAGATGCAGGTTCTTACGTATTAAATACTCGTTCAGATAACAAAGAGCGTATTTCACGTATCTATCAAATGCACGCCAACAAACAAAACCCAATCGAATATATCGAAGCAGGTGATATTGGTGCAGCAGTAGGATTTAAGGATATCAAAACAGGAGATACATTGTGTGATGAAAAACACCCAATCATTCTTGAGTCAATGAAATTCCCTGATCCGGTAATTGGTATCGCGATTGAGCCTAAAACAAAAGCTGACGTTGATAAAATGGGTATGGCTTTAGCTAAATTAGCTGAAGAGGATCCAACGTTTACGGTTAGAACAGATGAAGCTTCCGGACAAACTATCATTTCAGGAATGGGTGAGTTACACTTAGATATTCTTGTAGATCGTATGAAAAGAGAATTCAAAGTTGAAGTTAACCAAGGTGAACCACAAGTAGAATACAAAGAAGCTTTCACAAAATCAGCACAACACAGAGAAACTTATAAAAAGCAATCAGGTGGACGTGGTAAATTTGGTGATATCGTATTCAAACTTGGGCCAGCTGACGAAGTTGACGGAAAACCATTCGTAGGTCTTCAGTTTGTGAATGAAGTAAAAGGTGGTAACGTTCCTAAAGAATATATCCCTTCTGTTGAAAAAGGTTTCAGAGAAGCTATGAAAGCAGGACCTCTTGCAGGTTATACTGTAGATAGTTTGAAAGTTACACTTTTAGACGGATCTTTCCACCCTGTGGATTCTGATGCATTATCTTTCGAATTGGCTGCAAAAATGGGTTACAAAGAGGTTGCTAAGGCTGCCGGAGCTGTAATTCTTGAGCCGATTATGAAAATCGAAGTAATCACTCCGGAAGAAAATATGGGTGATATCGTAGGAGATTTGAACCGTCGTAGAGGTCAAGTAAACGACATGGGTGATAGAGCAGGTGCAAAAACGATTAAAGCGTTTGTTCCACTATCTGAAATGTTTGGTTATGTAACTACTTTAAGAACATTGTCTTCTGGTAGAGCAACTTCAACAATGGAATTTTCACATTACGAACAAACTCCTTCAAACATCTCTGAAGAAGTTATCAAAAAAGCAAAAGGTAACGCTTAATTCTAACGAAAATGAGTCAAAAAATCAGAATAAAATTAAAATCTTACGATCACATGTTGGTGGATA
>ERZ761602.5222-NODE-5222-length-15594-cov-3.466761_pt1 | contig 15594 bp, 12 predicted proteins | sample MGYA00512165_ERZ761602 | MGnify/ENA primary metagenome ERZ761602 (study PRJEB28899, sample SAMN02445085) | bioreactor sludge metagenome | biome: EBPR sludge; isolation source: Thorneside wastewater treatment plant | place: Australia: Brisbane, Thorneside...
CGATGTCGTCGTAGCCGAGCACCTCGGCTTGAATGAGGAGACACTCGCGAAGATCGCGCGCGGCGACGCCGAGGGGGTCGAACCGCTGGATGAGCTTGAGCACCTCTTCGGCGTCTTCGGGGTCGAGCTCGGTCTCGCGCGCGAGATCTTCGATCGTGAGATCGGGGCGCTTGTTGCCCTCGGCGTCCTCACCGCCCTCGAGGTCGAGGTAGCCGCGCTCGTCGAGGTTGCCGATCACGAGGAGCGCGAACTGCTTCTCGTTGTCGACGAGATCGCTGAGCCCGAGCTGCCAGAGCAGATGGTCGCGCAGCGTGTTGGGGCGCGTGAGCGACTGCTCGATCGGCGGCAGCTCTTCGAAGCCGCTGCGCGGCGCCCCGACCGGCGTCTGTAGCTGGCGGTTCTCGAGGAACTGCTCCCAGTCGACCTCCTTGACCTGCTTTTCGACCTCACGCTGCTGCGCGTCGAGCGGGCGCTCCTGATCGGTCACGCCGATCCGCTCTTCGGGCGCCATGTCCTTGTCGCGAGGTGAAGCCGCCGGCGTGGTCGCGCTCGTCGCTTCGACCCGCCCGCGAGGATCCGCGATGTCGTCCGCGAGCACTGGGTTTCCGTCGAGCTCCTTGCGGATCTCGTCCACCAGTTCCATCCGGGAGAGCTGGAGCAGCCGGATGGCCTGGACCAGCTGCGGTGTCATCACCAGCTGCTGGGCCAGCTTGAACTGGAGCTTCATCTCCATGCCCATGAGAGCTCCTTCTCCGGAATCGGTTGGGTTCGCATCACTGCTGGAAACAGCTGCGATTTCTCGCGCTGGCCAGCCCGGCTCGAGGCTGGCACGGCCAGACTAGCACACCTCGTTCCAACGTCGGCCCGCATCTTGCTAGCCTTCTCGCCACGCTGTGGTCGGGCGCCACAGTCCTGTGTCAGGGCTTGGGCTCCTCGCCGATCTCCAGGCGAGCCTCCCCGAAGGTGACGCTCATGCCGCCCTCGCTCGAGAGCTTCACTTCGAGGGTCCGAGCCCGCACCACCGTCTCGTCGGCCACCCGCCCCGAGATGTTCGCGTGGTCGGCATCGACCTCACCGCTGATTTCCCCTGAAGAAACGATGGTGCCCACCCGCACGCGGCCGGCCACCGAGCCGGAGGGAGCCACCGTGAGGGCGGGGGTGGAGACGTCGCCGGCGATCCGGCCTCGGACGACGAGCGGGCAGCTCGACGTCACCGAGCCTTTGAACTCGGTCCCCTCCTCCACGACCGTGAGGCGGCTGATCTCGGTCGTCTTTTTGTCGTCCATGGTCAAGCGCTCCTCGGTCGGGGGTGGGTGATCGTCACGCGCAGGCGGGCGCCGGGCTCGATGCCGAAGGCGGTGCGGTCGGGGTGCTGCTCGATCGTCGAGGCGACGGCGCCGTGCTTGGAGACCACGAGCGTGATCGGCCCCGAGATGCCCGGGGCCTCGCCCTCGATGATCCGCCCGTGCACCGTGACGAGACCGGGGCCGACGATCTTGCAGTTCTCGAGCAGGCCGGGCTCACCGATGACGAGCTCGGTCCGCTCGCCGAGCTGGATCGAACAGTTGTCGAAGTGACTCTCGATCACCACGCTCGAGCCGGCGTGGAACTCGAGCGACGCGTTGCGGAGAACGTCGCCCCGCCCGAAGTAGCGCCGCGTCCCCGGCGTGGGCTCCGGTGGCAGCGCCCCCGAGACGAAGCGGGCGGCGTCGGCGCCGACGAGCAGGCGGGCGCCGTCACCGTCGGGGCTGGCGTCGATCGGATCGAGCTGCGCGTTGGCGAGGACCGCGCTCGTGAGCACAGTGGCGTGCATCCGCGCATGGGAGAGGATCGCCCCCTCCATCTGGGCCTCGGCCAAGACGGCGCGGCGTAGGTCCGAGAGCGAGAGCCGCGCGCCCTTGAGGACGGCACCGGTGAGGTTGGCTTGCTGGAACGAGGCGCGGGTCAAATCGGTCGCGCGGAGCGTCGCGCCCGTGAGATCAGCACCGTCGAAGATGGCCTCGGCGCACAGCGCCTCTTCGAGGTTGGCCCCCGAGAGCGAGGCCCCGCGCAGGTCGGCACGGATGAGCTTGGCGCCGCCGAGGTAGGCCTCGCTGAGGTCGGCGTGCGAGAGGTTCGCGCCCGTGAGGTCGGCCTTGCCGAAGTTCGCCGAGTCGAGCTCGGCGTTGGTGAGGCGAGCGCCCTCGAGGTTGGCCTCGATGAAGGTCGCGCCCTCGAGGTTGGCGCGGGTGAGGTTGGCGCCGGTGAGGTTCGCTCGATCGAGGTTGGCCGAATCGAGCTCGGCCTTGTCGAGGTTCGAGTCTGCGAGGTCGGCGCCGGCGAGGTAGGCCTCTTTGAGGCTGGAGTTGCGGAGCACCGAGCCGCGCAGCTTCGCGCCGCCGAGGTTGCAGCCTGTGAGGTCGGACCGCGAGAAGTCGACCGTCTCGAGGGCGAGGTTCGACAGATCGAGACCCCGGAGGTCGCGCTGCGAGAGCTTGCCACCCTGCTTGGCCAACCGGACGACGTCGTCTCTGCTCAGATCCGCCATGGTCCCGCTCCTGTCGGTTTCATTCTTGTCGCCTCTCCTTCTTCTCGGCCTCGTCGAGGAAGGCGAGGACGTCGGCGCAGCGCGCCGCGAACGGGAGCACCTCGATGCGCTTCAAGCGTTCCACTTCGCCGAGCCGCGCGAGGAAGAGCGCCACGTCGGCGAGCGCGAGCGACCGCGCGCGGCGATGCCGGCGGCGCTCGGCCGTCCCCTGCCCGGCCGCCTCGTACGCGCGGCACGCCGAGAGCACGGCGCCGCAAGCCTCGCGGAGCGCCCGGCGCTCTTCGGCGCGGGCGCCTTGCGGCGACAGCTGCGAGACGGTGGTGCGGTACTCGCGGAAGCGCTGCGCGACCTCTTCGGCCACGTCGACCGCGACCCCTGCAAGCTCGACGATGTCCTGCGGGCGCGACACGTAGAAGAGACCGAGCGACGCGAGGCCCGTGGACAGGATGCGGTCGAGGCCGACCTTGTGCAGGGCCTTCACCTTGGTGAGGAGCGCGCCGACGATGGCCGCCTCGCGGGCGTTGGCCTCCGCCTCGAGCGCGAAGGCCTCGGGGAAAAAGACGATGAGCTCGCTGTAAGCGTCGATGATCTTCTCGCGCTTCTCGCCGCGGATCGCGCGCGCGGTGCGGTCCGCGGTCGCGTCGGGCGCGGCTCCGCTCGCGGTGGCCAGGGCCTCGGAGGCCGCGGTGAGCGTCCCGAGGAAGGTGCGCAGACGCGTGACCAGCTCGGCGTGGCCCATGCCCTCGGCCGAGCGCAGGATCGCGCGCACCGCCGGCTCGCAGTACGTGATCCAGTCGGCGTGGGGCTCGCCCAAGCGGATCTCGATCATGAAGTCGCGGATGGGCTCGGCGTTCGCGACCACCAGCTCCTGGAAGAGCTTCTCGGCTTGCCCCTGGTCGAAGACGTTCTCGGCGGTCGGCAGATCGGGGCCGTCCCGCCGCCGGCCGGGAGGCCCTTGAGGGTCGTCTTCGGGTCGGCTGCTTTCGGATCGGTCGCCTTCGGGTCGGGGGGCGGCGGCTCGGTCTTGGCCGTGGCCGCGGCGGGAGCCGGCGGCGCGCCGCCCTTCTTCGTCTCGCGGAGCGCGTCTCGCTGCTGCTTTGCCTTGGCGGTATTTCCCTTCGAGCGCCCGCCCGCGAACTCCTTGGTCTTGGCACGCACGATGGCGCCGCACTCACCGCAGAACCGGGCGCCGACGTCGATCTCCGCTCCGCAGGCGTCACAACGCGCCATTCGAAGCACGGGACGATACCATGCGTTTCAGGTAAGGAGCTTGTCGATGGCCAAGCACGTGTTTCGCTTCGGGATGGGCGTCACCGACGGCAGCGCCAAGATGCGCGACCTGCTCGGCGGCAAGGGCGCGAACCTCGCCGAGATGGCGGCCGCGGGCCTCCCGGTGCCGCCCGGGTTCACGGTCTCGACCGAGGTGTGTGCGCGCGCGATCGATCTAGGGGGCGAGGTCCCCGACGACGTGAAGCCGGATATCGAGGCGGCGCTCGTCGAGCTCGAGACGTCGATGAACGCGCGCCTCGGCGACCGCGAGCGGCCGCTCCTCGTGTCGGTGCGCTCGGGCGCGGCCGTGTCGATGCCGGGCATGATGGACACCGTCCTCAACCTGGGCATGAACGACGACGTCGCCGACGGCCTCGCCGCGGATCCGGCCCGAGCGCGCTTCGCGTGGGACTGCTACCGGCGCTTCATCGAGATGTTCGGCTCGGTCGTGATGGGCGTCCCCCACGAGGCCTTCGGCCACGCGATGGACGGCCTCAAGGCCGAGAAGAAGAAGAAGCTCGACAAGGATCTCGACGCCAGCGACCTGTCGGAGCTCGTGAACCGCTTCAAGGCCGTTTACCGCGAGAAGACGGGCCGCATGTTCCCGACCGACCCGCGCGAGCAGCTCGCGCGCGCCATCGCGGCCGTGTTTCGGTCGTGGAACAGCGAGCGTGCGATCAAGTACCGCGAGGTCTCCAAGATTCGCGGCCTCGCCGGCACCGCCGTCAACGTGCAGGCGATGGTCTTCGGCAACCGCGGCTCGACGTCGGGCACGGGCGTGTGCTTCACCCGCAACCCGGCGACGGGCGCCAAGGAGCTCTACGGCGAGTACCTCGTCGACGCCCAGGGTGAAGACGTCGTCGCCGGCATCCGGACGCCCGAGCCGATCGCACACTTGGCCGATCAGATGCCCGAGGTGCACGCCCAGCTCGTCGATCTCGCCAAGCGCCTCGAAGCACGGTTCGCGACGGTGCAAGAGGGCAAGCTCTACCTCTTGCAGACGCGGCACGGAAAACGCACCGGCGCGGCCGCGCTGAAGATCGCGGTCGATCTCGTCAACGAGGGCGTGACCTCGAAAGAGGGCGCGGTCCGGCACCTGGTCGAGCCGGGCCACATCGACCAAATGCTCCACCCGCACTTCGCCGACGAGGGCGCGTACCGCAAAGCGAACCGCGTCTTCACCAAGGGCTTGCCCGCCTCGCCGGGGGCCGCGGTCGGCAAGCTGGTGTTCAACGCCGAGGACGCCGAGGCTTGGCACCAGCGCGGCGAAAAGGTGGTGCTCGCTCGCATCGAAACGAGCCCCGAAGACGTGGGGGGCATGCACGCGTCGACCGGGATCGTCACGACACGCGGCGGCATGACGAGCCACGCCGCCGTCGTCGCGCGCGGCTGGGGCAAGCCGTGCGTCGCGGGCTGCGGCGACGTCGTCATCGACTACGCGACGCGCACGATGAGCACGGGAACCGTAACCCTGAAAGAGGGCGACTGGGTCAGCCTGAACGGCACCACCGGCGAGGTCATCGTCGGCCAAGAGCCGCTGACCGACGCGAAGGTGAGCGACGACTTCAAGCTGTTCATGACCTGGGTCGACGATTTCAGGCGTCTCCGCGTACGCGCCAACGCCGACACGCCCAAGGACGCGGGCATCGCGCGCGGGCTCGGCGCCGAGGGCATCGGCCTCTGCCGCACCGAGCACATGTTCTTCGACCCGCAGCGCATCCTCAGCATGCGCAAGATGATCGTGGCCGAGAACCTCGAGGGCCGCCGGCGCGCCCTCGCCGAGCTCCTGCCGTACCAGCGCGACGACTTCCGGGGCATCCTGCTGGCGATGGAGGGGCTGCCGGTGACGATCCGCCTCCTCGATCCGCCGCTCCACGAGTTCTTGCCGCACGAGACCCCGCAGCAAGAGGGCGTCGCGCGCGCGCTGGGGATGAGCATCGACCGGCTGCGGGCGCGCCTGCGCGCGCTCTCCGAGCAGAACCCGATGCTCGGGCACCGCGGCTGCCGCCTCGGCATCACCTACCCCGAAATCACCGAGATGCAGGCACGCGCGATCTTCGAAGCGGCGTGCGACCTCACCAAGGAGGGCAAAGACGTGCGCCCCGAGATCATGGTCCCGCTCGTCGTCGACGAGCGAGAGCTGGCCGACCAAGAGAAGATCGTGCGCCGGGTTGCGGCCGAGGTGATGAAAGAAAAGGGCGTGCAGGTCTCGTACGCGGTCGGCACGATGATCGAGACGCCGCGGGCGGCGCTGCTCGCCGACAAGATCGCCTCGCGCGCCGAGTTCTTCAGCTTCGGCACGAACGACCTCACCCAGATGACGCTCGGCTTCAGCCGCGACGATTCGTCGTCGTTCCTGCCGCACTACGTCTCGGCCAAGATCATGGACGACGATCCGTTCCAGACCATCGATCAAGTCGGCGTCGGCCAGCTCGTCGAGGGCGCCTGCGAAAAGGGCCGCGCCGCGAAAGACCACATCCACCTCGGCGTCTGCGGCGAGCACGGCGGAGACCCGCGCAGCATCACCTTCTTCGAGAGCGCCGGGCTCGACTACGTCAGCTGCTCACCGCTCCGCGTACCCGTCGCACGGCTCGCGGCGGCGCAAGCGTCGCTGGCCGCCCGCGGCGCGGGTGGCACCAAAGAGGGCGAAGCCTGATGGGTCTGAAAGACTCGCCGGCGATCTCTCCGCCGGTGAGCCTTCCATGCGCCACGCCCGCGTCACGCCGCTACCGCTCGCCCTGATCTTTCTCGCCGGGCTGACCTTTACTCTCTCCGCCGACGCTTCGCCTCGCGACGGAAAGAAGAAGGCGGGCAACGAGCAGCTCCCCGCCGCCGTCGTCCAGGCCGTCGTCCGGGCCAACTTCGGAAAATTCCGCCTCTGCTACGAAGCCGCTCTCCGCAACTGCCCCAACCTCTCGGGGCGCGTCGTCGTCAACTTCACCATCCAGCCGAACGGCACGGTGAGCCGAGCCGACACCAAGGGCAGCGACATCCCCGAGGTCGCCGTCTCGAAGTGCGTCGCCGAGCGCTTCAAGGAGCTCGTCTTTCCGACATTCGACGGCCCCCCGATCAAAGTGACCTACCCGGTGACGTTCTCGCCTGGAGGCTGATGCACAGGCGTGCCGTCAGGCCGGCGCCCCGGGCATCGTCAACGCGGGGCCATGTCCTACACCAAGTTCTTCTCCAACCTGCTCTCCCGACAGAGCGCACCCGCGCGCGCCGACCAGCTGGCCAACAACGCCGGTGGGTTCACGTTCGGCGTTACGCCGTGGGAGGCGCTCGATCGCTTTCTGATCCTCGGAGCCGAGGCGGGCAGCTACTACGCTTCGGCGAGGACGCTCACGGTTCAGAACGCGCAAAACGTCGTCGCGTGCCTGACGCTCGATGGGCCCCGCACGGTGGCACGCATCGCCGAGGTCTCGGAGCGTGGCATGGCGCCCAAGAACGAGCCGGCGGTCTTCGCCCTCGCCATGGCGGCGGGTGCCGAGGACGTCGCCACGCGACAGGCAGCGCTCGTCGCCATTCCGCGGGTATGCCGCATCGGCACGCACCTGTTCCACTTCGTTCGCGACGTGGAGAGCTTTCGCCGTTGGGGGCGTTCGCTTCGCCGCGCCATCGCCGCTTGGTACACCGACGTTCCGCCGGAGAGGCTGGCTTTGCAGCTGGTGAAGTACCGCCAGCGCGACGGCTGGTCGCACCGCGACGTCATGCGCCTCGCCCATCCGGTCGCGCCTACACCCGAGCACGCCACGCTCTTTCGCTACGCTCTCGGTGCCGACCTCGGCGTTCGAAGCGTGAAGCGAGGGCCGGCGTCCACGACTTACGCGCCCGTCGGCGCGTTGTCGCCTTTCGTCGCGGCCTTCGAGGAGGCTCAGCGCACGGACGACCTGCGCCGCCTTTGCGCACTGGTCCGTGAGCACGGGCTCACGCACGAGATGCTCCCCACGCAGTGGAAGCGCCATGTAGAGGTCTGGGATGCGCTCCTCGAGCGCATGCCCATGACCGCGATGATCCGAAACCTGGGCAAGATGACCGAGGTCGGGCTCCTGACGCCCCTCTCTGCCGCCTCGCGCACGGTCGCAGATCGTCTCACGAGCCTGGTCGCGCTCCGCAAGGCGCGCGTTCACCCGCTCTCCCTCCTCGTCGCCCTCAAGGTGTACGAGCGCGGGCGAGCCGAGAAGGGCGTGCTCTCGTGGTCGCCGGACCGCGCGATCGTCGATGCGCTCGACGCGGCCTTCTACCTTGCGTTCGACGCGATCGAGCCGACGGGGAAGCACATCCTCGTCGCGCTGGACGTGTCGGGCTCCATGCAGGGCCCCGAGATCGCCGGCATGACCGGCATCACCCCGCGTGTGGGCTCGGCCGCCATGGCGATGGTCACCGCGCGCACCGAGCGGAGCTGGCACTGCGTCGGCTTCTCGAGCGGCGCGCCCGGCGAGTTCAAGTCGCGTGGCGGTCGCAGCAAGCACGCGGGCTACGCCGCAGGGCTCACACCGATCGTGCTTTCTCCTCGGCAGCGTCTCGACGACGTGATCAAGACCGTCGAAAAGGTCCCGATGGGAGGCACCGACTGCGCGTTGCCCATGCTGTACGCGACAGCGCGGAAGCTCGACATCGACGCCTTCGTCGTCTTCACCGACAACGAGACGTGGGCCGGCGACGTTCATCCGTTCCAGGCCCTCCTCGAGTACCGCCGGGTCATGAACAAGCCGCGAGCCAAGCTCGTGGTGGTCGGGATGGTCGCGAACGCGTTCACGATCGCCGACCCGCGTGACCCCGGCATGCTCGACGTAGTCGGCTTCTCGACCGATGTGCCGTCGGTGATGGCGAGCTTCATCCGCGGCGAAGGCCAGGCCGTCGCCGCGGATGCAGACCCAGACGCAGACGAGTGAGTGGGTCAGAGCGACGGGCGTTCGCCCGTCGCTCGTTTTCGGAACCTGTAGCTCAATGGGAGAGCGCTACACCGTCCCGCAGCCGAGTTGTCCGTGAGCGGGCCGAAGCAGGACGGTATCGATTTGGGATCTAGAGGTTCCGGGTTCGAGTCCCGGCAGGTTCCCCGGAGCGGGTCGGCGGCGGTAGGTTACCCTCGAAACGTTGACCCTACTGTCATTCTCTTATCCGCTCTTCACGAGGCGTGTAGCTCAGTCGGTAGAGCTATGGTTATTTGTCCTCTGCGCCCCTTGCCCGCTCCGACGGGCCGCAGCCGAGGCTTATCTGGTGGCAACCACGTGTCGCCGGTTCGAATCCGGCCACGCCTCCCGCTCTTTCGGCCGATCGTCTAGCAGTCAGGACCCCAGCCGCACCCGCTCTTCGACCCCTTGCTCGCCCCCAGGGCGAGCCGCAGACGAGCGTTACCCCTCACGCTGGAGACGCAGGTGCGAATCCTGCTCGGCCTCTCATCTCGACCTGACGCTCCGAATCCGCTGCGGTGCACGAGGAGGGAGTCGAACCCTCAATCCTTTCGGCGCCGGAACCTAAACCCGGTGCGTATGCCAGTTCCGCCACTCGTGCGAGACGGTGGAACCTAGCATGACGCCACGGGCTCGGCGCTCACGCCGCGCATTTTCGGGCGCATCGCCGGGCGGTTGGCCGTCGGACGGCACCCCGACGGACGAGCGAGTGATAATAGCCTGGGGAGCATGACCGACGACGCGCTCCGTGACCTCTTCGGGCCGCTCACTGCGAGCGTAGAAGTCGCGGGAGGCTGCGAGGAGCAGCGCAGTGGAGGCCCGCTGGCGGAGACCGCGCTGGGGTTCTTTCCGATCGTCTCTGGCGCGACGCGGATCGAAGCCGCACCAGCATCGCTCCGCGTCTTCGTCTCGGACCGGGGGCGCGGCTCCACGCCGCATCTCACAGCCGCTCTCGTGCACGGCGGCGTGGCGACGCCGGCGGTCGAGGTGTACCTGTCCGCGCTCCCCGCCGTGAAGGCGGGCGTGGTCGAGCGCGCACGGGGCAAGCCACTCACGACGCCTGCCGAGGTGCGGGCATGGTACGAGCGCGAGCTAGCCGCGCTGCGCAAGAGGATAGAGAAGCGGCTGGCGCGAATCGACGCGGCGCTCCTCGCTGGTGAAGTCGGCTTCTACGCGCACGACGCGTGGCCGGAAGGCTGACGACGCGACACATACCCGTGGCCCGCGATCGGGCGACGCCGCGGCGAGCGTCATGGTTCCGTCGGTCCGTCAGCCGTCCGACGTCGATGTCTGCGGACGACCGGCAAGTTTCGCCGGGCTTTCGGCACGCTCGCGGTTGGCGAGCACCTTGCAATGCGACCAGGTCATGGAAGCCATGGGTCTCGACGGTCACCTCGTTCACCGCGATCTCGGTGAGGGCGACGATGAAGCGCGCCAGAAAGAGGCGCGCCTGTTCTTCGGCAAGTCGCCGCATCTGCAGTTCCTCGCCGAGCTGTACGACAAGCTCCGCGGTACCGCGCCCACGTGGTGGACGCCGGAGCACTCGCGCGAGGCGTGGCCGGCCGCGGTTCGGATGGGATGGTTCGCCCAGCGCCCCGACATCCGCCAGCGGATCACGACCAAGTTGACCGGCCTGGCCCCCGGCGCGGCGCGCCGGTTCTGGCCCGACGAGCAGGCGACGCTCATCGACGCCGTCCTCGACAGCGGCGACATCGCGGTCGCGGCGTTCGAGGCTGCCTTCGATGCGCAGGACATCGTCGTGTACGGGTTGCCGACCGACGTCTGGGCTCGGTTCCGCGAGCGCATGCCCTGGCAAGACGAGTCCGAGGACAACCGGCGCCTCGTCGCCTGGGTCCTGCGCGCGCTCCTCGCCGACCGGACGAACAACAACGCTCCGCGCGGCAAGCCGATCATCGAGGCGTGGGACGTCCGCAGCGCCATCGACGCCGACGCCTACCAGCGCCACATGCCGGTCGAGATCCGCGTCGCGATCGACCAGGCGCGCCTGAAGCACGAGCGAACGCGGCCGCGCGAGCCGTTTCACGCGCGGCACGAGCTCGCCATCGCGACGCCCGAGCGGCCGACGTCGCGCGGGCCGCGGGCTTCGACGCCGTGGAGCGCGCGACGCCGAAGCACGAAGCCATGGCCTCGACGGCCCCCGCCGAGACGATCGCTCCCGCCCCTGCCTCCGACCCCGCGCCCGCGAGCGTGGAGCCGCCGAGCCGCAGCCAGATCAACTGACCGATCCCTGTAGTACCCTCGGCAGGTGCGCGCCCTCGCCGCCTGCCTGATCGCCGCCTCCGGGTTCGGCCTCGTCGCTTCGTGCGAAGACCCGAGCCTGCCCTGCGACGACTGCCCGCTCGCGGGCGGTGGGCAAGGTGGAGAGGCGGGCGCCGGCGGCGCGCCGACGTCGATCGCGTGCCCGGCGTCGGGGGTGTTCCACGGCCCGTGGTCGATGCGGTTCACCGACACGACCGCGGTCGTGCGCTGGGACGCCTGCAAGCCGAGCGACGTCGCGGTCACGGTGACGCCCGAGCGGGGCGGCGCCTCGCAGACGGCGACCGGCACCCAGACCGCCGCGACCGTCACGACCCACCACGAGATCTTCGACGTCATCCCGGACCTGCCCGGCACCTACTACACGAGCGAGGTCGCGATCACGGGCCTCACCCCCGGCGAGTGCTACCGCTACGCCGTCGTCGCCGACCCGGCGCGTGAGGGTCGCTTCTGCACCTCGAAGCCGAGCGCGGCGCCTTTCACGTTCATGGCGATCGGCGACACGAACCCCGCCATCGCGCCGACCGAAGAGCTGCTCCAGCACGTGCTGATGCGGCAGCCTGACTTCGTCGTCCACCTGGGTGACATCCAGTACTACTCGTCGGTCCTCGACTCGTGGTCGCAGTGGTTCATCTCGATGCAGCCGATGCTCTCGGGCGGGGCTTTCATGCCGTCGATCGGCAACCACGAGTCGGAGAACGAGACCGAGTACGCCGACTACTACGATCGCCTGTTCGCGGGCGCCGGGTTCGACGGAACGCGAAAGTACTACCGGTACCAATCAGGCGGCTTCTGGTTCTTCTCGCTCGACACCGAGATGGACCTTTCGCCGAACAGCGAGCAAGGCATCTGGCTCGCACAGATGCTCGAGGACGCCGCGCAAAAGCCCGGCTTCCGCGGCTCGATCCGCTCGATGCACCGCCCCGTGATCACGGTCGGCGACGCGGGGAGCGACCCCGGCTTGCGGTCGCTGCTCGAGCCGCTCTTCGAAGAGCACGGGGTAAGGCTGGTGCTCGCCGGTCACATGCACGGCTACGAGCGCTTCGTCTCGGGCGCGGTCACCTACATCACCTCGGGCGGCGGCGGCGGCCTCATCGGCGACGTGAACGAGAACGTCGCGACCCGGCCCGAAGAGGCCGCGCTCCGGCAGGCGGTCTCGGACCAGTTCCACGCCGTCGTGGTCGACGTCGGCGCGAGCGCGATCCAGGGCGTGGCCATCGACGCGAGCGGCTCGGAGGTCGACGCGTTCTCGATTTCGCTGCCCTGAGCGGCCCGCTGCGGTCAGGTCGGCGCGCTCGCGATCGTAGATCCGCCCGCGGGACACCCAATCGGCTCGTAGCGAGCCCGAGCGTTCGTCTCCTCCAAGAGATCGGCCGCCGGGGCCGGCGAGGCCAAGACAAGCGAATCGTGCTCGGGAGCTCGTCCTAGCAATTCGCCCCTTGTAGGCGCCCCGCTCTTTCTTCGCCTCCTCTCGGGAGGGCTCACCCATGAACACGAAACACACCATCGTCCCCGAGTCGTACGTCGGCCTCCTCTACGTCGACGGCGCCTTCACCCGCGAGCTCGCGCCCGGCCGACACCGGCGGCGCGCCGGTTCTTGGCCACGCGCAAGCTGGAGGCGATCCTCGCCGACCGGAACCAGATCTCCGAGGCGGTGCGCCTCGAGGTGCAAGGCCCCGCGAGCCAGTACGGTGTCGTCATCGTACGGGCGGACGTGAAAGACCTGGTCTTTCCCGGCAACCTTCGCGAGATCATGAACCAGGTGCTCGAGACCGAGCGCCGAGCCGAGGCCAAGCTCATCCAGGCCAAGAAAGACGCCGAGGCCCAGCGCATCAAGGCTCTCGCCGACAACGAGGCTGCGATGATGAAGGTCGAGGCCGAGAAGGCGCGCGCGACCCAGATCGCCGAGCTCGATCGCATGCGCTTCGAAGAGAAGCTCGCGCGCGACGTCCAGCAGGCGCGCGCGATGCGCGAGCACCCGGCGCTCCTCAGGCTGCGCGAGCTCGAGACCTTCGGCCAGCTGGCCGAGGGCGGCGCCAAGCTCGTGGTCGGCGTCGACGGCATCTTTGCTCGCGCGTCAGCAACCGACGACTGACCCGCCGGCAGTGTGGTTTTTCCGGATCCACCTGCCTGGCGGGGTCGGCCTTCGGGTACGAACCCGTCATGCGGCTGTGCCGTCTGGCGATATCGGCGCTCTTTGTCGCTTGCGAGGCCGCGCCGCCGGCGCCTCCCCCCGATCCGTCGGCGCTCTCGGTGCTCACCGACCTCGACCCCCGCCCCGACGTCGTCCATGTTTCGCTCGTCGCGCGCGAGACCGAGGTCGATGTCGGCGGCCCGGGCCTCAGCGCGGCGTGGGTCTACGCCGACGCTGCCGGGCCGCCTCCGGATGGCCGGCTGGCGGGGCCTCTGCTCGTAGCGAAGCCGGGCGACCTCATCGTCGTGGACTTCGAGAACCGCTTGTCGCGCGCAGCCACGACGATCCACTGGCACGGCCTGCGGCTCGACAGCGCGATGGATGGCGCCGGCAACCACGCGGGCGACGAGATTTTTCCGGGGGAGCGCTTTCAATACCGCTTCGTCGCGAAGGACGAAGGGACCTTCTGGTTTCACCCCCACGTCCGCTCCGACGAGCAGATCGAGCGCGGGCTCGCCGGAGCGGTCGTGGTACGCGCCGACGGCGCCGCCCCGCACCACACCGAGCGCGTGCTCGTGCTCGATGACGTCGACACCGACGCCGACGGCGCGATCGTGATCGAGCCGAGCGACGACGACCTGATGGCGGGCCGCCGTGGAGACACGCTCCTCGTGAACGGCTTGGTCGAGCCGACCGTCCCGGCGGTTCGTGGAGACGTCGAGCGTTGGCGCCTCGTGAACGCGTCGAACGGGCGCTACTTCGACGTGACGGCCCCGCCGCTCGGACTGCGCATCGTCGCGTCGGACGGCGGCGCGCTGCTCGACCCCTTCACGGTGCCCACGCTGAGGATCGCCCCGGGAGAGCGTTTCACGGTCGAGGTGGACCTCTCCGGCGCGCAGGGCGACGAGATCACCGTCATGACCCTCCCCGTCGACACCGGCCACGGCGCGCCGGACGCCGGCCCGCGAACGCTCTTTTCGCTCACCTTGGAACGAGGCGAGCCTCGCGCTCCGGTGCCGCTCGTGCCGCGCGCGCTCGACGAGATCGTGCCCCGCGGCGCGGCGCCCACACGCGACGTTCCGCTGCGTGAGGTCATGGATCCATCCGTCGGAGCGCTCTACCTGATCGGTGACGAGGCCTGGCCGTTCAACACGCCTTGGACATCGAGCGCCGGCGCGGTCGAGATCTGGCGCGTCCGAAACGAGACCATGGGCGATCATCCATTCCACATCCACGGGATGTTCTTTCAAATCTTGGACGGGAGCGGCCGCCCCCGGGCGGACGTCGGCTGGAAGGACACCGTGAACGTGCCGCGAGGCGAGAGCATCACGATCGCGCTCCCGCTCGAGCGAGGGCACTGGATGTTCCACTGCCAGATCCCCGAGCACGCCGAGCGCGGGATGATGGGCGAAATCCACGTCGCACCGTAGCCGGCGGGTCCTGGTAGGCTCCCGACCGTGGACGTCGTCGTGATCGTAGCGCCCACGGAGGGCGCAGCGGCCGAGAACGTCGACGCCCTCGCAGCCGCCTGTACGGCCGCCCTCACCAACGGCCGATGCCGGGTCGCCGATGACGCGGCGGATAACCCGACGGTCCGTGCGACGCTCACGTTCGGCGCGGACGACGCCTCGGCGCGGATCGTCGTCCGCGGCCCCGGGGGCGAGGCCGAGCGCACGCTTCGCTTCGGCGCGAACGATGCCGCCGTCGAGCGCTGGCGAAGCTCCGGGCTCGTGATCGGCACGGTCGCCGAGGGGGTGCGCGAAGCTCCTCCACCGAGCCCGCGTCAGCCCGGGCCGAAACCGCCGCCATCGCCCGTGAAGCCGGCGCCGAGCCCCCCACCGCGACCCAGCGAGCCTCCTCCCGTCTGGATCGACGCGGGGCTGACGGTCGGTCCAGCCCTCGAGGATGGGAGCGCGCGCGGCGGGCCAGTGCTTCGCCTCGGCTATGGTTTGGGTTCGCTGCCGATCGCAGTCCTCGTCGGCGCGACGTATTCGTATCGCGGTCCCGACGAGCGGGGCGTCGAAGTGCACACGTTCGCAGGCGGGGGCGGCGGGGCGGCGGTGCTCCGCATCGACCCCGTGACGCTCTCGGCGCGCGCCGAGCTCGTCGCGCACCTCCTCGCCGCGCGCGCTGACCGCGGCGGCAAGCCTGGCGGCGGGTCTCGGTGGCTCCCGGGCGGGCGCTTTGGAGCGGAGGCGGCGTGGATGGTGCACCGTTCGGTCGGGCCGTGGCTTGGCCTCGACTTCACGGTGGTTTCTCGCGGCACGCAGCTCTCGATCCGTGGCGAGCCGGCTGGTCGAGCCCCACCGTACGAAGTGTCGCCTCAGCTCGGGGTCCGAGCAGCGTTTCCTTGAGGTGCCTGGTCTCACGGGCCTGCGGGTACCATCCGGGATGATGCCCGCCCCAAACGAGCGGCCTCGGCTCCACGCTCTGCCAGGTGGCAAAGCTGGCCGCACGGTGCAGGCCGGCCCCTCGGA
>ERZ761602.5223-NODE-5223-length-15589-cov-4.955195_pt1 | contig 15589 bp, 14 predicted proteins | sample MGYA00512165_ERZ761602 | MGnify/ENA primary metagenome ERZ761602 (study PRJEB28899, sample SAMN02445085) | bioreactor sludge metagenome | biome: EBPR sludge; isolation source: Thorneside wastewater treatment plant | place: Australia: Brisbane, Thorneside...
TGGTGGCCAGGATGGCGCCGATGATGAAGGTGGCCGAGATCACCATGTCGGGCTTGACCCCCATCAGCGCCGCAACGCGTGGGTTTTCTGCGGTCGCACGCATCGCACGTCCCAACCGAGTGGCGTTGACCAGCCACATCAGCACCGCCAGGGAAATGGCGGTGACGCCCAGGATCATGATCTGCGTGGACGTGATCACTGCACCACCGATCTGGAAGGGCGCCGCCGGCAGCAAGGTGGGATAAGGCTTGTAATTGGCCTTGAAAATGATCATGGCCAGCGTCTGCAGCAGGATGGACATACCGATCGCGGTAATCAGCGGAGCCAGCCGTGGACTGTTGCGGAGGGGCCGGTAGGCAATTTTCTCGATCGAGAAGTTCAATGCCGCTGCGACTACACAGGCGATGGCGGTGGCCAGCAGCAGGATGATCCATCCCGGTGCGCCCGGCATGGCCGCCTGCATCATGCCGATGATGACCCAACTGGTCAGCGCACCGACCATGAGCACCTCGCCATGGGCGAAATTGATGAGCTGAATGATGCCGTACACCATGGTGTAGCCAAGGGCTATCAGGGCGTACATGCTGCCGAGAACCAGACCGTTGATGATCTGTTGCAGCAGAATGTCCATAGATTGAATCTCCGAGTTTTATGACCGGCTACGGGGTTTGTCGCGCCACCGATGGGTGACTGTAGCGCGTCGAACCTTGTGAGCTGGGCGGCTACCTAGCAAAAAACCCGCCATGACACACACAGTGGCGGGTTTCAGCGGTGAATTGTAGCGAACGGCAAGAAAGCTGATGCCAAACTGACAGCCGGGGTTTTCCCTCTGTTTGCGGCTTCATCAGCGCAAAAGGCCTTCTATCAGTCCGACTTATTATTCATGCGGCGCAACTCTGCGAGCTTATCGGCGATACGAATCTCCAGGCCCCGAGGGACCGGCTGATAGAAACCCGGATCGGCCATGCCGTCTGGCAAATACCGTTCTCCGGCAGCAAAGCCATCCTCCTCGTCGTGCGCATAGCGGTAGTTTTTGCCGTAATCCAGTTCTTTCATCAGGCGGGTCGGTGCGTTGCGCAGATGCAAAGGCACCGGACGGGTGCCATCCTCGCGCACGAAAGCCTGCGCCGCCTTGAAGGCCTTGTAGACCGCGTTGGACTTGGGCGCCACCGCCAGATAGACCAGGCATTCGGCCAGAGCCAGCTCTCCTTCCGGGCTGCCCAGGCGTTCGTAGGTCTCGGCAGCGTCGAGCGCCAGGCGCAGGGCACGGGGATCGGCCAGACCGATATCCTCGCTGGCCATTCGGATCATGCGGCGGGACAGATATCGGGGATCTGCACCGCCGTCGAGCATGCGGGCGAACCAATACAACGCAGCGTCCGGGTCAGACCCGCGCACGCTCTTGTGCAGCGCCGATATGGTGTCGTAGAACTGTTCTCCCCCTTTGTCATAACGGCGCAGACGCTCGCCCAGCACCCGGAGCAGCCAGGCATCGCTGATGCGCGCGAGGTTCTCTCGTGTGGCCGCCACGGCCAGGTTCTCCAGGGTATTGAGCAAACGCCGAGCGTCGCCGTCGGCGTAGGCAACGAGACGCTCGACCGCTTCCGAATCAATAGCGGGAAGTGACGAAAAAGCGATGGCTCTTGCCAGAATTTCCCTCAAATCGTCGTCCGAAAGCGCTTTCAGCACGTAAACCGCCGCCCGCGACAACAAAGCCGAGTTGACTTCGAACGACGGATTTTCGGTGGTGGCCCCGACAAAGGTGAACAGACCGCTTTCCACATGCGGCAGGAAGGCATCCTGCTGACTCTTGTTGAAGCGATGAACCTCGTCGACGAACACCAATGTCCGTTGGGCATGGAGGCTATCCCGCACCGCCTCGGCGCGATCGACCGCCTCGCGAATGTCCTTGACGCCGCCCAACACTGCGCTGATCGCGATGAACTGCGCATCAAAGGCATCGGCCATCAGCCGGGCGATGGTCGTTTTGCCCACGCCCGGTGGCCCCCAGAGGATGCAACTGTGGGGCTGACCCGATTCGAAGGCCAGTCGCAGTGCCATACCGTCACCCAGCAGATGCTTTTGTCCAATGACCTCGCCCAGGGTCCGTGGACGCATCTGTTCGGCCAGCGGAACCGCTGTCGCTCTGCGGGCGGTGGATTCGAGCGGCTTCACGGGAGCTCGGCCGCGCTCACGGACGAATGACATCCGCGCCCGGCGGTGGCCGGAACTGGAAGGTTCCCGCCGCAAGGTTGGCATTGATTTCGAAACCATTCAACGTCAAGACCGAACGTTGGCCAAAACTGTCGATCATGTCCAGCACCGCCAGGCTTGCGCCCCGCTCACCCGGTTTCAGTCCGATTCGCACCGATTTCAGGGTTCCCTCCGCGGACCGGGGAGACGCCAGAACCCACTGCAGGCCGTCTTGATCGGGCGCGTCCTGCAACACAAAGTCGCGCTGGAGCGACCGCAGGTCACTGGCCGAAGCAACCAGCGCCACGGGGGTCGCGGCCAATACATCACTTTGCTTGCGCGCCGTAACCTGGTTGAGGTCCGCGTCGAAATGCCACAGCGTCTGGCCATCGGCGACGATGGTCTGCTCAAACGGCTTGGCATAGACGAACCGGAAACGCGACGGGCGCTGGAACTCGAAAACGCCAGTGGAAGTTCGACCCCGGCTGATCTGTCCGTCCCGCGCGGGCGGGGTGACGACCTGGGTGAAACTCGCCCGCCCTGAACGGGTATTGCTCAGAAAACTCTCCAGGCTGGCCAGCCCGCCGGCCACCACCGCATGTGCCTGGCCGAGCGCCAGCGTGGCCACCAGCACTCGGACAGCGCCAATAAACCCCAGACGATTTGACCGCCGGTAAGCCCAAAGCCGCCTCATTACGGACACCATGGTCAATCTCCCGACGAACGGGCGGGAACCAGTACTTCCCGCTGGCCGCTGCTGGACAACGCACTGACCAGCCCGGCTTTTTCCATATCTTCCAACAAGCGCGCAGAGCGGTTGTAGCCGATGCGCAGCTTGCGCTGAACGTATGAAATGCTGGCCTTGCGGTCCTGCAGCACCACCGCCACCGCCTGGTCATACATTGGGTCTTTCTCCCCGCCGCCGTCGCCCGCGAGTTCAGCCGATGACTCGTCACCGTCCAGGGTCCCGCCTTCCAGAATGCCGTCGATGTAGTTGGGCTCGCCCAGGCTCTTGAGGCAACTGACGACCCGGTGGACCTCCTCGTCGCTGACAAAGGCTCCGTGGACCCGAACCGGAAAACCGGTCCCCGAGGGCATGTACAACATGTCGCCCATACCCAGCAAGGCTTCGGCCCCCATCTGGTCCAGGATGGTGCGGCTGTCGATCTTGCTGCTCACCTGAAAGGCGATGCGGGTCGGAATATTGGCTTTGATCAGGCCGGTGATGACATCCACACTGGGACGTTGTGTCGCCAATATCAGATGGATGCCGGCAGCCCGGGCCTTCTGCGCCAGGCGGGCGATCAGTTCCTCGATCTTTTTGCCCACCACCATCATCAGATCGGCCAGTTCATCAATGACCACCACGATATGTGGCAACCGCTCCAGTGGTTCGGGCGTTTCCGGTGTCAGGCTGAACGGGTTGTAGATGAATTCCTCACGCGCCTTCGCTTCGTCGATCTTGGTGTTGTAGCCCGCCAGATTGCGCACACCCAGCTTGCTCATCAACTTGTAGCGTCGCTCCATTTCGGCCACGCACCAGTTGAGGCCGTTGGCGGCCTGCTTCATGTCGGTGACCACCGGGCACAGCAGATGCGGAATGCCTTCATAAACTGACATCTCCAGCATCTTGGGGTCGATCATCAGCAAACGAACATCCTTGGCTTCCGCCTTGTACAGGAGCGAAAGGATCATTCCGTTGATACCCACCGACTTGCCCGAGCCCGTTGTGCCGGCCACCAGCACATGCGGCATCTTGGCCAGGTCGGCGACCACCGGATTGCCCACGATGTCCTTGCCCAGGCCCATGGTCAACAGGGACCTGGCATCGTTATAGACCTGCGAGCCAAGAATCTCGCTGAGCCGGATCATCTGTCGCTTGGCATTGGGCAACTCCAGCGCCATGAAGTTCTTACCCGGAATGGTCTCGATCACCCGAATGGACACCAGCGACAGCGAACGGGCCAGGTCTTTCGCCAGATTGACGATCTGCGAACCTTTGACACCCGTGGCGGGTTCGATCTCGTATCGGGTAATGACCGGTCCGGGTGACGCCAGCACCACCCGAACCTCAACCCCGAAATCGCGCAGCTTCTTCTCGATCAGGCGGCTGGTCATCTCGAGAGTCTCCGCAGCCACGGTCTCCTGGCGTCCCGGCGGCGCATCGAGCAAATCCACCTGCGGCAGCCTGCTGTCGGCAATCTCCTGAAACAGCGGTTTCTGGCGTTCGCGCGCCACGCGCGCACTGGGGGGCGTCGGGACAATCACCGGCTCGATCTGTACCGGGATCGGGGGATGCTCCTCCACTTCTTCGCGCAGTTCCATTAGGCCGTCGGCCCGCTCCTGCGCGGCCTGGCGACCCAGTTCAACGTCATGGGCTCTCTCGCGGCGATCGCGCGCGGCCTGAACGACTCGCTCGATCCGCGCCCCCAGCCATTCCGCCACCGATGCCCAGGAGAAACCGAAAGCAAGGCTCGCCGCAATGACACCCAGGACCAACGCCACCAGCGCCGATCCGGTAAACCCCAGCCACCGGATACCCATGGGGCCCAGCCAGTATCCCAGAACGCCGCCCGAATGGCCCGGCAGTCCGGCCTCGAATCGATACAGTCGCGACCACTCCAGCAGGGCACTGGCTATCAACAAGGCCAAGATCCCGGCGGCCGTTGTTGCCCGCCGGCGCCAGGAGGACTCGGCTGCTTCACCACGCAACCACCGGGCCAGCGCTTTCAGCCATTTCCAGCCACCCAGGGCCAACAGCCACCACACGGAATAGCCCAGCAGAAAGTAGCCCAGGTCAGCGATCCACGCACCGGCGCGCCCTCCCAGATTGCGCACCGTGGCATCGTGCCCGCCGGAAGTCGACCACGCAGGGTCACTTGCAGCATAGGTCACCAGCGAGAGGAAACAATAGGCCAGCACCAACAAACCCAGAACCAGCGCAATCTCGCCCCCTGTTCGCGGCGAGGCATCGACCGGATCACGGCGGGTCGAGGAGGTAGGGGACGGGATCGAAAGGGTCATCCGGGCAATAAACGAGGCCATGGTTACTCAGAAACCGGGTTTGAGATGACCACCTGCCCAGCGGAACGCCCGTCGGAGGAGATCATCTGCCCGTGTCGCGCTAATTGCCAGCGATGATGGCGAGCCCTGCACGGACCCGCGGCGCAACAACGCCTCGCCAGCCTCTGCACACGCCGCAGGCGCTGCCCTAGGGTATCGCAAACCGGGCTTCAGGTCAGTGAACTGAGACGCTCCTTGATGAGGGTCGACCCATCCTCCTGCGCCTCGATGAAGCCCCGTTCCTCCAGGTCCTTCATCACGCGGCTGACCATCTCGCGGGAGGCGCCAACCATCTTTGCCAGATCCTGGCGGGAAATTCGGTCCTTTATCAGACCAAATCCGTCTTTGTTGGGTACGGAACTTTCAATCAAGGCGCGGGCGACACGGCCATACACGTCCATCAGCGCCAGCGATTCGATCTTGCGGTCTGCATGGCGAAGCCGCTGCACAAGGCCTTTCATCACCGCGTAGGCCATGGAGGTGTTTTCAGGCAGGCAGCGCGCGAACTCCAGCCGGCCGAGCATCAGCACATCCGTCTGCACTTCGGCCCGAACGGTTGCCGAGTGGGGTTCGTTGTCGATGAGACTCATCTCGCCGATGTAGTCGCCGAGCGTCATGTTGGCCAGAATCACCTCGCGACCCCGGCCGTCGGCACTGACGACGCGCGCCCGTCCGGTCAGAATGATGAACAGCGCATTGCTTTTCTTGCCCTGCTCAACAATCGCTTCGCCCCGCTTGAAGCGACGCTTGACGACGGCTTGGGATACCGAATTCGCCTGCGTTTCCGTCAACATGGAGAACAGCGGAACCCGCCGGATCAATTCGAGATTGGACAACATGGTCATGGGCCTACTCCTGCGAATGCCTGAAGGTCTGCGCGGGGCTTTCTACAATGATTGCCAGACGAGGGCAAGACCATTGTGATCGATGAAAATGCCCGTCGCTTGCTCCCCCTCCGCCGCGAATGTACACGCGCTCTCCGATGAATAGGAAAACTGTCCGATTATGACCCCCAACTTGCATGCAAAAGTTCTCATCCTGGGCTCAGGTCCGGCCGGATATACCGCTGCGGTGTATGCGGCGCGGGCCAACCTCGATCCGGTCCTGATCACCGGAATCGCGCAAGGCGGCCAGCTCATGACCACCACCGAAGTCGACAACTGGCCGGCCGATGTTCACGGCGTCCAGGGGCCCGACCTGATGCAGCGATTTCTGGAGCATGCCGAACGGTTCAAGACCCAGATCGTTTTCGACCACATCAACGCCGTTGACTTCAGTCGGCGCCCCTTCAAACTGACCGGCGACAGCGGAACCTACACCTGTGACGCGCTGATCATCGCGACGGGTGCTTCGGCCAAATATCTGGGCCTGCCCTCGGAAACCGCCTTCATGGGCCGAGGGGTATCCGGTTGCGCCACTTGCGACGGTTTTTTCTACCGGGATCAGGTGTGCTGTGTGGTCGGAGGCGGAAACACTGCGGTCGAGGAGGCACTGTACTTGTCCAACATTGCCAGCAAGGTCTACCTGATCCACCGGCGCGACCGATTCAAAGCGGAGCCGATCCTGGTCGACAAACTGATGGACAAAGTTGCCGCCGGGAAAATCGAACTGAAAACCTTCCGGACACTGGACGAGGTTCTGGGTGATTCTTCGGGGGTAACTGGCGTGCGCATCCGCAACACAAAGGATGACAGCACGGAAGATCTGGAGCTCAAAGGATGCTTCATCGCCATTGGGCACTCCCCGAACACCGACATCTTTCAGGGTCAGTTGGCCATGGAGGGAGGCTATATCGTCACGCAGGGCGGACTGAAGGGTTTCGCGACCCAGACATCGGTTGAAGGCATCTTCGCGGCCGGTGATGTACAGGACCATGTCTACCGCCAGGCGATCACCAGCGCAGGCACGGGCTGCATGGCAGCGCTGGATGCCCAGCGCTTTCTGGAACAAAACGACTGAATCTGGCCTATAATCGACGGCTTTGCTGAAATAGAGCGACGCGCGCATTGCGCGTGTCTCCCATGCGGCAAATCGGGTTACCGCCACCCTTCTGGCGAGGTGAGGCTGAGCCGCCAGGCGGGCACCCAAGGTGCCGCCCCGCTGCGGTCAGCCGGATTGAAAAAGTATCGGAGTGTCCACATGGCACGCGTCTGCGACGTCACGGGCAAGAAGCCCATGGTCGGGAACAACGTTTCCCACGCCAACAACAAAACCAAACGCCGGTTCCTGCCGAACCTGCAATACCGCCGCTTCTGGGTCGAGAGCGAAAACCGCTGGGTGCGTCTGCGCGTCTCCAGCGCTGCTTTGCGCCTGATCGACAAGAATGGTATCGACGCCGTGCTCGCAGACCTGCGCGCTCGCGGCCAGGCCTGAACCCACTGAACTTCAAGGAGCGCAATCATGGCCAGTAAAGGCGGACGCGAAAAAATCAAGCTGCAATCGACAGCCAACACCGGTCACTTCTACACGACCAGCAAGAACAAGAAGACCATGCCGGAAAAAATGTCGATCATGAAGTTCGACCCCAAAGCTCGCAAGCACGTCGAGTACAAGGAAGTCAAACTCAAGTGACGTCCGGCGGTTGCGGGACTCCACCCCGGGGTCCTGCCCGTCAGGTTACGCAAAAAAAAGCCCGCCTGATGCGGGCTTTTTTGCGGGCTGTTTTCTTGCGCTGACGACCTGGCGGGTTCCTGCCGGCCCGGAAAAAGTCGCGTCAGGCCCGCGCGGTCCGAAGCCGGAGTGAAAACTCCCGCAGCGCCGCCACACCACTGTCCTCCGCCCGCCGACACCAGGCCTGCAGATCCGCCGTCAACTGCTCGCGGGACACACTGGTGTTGAGCCACAGCTGACGCAATTCTTCGCGCATGGCCACCATCTTGTCGACGCCGGGCAAGGCCGCACGGGCCTGAGCCAGTTGCGCACGCACCGCCGCCGGCACCTTGTCCGGATCCCGGTGCATCCAGCGGCGTGCCGCCTGAAGCGCCGTCGCATCGAGGGCACGCACACGCATCGCCTCGACTTCATCCTGCAGGACGGCCCGCATCTGCCGGGCGTAGCCGGCCATGACCTCATAGCGGTGGGCAATCAACGCTTCCAGCGTGGCCTCGTCGGCCACGGGTCGGGCATCGCCGAAGGCCAGGCGGGGCGGCGTTTTCTTCACCGTCGCCAGGCCCAGCGCGGACAGCGCACGGATGTAGGCCCAGCCGATGTCAAATTCGAAGGGCTTGACCGAAAGTTTCGCCGAAGTCGGGTAAGTATGATGGTTGTTGTGCAGCTCTTCCCCCCCGATCAGGATCCCCCAGGGCGAGATGTTGGTGCTGGCGTCCTGCGCCTCGAAGTTGCGATAACCCCACCAATGGCCAATACCATTGATCACACCGGCTGCCGTAACCGGGATCCAGGCCATCTGCACCGCCCAGACGGTCAGCCCGGCCACCCCGAACAGCGCAACATCGATCACCAGCATCAGGCTCACCCCCAGAGCCGAATGCGGCGTGTAGATGGTGCGCTCGATCCAGTCATCGGGTGTGCCATGACCGTAGCGGGCCATGGTCTCGGGGTTGCGTGACTCGGCACGGTACAGCTCCGCGCCTTTCCAGAACACGGTACGGATGCCGAATACATGCGGGCTGTGCGGGTCCCCCGGCTGCTCGCACTTGGCATGGTGCTTGCGGTGGATGGACGCCCATTCCCGGGTCACCTGCCCGGTGGTGAGCCAGAGCCAGAAGCGAAAGAAATGTGAGACGGCCGGGTGCAAGTCCAGCGCCCGATGCGCCTGGTGCCGATGCAGGAAAATTGTCACGCTGGCGATCGTGACATGCGTCAAGGCCAGCGTGACCAGGATCAGCTGCCACCAGGCCAGATCGAGAGCACCATGGGCCAGCCAGTCGAGGGCGTGATTGAGCACCGGAGAATCGGAAACGTTCATGAGGGTTCAGGCGATGAATGGACGACGGGGCGACCGAATGACAGCGGCCGTACCGTCCGCAATTGTAGGTGCAGGCCTTGGTGGATGGCTTCAGATTCTTTCCCAGGCTGCGGCGAAAAAGCCGTCCGTGCCATGCCGGTGCGGCCACAGACGCAGATATTCCCCGCCGGAATGTGGTCCGGAACACAGCGAGGCCGGCGCATGCAGCTTCAGACGTTCGAAGATATCGACCATGGGCTGCAGGCGGAATCCGTCCGCCGCCCGCGCAAACTCCTGCGTGAAACGCTCGGCGACCGCTTCGTTTTCCTCGGTGAGCAGGCTGCAGGTGGCGTACACCAGCCGTCCCCCCGCTTTGACCAGCCGCGCAGCGCTGCTGAGGATCGCAAACTGCCGTGCCGCCAGTTCCTCGATGTCCTTGGGCGACTGGCGCCACTTGAGGTCCGGGCTGCGCCTCAAGGTGCCCAGGCCGGAACACGGCGCATCGACCAGCACCCGGTCCATCTTGCCAGCCAGGCGTTTGATGCGTTCATCGCGCTCGTGGGCAATCGCGGCCGGATGCACGTTGGACAGCCCGCTGCGCGCCAGGCGCGGCTTGAGCGCGTCCAGCCGGTGCGCCGACGTATCGAAGGCGTACAGGCGACCGGTGTTGCGCATCGCGGCTCCGATCGCCAGCGTCTTTCCTCCGGCACCGGCACAGAAGTCGACCACCATCTCGCCGCGTCTTGCCTCCAGCACCCAGGCCAGCAACTGCGAGCCTTCGTCCTGGACCTCGATCGCACCACGGGTGAAGGCATCCAGACGATTGAGGACCGGTTTGCCTTCAAGGCGCAGGCCCCAGGGCGAATAGGGGGTCTCGACGGCGGACAAACCTTCACGCGCCATTTCCTCCCGCAGTTCGGTCCGGCGGGCGTTGAGCAGGTTGACGCGCAGATCCAGCGGCGCCGGGCCCAGCAGGCAACCGGCCAGCGCGGAAAACTCGTCGCCGACCTGGGCCCGCAACGCGGTCGCCAGCCATTCGGGCAGGTTATGCCGGCTGGGCTCGGGCAAAGTGGCCGGATCAATCGCATCGCAGGCATCGAGCCAGTGTTTTTCGGACTCGGTCAGCGCACTCTTGAGAAAATCACGTGGCCCCTGAAAGGCCAGAATGGCCAGACGGCGTTCGCGCGGCCCCATGCCCGAGCGCGCCAGGCTTTCGAACCTCAGTTTTTCGCGCAGGACGGTGTAGGCGGTATCCGCCACGGTGGCGCGCTCGCGCACTCCCAGGCGGTTTTCACGGACGAAACGGGAAACCACGGCATCGGCCGGGTGCTGAAACAGCAACACCTGGCGAACCGTTTCAGCGCAGGCGTCTAGGAGAGCTTTGGGGTGCATGGGCTGGATTGTCCCACCGGGGCGCCGCCGGCACCAAAGGCACCCCCAGCCCCGGGAACGCCAGAAATTCAGCAAAAACCACCGATACCCAGCGCAAAAACGTCACACTACGCTATGGTTTTTGAACGCCCCCAGAGAGCAGTCGGACCAGCGCACGCGGGTAGATCAGATGTTCCTGAGTCAATACACGGGCCGCCAGCGTGTCGGCGGTGTCCGCTGGCAGAACAGGCACCACCGCCTGCTCCAGGATTTCGCCGTGGTCAAGTTCGGCCGTCACCCGGTGTACCGTCGCACCGGCAAACCGGCAGCCCTCCGCCAGGGCCCGTTCATGGGTGTGAAGACCCGGGAATGCCGGCAACAGCGACGGGTGAATGTTGACCAGGCGCCCTTCGTAGCGTTGTACAAACGCCGGTGTGAGAATCCGCATGAATCCCGCCAGCACCACCAGCGCCGGGGCATGCCGGTCGATTTCCTCGGCCAAAGCCAGGTCAAATGCCTCCCGGCCCGGGTAGGCTTTGTGGTCTACGACCGCCGTAGCAATGCCCTCCTGCGCCGCCCAGGCCAGGCCGCCGGCGTGGGGGCGGTTGCTCACCACCGCGGCGATTCGCGCACCAAAACGCACGCCCCAATCGTCACGGGAACAGGCCCGGACAATGGCCGCCATGTTCGAGCCGGTGCCCGAGATCAAAATCACGATGTTTTTCATTTGCGCAAAATTATCCTGCCATGACGATTCGCCCCCTCTCCGCTGTCGAAACCCGCGTGCTCGCCACGCTGATGGAAAAGGCCCGCACCGTACCCGACAGCTACCCCCTGACCCTGAACAACCTGGTCACCGGCTGCAACCAGAAAACCAGTCGTGACCCGATCATGCAGGTTGACGATGCGCAGGCCCAGGCTGCGCTCGACAGTTTGCGTGCGCTGTCGCTGGTGTTCGAAAGCAGCGGCGGGCGCACCGCCCGCTACGAACACAATTTCCAGCGCGTCTTCGGCGTGCCTGAGCAATCGGCCGTGTTGCTGGGCCTGCTGATGTTGCGCGGCCCCCAGACCCCCGGGGAGTTGCGCATCAACAGCGAACGCTGGTACCGCTTTGCCGACATCTCGTCCGTGCAGGCGTTCCTGGACGAACTGCAGGAGCGCGCCGAGGAAAAAGGCGGTCCCCTGGTCGTGCGCCTGCCCCGTGCGCCGGGCGCCCGCGAGCAGCGATGGGCACACCTTCTGGCCGGGCCGGTGGAGCTGGCCGAGCCCCCCGAAGCAACAGCCACCGCCGCACCCCGGGCCGACGACGGGGAACTGCGCCACCTGCACGCGCGCGTCGAGGCCCTGGAGGCGGAAACCGCCCGCCTGCGCGGGACCGTGCAACGCCTGTGTGCCGAACTGGGTTTGTCGCAGGACTGACAGCCGGAATCGAACGGGCGTGCTAAAACTGCGGTCCGTATCAACTTGCGACAAGCGTGCGGCGTCCGCGCCGCCTCTTGTGCCGCCCTACCGGAGAACAGCGCATGGATCTGGCATTCACGCCCGAGGAACAACAGTTTCGCGACGACATTCGCGCCTGGGTCAGAGACAACCTGCCCGCCGACATCTCGCACAAGGTGCACAACGCCTTGCGCCTGAGCCGTGACGACATGCAACGCTGGGGCAAGATCCTCGGCAAGAAGGGCTGGCTCGGCTACGGCTGGCCCAAGGAGTTCGGCGGGCCGGGCTGGACGGCGGTGCAAAAGCACCTGTTCGAGGAAGAATGCGCGCTGGCCGGCGCGCCGCGTATCGTGCCCTTCGGGCCGGTGATGGTGGCGCCCGTCATCATGGCCTTCGGCTCGCCGGCACAGCAGCAGCGCTTCCTGCCGGGCATCGCCAGCGGGGAAGTCTGGTGGAGCCAGGGCTACAGCGAACCGGGATCGGGCTCGGACCTGGCCTCGCTCAAGACCCGCGCGGAACGCCGCGGCGACCATTACATCGTCAATGGCCAGAAAGCCTGGACCACGCTGGGCCAGTACGGCGAATGGATCTTCTGCCTGGTGCGCACCAGCTCCGAAGGCAAACCGCAGACCGGCATCTCCTTTCTGCTGATCGACATGAAGTCGCCCGGCGTCACGGTGCGTCCGGTGCGCCTGCTGGACGGCGAATGTGAGGTCAACGAGGTCTTCTTTGACAACGTCGAGGTGCCCGCCGAAAACCTGATCGGCGAGGAAAACAAGGGCTGGACCTATGCCAAGCACCTGCTCTCCCACGAGCGCACCAACATCGCCGACGTGAACCGTGCCAAACGCGAGCTGGAGCGCCTCAAGCGCATCGCAAAAACCGAAGGCGTCTGGGATGACATGCGTTTCCGCGACCAGATCGCGCTGCTCGAAGTGGACATTGTGGCGCTGGAAATGCTGGTGCTGCGGGTGCTGTCGGCCGAGAAATCGGGGAAGAACTCGCTGGACATCGCCGGACTGCTCAAGATCCGCGGCAGCGAGATCCAGCAGCGCTACAGCGAGCTGATGATGCTGGCCGCCGGCCCCTACAGCCTGCCGCTGATCCACGAGGCCATGGAAGCCGGCTGGCAGGGTGACGCGGCCGCGGGTGCGCTGGGCGGCTTCCCCGGCGGTGTGGTGGCCAATGCGCCGCTGGCCTCGACGTATTTCAACATGCGCAAGACCACGATCTACGGCGGCAGCAACGAGGTGCAGCGCACCATCGTGTCCCAGGTGGTGCTGGGCTGATTCTTCCGTCCGGGCTGAGCCAGTCTGAGCCCTGCAACGATTTTTTGCGAACACCCTTCGACCCGCTCAGGGCGAACGCTTGAAAGGACACGAACATGGACTTCGATTTTTCTGACGACCAGCAACAACTGCGCGACGCCGTGCGCAAGTGGGTCGACAAAGGCTACGACTTCGAGCGTCGCCGCAAGGCCGTGGCGGCCGGCGGCTTCGACCGCGCGGCCTACAACGAATTGGCGGAACTCGGCCTGGCCGGCCTGTACGTTCCGGAAGCCGACGGTGGCCTGGGCATGGGCCCGGTCGAGGGCATGGTGGTCATGGAAGAGCTCGGACGGGGCATTGTGCTGGAGCCCCTGGCCCAGACGCTGATCGCCGGCGGCGTGCTTTCGGGCTACGCGGGCGACACCCTCAAGGCGCCATGGCTGCCGAAGATCTCCGCTGGCGAAGCGCTGGTGGTGCTGGCCTACCAGGAGCGCCGGGGCCGCTACCAGCTCGGTGCCTGCGAAACCACGGCAACCCAGTCCGGCGCGGCATGGTCATTGAACGGTCTCAAGAACGTCGTCGCGGCGGGTGATCAGGCCGATGCCTTCATCGTCCCCGCCACGGTGAACGGCCAGATTGCCCTGTTCCTGGTCGAACGCGGCGCCGCCGGCGTGGCCACGCGCGGCTACGGCACGCAGGACGGTGCCCGCGCGGCCGATCTGCAGCTCACGAACGCACCGGCCAGCCTGATCACCACCGACGGCCTCGTGGCCCTCGAACACGCCATCGACATCGGCATCGCCGCCGCCTGCGCCGAAGCCGTGGGCGTGATGGACAAGACCGTGGCCATCACCGCCGAGTACATGAACACGCGCAAGCAGTTTGGCGTGCCCATCGCCAGCTTCCAGGCGCTGCGCCACCGCATGGCCGACGTGAAGATGCAGCTGGAGCTGGCCCGCTCCATGAGCTACTACGCCAGCCTCAAGCTCAACGCCCCTGTCGACGAGCGCCGCCGCGCCTTGGCGCGCGCCAAGGTCCAGCTGGGCAACTCGATGCGCTTCGTCGGCCAGCAGGCGGTGCAATTGCACGGCGGCATCGGTGTGACCGACGAGTACATCGTGAGCCACTATTTCAAGAAGCTGACCCAGCTGGAGATGACCTTCGGCGACACCCTGCACCACCTGGGTGAAGTGTCGGCGCGCATGCAGGACACGGCCGGCGTGTTTGCCTGATCCTGGGGTCAGCCGTGTAGGCGCGAACCCCGCGGCAGGTGCGCGACCAGAAACTCCATCTGGTCGGCCAGAATGCGGCGGTTTCGCAAGATGAAATCTTCCCACAGACTGGGCACATACGGCGCGAACAACAGCGGCATGTGGGCCTGTTCGGGGGTGCGGTTGCCTTTGCGGTGGTTGCAGGTGCGACACGCGGTGACCACGTTCATCCAGTGGTCACGGCCGTTTTGCGCAAATGGCACGATGTGTTCGCGGGTCAGATCGTCGTCGTGAAAATGGTCGCCGCAGTACGCGCAGATGCTGCGGTCGCGGGCGAACAGCTTGGCATTGGTCAGGCCAGGGCGCAGATCGAACGGGTTGATGCCCGGCACACCCCGGGTGCCGATGATGCTGTTGACGGTGATGATCGACTGCGCACCGGATCGGGCGTTGTGTCCGCCGCGAAAAATCGCCACCGGGCTGCCAGCCTCCCACCGGACCTCTTCGGCCGCGTAATGAATGACCGCCTGCTCCAGCGAAATCCACGATTGCGGCAAACCCTGAGCCGACAACTTCAAGACCTTCACGAACGCCTCCATTTCACAGCAGCAACCCACTGACCCGAAAACGCGGATGGTGCCAGCCGTCAACCCCGGGGGCCAACAGCTGCCTGAGTCACAATATACCGTCTTTTTGTGACGATTTCAGGTCATACCCAGCGTAAAAAGGTCATTTTTCGCTATAAAAAACATACCCTCCGGCATGAAGATCTTTCGCGGCTTCCACCATCCTGGCATCGCCCCCGCCTGCGCGCTGACCATTGGCAATTTCGACGGCGTGCACCGCGGCCACCAGGCCATGCTGGCGCTGCTGAACAACGAAGCGGCGCACCGCGGCGTGGACAGCTGCGTGATGACCTTCGAGCCGCACCCGCGCGACTATTTCGCCGGCGCACTGAAAAAACCCGAACTCGCCCCGGCCCGCATTGCCACTCTGCGCGACAAGCTCACCGAGCTGGAGCGCTGCGGCGTGCGCCAGGTGGTCGTATTGCCCTTCGACGCGCGACTCGCGGCCCAATCACCGCAAACCTTCATCGACCAGGTGCTGGTGGACGGGCTCGGGGTGCGCTACGTGCT
>ERZ761602.5225-NODE-5225-length-15585-cov-10.850998_pt1 | contig 15585 bp, 9 predicted proteins | sample MGYA00512165_ERZ761602 | MGnify/ENA primary metagenome ERZ761602 (study PRJEB28899, sample SAMN02445085) | bioreactor sludge metagenome | biome: EBPR sludge; isolation source: Thorneside wastewater treatment plant | place: Australia: Brisbane, Thorneside...
TGGGGCGGCGGCGTTGGGGCTGTCGAGTTGGTTGGTGTTGTACAGGCTGATGAAGAAGTATGGGATTGCGGGGGGTGAGGAGGGGTGAGAAGAGTTGAGGGGAAGTGGTGGGGGGTGGGATCTCCTGGCAGGCTAAGGATGCCCGTCGAGTAGTTGCGGAGAGGCGAGGTACGGGCCGTGGTCAACTGGGCCCTCAAGCTGGCGGACCACATTCCTGCTGTCCCTGTAGGAGTTGGTTGGCCGGCAAGGCTCGCTCCGTAGTATGCTCGGCCAATGAGTTCTAGGCATTCCAGCATTCTGGCACCGAGGAAGGAACGGGGTGGTTCCGTCGGCGAGAACCGCTTGTCTCTACAGGCCAATTGGGCGGTCTGCGAGCTGATGTCGCGTTTACGCGATGGACAGGATGTGTTGATTGTCGTGGAGCAGGACGAGGACGTTGAGGTCTATGCGCCGCCAACGGCGCCGGGTAAGTTGGAACTCTATCAAGTGAAGAGCACTCGAGTGGACCGGTATTCGCCCACCGAGCTGACCAAGCTTAGAGGGGGCAAGTCCTGGCTGGCGGCGCTGTTTGAGTCCAGTTCCAAACCACGGGTAGGGTGGGAAGTCACGGCCGCGCTGGTCAGTTCCGCGAGACTAGACGTGAAGCTCGCTGGGGGCGGTAGCGCGCTAAACTTGCTGTCCGTGCCGCTGAACGAGATAGCGGATCCGGCGCTTTCGTCCCTGAGAAACGCACTTTCTACCCAGCTGCGTCAGCCCAACGCGGCCGACTTCGTCATGACCTGCACCTACAGGCGCACCAAACTCACGCCCGATGCTCATATCGAAACGACTCTGGGCGAGATTGCAGACTACTTCCACGAGCGGTTCGGGGTCCGAGCTCCAAGTGCAAAGGCATTCTATGTCGCGCTTGTGGCAGAGATCCGGCGCAAGGCGGGTGACGAGTACGATAGCCGCACGCACGATGAAATGACGAAGAGGAAGGCGTTTTCATCGCAGAACGTGGAACAGAAGATTCTGCGTGTTCACCGTGAAGCGCAACCGGACTTCGAGTCGCAGTACTGGGCGCTGCTGGAGCCCGACATTCAGCGAGCGCTCGACCTGCTGGATCGGAGGAACCTACGTTCAGCATGGAGGCGGTTCGCAATCGATCAGATTGAACCGCGGTCTACCGAATGTGTGCGACTAGCAGCGGAGGCGCATGCACAACTGCAGCAGGCATCACCTGGCAGCTTGCAAGAGCTCCTGGAGATAGCTGCGGCAATCAACCTCGCAAACCCAGAGTTGGAGCTCAACTATGTCAGAGCAGTCGTCCTCTGGACCTTCGCAGCCGACGGAACGGGCACGGTTCCGTCGGCTACTCAGGGCACTACGAACTAATGGAAGGAGCGGCAAGCATGCGCAAGCATTTCGTCTTGGAAGAGATGCTACTGGTGTCGATGAGGGAACGCGGGGCACGGCGGATTTGCTTCAGCCCGGCCACGACAGTGATCACGGGGAAGAATAACTCAGGAAAATCCTGCGTCATCAAGAGTCTTATGTACACATTTGGGGCGGAGCCGGTGAAGTTTGAGCAGGATTGGCTCAGACTCGAAGTGGCTTCTCTAGTGAGGTTTCGCATTGGCGGGCAGCGGTGGTCCGCTTTCCGGTATCGGGGAATGTATGTAATTTCCAACGAGGAGTCAGGCGTCAGGACATTGTATCGATCGGCGGTGACGGGTTTGGGGCCCGCCTTTGGCCAACTGGTGGACTTCCAGATCCGGCTGACAGTGAATCGAAGCGGCGATGTGGAGCAAGCGCCGCCGAGCTACTACTGGTTGCCATTCTACGTTGACCAGGATTCGAGTTGGGCCGACGCGTGGTCGGCTTTCCGAGGGTTGGGCATGTTCGCTGATTGGAAGGCTGCAGTCGCGGGATTTCACTCGGGGTATCGCCCGGCAAAATGGTACGAAGTGCGAGCGGATGTAGCGCTCCTCAAGAAGCAGATTGAGACACCAGAGGCCAGGGTGAAAGCACTCGAGCGGGTACTGGGCGACCTGAAAAGCGAACTAGCGGGAGTTCCTTGGGATGTGGACGTCGACGCCTTCGGCAGCGAAGTAGCGCAATTGCTTTCCGAGTTGGATGTCCTACGAAAGGAGGAGGGGAAGTATCGACGTGGAATAACGAGACTAAAGGACCGAAGGGCGCTTGTTGAAGCGCAGATTGACGTAGTGCGGCGAACCCACCGGGAGTTGAGTCGGGACTTTCGCTTCTCTGCGCAGGAGGTTCCGGATCATGTGAACTGCCCAACGTGTGGCACGGGATTCGCGAACGATTTCGGACAGCGCTTTGGGTTGGTAGATGATGAATTGCGCACTCAAGACATCGAGTTTGAACTGCTGGAGGACCTCAATGGTGTGGAGGATGAACTGGGAAAGGCCGATTCGCAACTGAGTGCGGCGCGGGCGTCAAGCGAGGCGATCCGCACAATCCTGCAGGCCACGCAGGGGGCCGTAACACTGGAGGATCTGGTCGACCTAAAGAGTCGACGGAAGCTGGCGACGATGATCGAACAACAACTCGTGGAAGTGAAATCCGACCTGGCACAACTGCGGATGACTATTGAAGAGGCCGAATCGGAGATGGCGTCGTTGGATAGCAAGGATCGCCGCTCGCGAGTGCTTGACGACTTCCGACAGAGGTATGATTCAGGCTTGAGAGCACTTGGTGTGACAAATGTCGATGGAGTAGACGCGAGTTCGGTCTTTCCTTCAATTCCCGGGACGGGTTCCACCCTGCCGAGGGCGCTGTTGGCCTACTACTTCGCGTTTGCGGAGACCGCGAAGTTGCATGGGACGGCGGCCATCGGGCCAATGATAATCGATGCACCGAACCAACAAGAGCAGGATCCAGAGAACCTCGGGCGGATCATGCGCTACATCCGGGACCATGCTATGAAGTGGGGTCAGGCAGTGGTTGGATGTGTGGATCAGGCGGGCGTCGACTTCGAAGGAAAGGTAATCGAGATAGACGAACATGACAGGGTCTTGGTACCAGGCGAGTACACGAACGTCCGCGAGGAGATTCAGCCCTACTTGGCAATGTCGGCGTCAGATTCGCCGCTTTTCGGTGGCCGGCTATAGCATGGTGTGTCGCTGCATGAGGTTAACCGCTGCGCCGCGCCACTTCGTAGAACAGGCCCCCCCTTCTGTAGGGACTCAGGAGGACGCTGCGCTTCATCTGCCGCCCACCGGCGCCACAACCACCACCCCTCCCGCGCCCCATCACCGAGGCCGCGGCGGTAAGGTGCAAGCGATCGTTGACCAGCATGACAGGAGCGTCTTGCCGTGTTCGCCGCTGCTTCCAATGGCTTGTTGACATCCGTCGGGGCGGGGTTAACTTGTCAGCACGTCCTTTGAAATCGCTGGCTCGCGTGGATTCTACGGCACGCCATAGGCGTGGGCGAGGGAGAAGCGCCAGGGTGAGAACCCTGAGAACAGGAGGCCCTTACGATGCGGGCCCCCGCGCGTAGGTGGGACTAGCGCCCACCGCAGCGCGGCGTGCCTTCACTTCGGTGAAGGCGGCCGACTGGGAACGGTGAGCAAAGGAATATATGAGCCGAGTTTTGGGGGGAAGATTCCCCCAAAACTCACCATATTACTCGACGCGAATAAAGTCGTTTGGGTAGACATTGACATGGGTACCGGACGCGGTGATGGTGCCTTGAGAAGAGCACACAAATGGTTCTCGATTAAGCCTGCTGGCTACCCTCTGGGCATCGTAGTGGAAGCCGTCTTCTATTGGAAACCCGAATCGGTAGAGCTGGGCGAGCAAATTCGCTATCGCAGATGCCGAACTGTCCGCAGGTAGTTGTCGTGCGGGTGGGTGAGGAGAATTGTCTGGCGAAAAAACAATTTCTCGGCTATCAGCGAAGTACCAGTCCTTCGCCCCGCGGACTACACCCGGCAGGTCTGACTTGGTAAACTTGCGCGCGCAGAATCCGGGGTCGGCGTCCCAATCGAGAGTGCGAGACCGCAGGCGCTGCAGGAATGCCTCATAGGCGGTTCCGCCTTCGTGATGAAAGTTGACGGGTGGTAGGAGGAGGTGGCTCTTTCGTCTGCGATCGACTACTTCACGGCGCAGCAAACGAGTCTCGTCGTTGCCTCCGACATAATCGGCGAGTCGAGGTCCAAGCAGATCGAGAGCGTCATCGGCGGAAAGAGGACGCGTCGGACTTTCGGCAAATGGAACAGGCAGCGCGGAGTATTTGAATGCGTCAAGAAGGTGCTGCACTGTCGGCGTGGCAACGTAGAACAGGAACAGTGCGCTGGGAGACTGCTCGTTATCCCTATGAATCCGCTTAAGCGCGAACTCAGCGCAAGCTCGAAGAAGCGTCTCGACGCCTGCCGGAGTGTACAGGTTGTGAATGTCGCTGCGCGCTGGGACGGAGACGACTCGATGTGGAGGGAGGGACCTGTCTTTTCCGAGACGGGTCTGAACAGTCCGTGCAACCCCATTCGACAACCCTGCGATGGCCACGAGGGGCATGCCCTCGCGCGGGGGAACCAACGAACTATCGCGGATTGTGCTCACCCGAGTTGGCCCCGAAGTTCCTAGTTACGTGACAAGAGAACAGCTATTTCTGCTGGAATCACCAGTTGGCGGCGTACTGATTCAGTCTGCGCCATGACCAGGCGCTCAAGGGCACTGCGGCGGACTTCGGCGCGGGGAGCTTCCTCCAGGGCGCTGCGCTTGGCTATGGCAGTCTCGGTGATTTCGTGCTGCTCCATGAAACGCCGGACCCTAGATGCAAGGGCAGTTCTCTCATCTTCAGGCATGGCGCGAAGGTTGCTTACGATAACCCCTGGCAGACGAAGAGAGGCGGGGACCTCTATGTAGCCGGGAGGCGGATTACCATCGCTGACGAAGAAGCGAACCGGAGCGCGTGGGCGGACGTACACGTTCTGTCCAACATCGATGGTCTTGCAGAAGGCCACCAGGAAGTTGTGGTGAATCTCGGCGAGGAAAGAGTGCTCATCTGGCAAACGCCTGCTCGGCGGAACGGGCAAGTCGGTGGGCTCATCTCGATCCGCCGGAACAGCAACCCATACCAATGGCAAGTCTGGATGCTGCAACAGCTTGAGGTGATCGCGGCAGTGGTGCTCGATGACATCGCGGAGCCTCATGCCCGAAGGGAGCTCCACACCCGCAGCGCGAAGTAGATTGCCGAGTTCGGCTAGATGAATGTAGCGTTTGCCTGTCTCGAACTCCTGTTCTGCGATGCGTTTGATGGCCTCGGCTGCTGTTTCCACGATTGCGACTCCACAGGTGATGAGGGCATAGTCTACCATACGCGGGAATGCGCCGCGGCAATCGCGCTCACGACGAGAGCACCTCTCAATAGTGCTCACACCAGGCAAGAAGCGAAGCAGGCAGGTACTGAAGGTACCTCTGAGTCGGGCGCGCGCTCTCCCCCTCAACGGCTCCCGGAAGGCAATGCTCCGACCAGATCGCCCTGAACTCTTCAGACCCAGGCACCGGGAACTCCGGCTCCAACTCGAAGAACCGAATCAACTTCAGAGCCCGCGAGTCAGGAACACCGCTGTCCACCAGCAGTCGCTCGCGGTTCGCCTCCTCGGTGGGCACGTCGATGAGCCGGCCGAAGATCAGGTACCGAGCCCCCACCTCGGCCTCCGGCTGATCCCCGACCATGTTTCTCGTCGAACCGACGACCCCGCCCATCACCCCGAAGCTCACCCTCGGAGGAGGGTCCCCATGGGCCACGGCCTCGACCTGCATGCTGACCCTACTCGAGATCAAGACCCCGGGACGAGGATCGTAGGCGGACTCGCGCTCAACCACGGTGCCGATGAAGACCCACTCTGCCGTGGCGCACATGGACGCTTCCGAGCGCCTCCGCTGGGCCGCATGAGAATCGGAGTTCCACGGTGCGGCCAGGAAGGCGAGAACCAGGGCCAAGCCCCCTCTCACCCCCCTACTCCACCCGCAACCGCTCATGCAGCACCGTCGCCACATCCGCCAGCCGCGTCTCCTCGTCCTTCGCCACGGCCAGCATCCGATGACACCCCGGACACCCCGTCACGATCGTCTTCTGCTTGGCCTCGCTCATCAGCTCCTGGAACCGGTTTTTGTTGACCTTGGCCGGGCTGTCCCACAGGTACCCACCACCCCCACCGCCGCAGCAGGACGGCACCGCCGGGCTCTTGCCCGCGGTGTGCCCCTTCACCCCCGCCCGGCCCAGCAGCGCGTCGAAGTCCGCCACCTCGTCATGGTGGATGGTCTTGCACGGGTGGTGCACGGCCATGTCCTCGGCCTTGGCGTCGACCTTGATCTTCCCGCTGTCGAGCAGCTCCTTCAGGAACGAGACGTGGCTGCGCACGCCCGTGAACGGCGCCTTGCCGGCCTGCTCGGCGGCGGCGGAGAGCTGGGTGCCGATGTTGTCCCGGCAGTGCGGACAGATGGTCAGGATGGTGCGCTCGTGCTTGCCGCCCAGGGCCTCGCTGAGGAAGTCGACCCGGTCGGTCTTGTAGATGGGCCAGTCCTCCATCAGGCCGCCGCCGTGCAGCAGGCCCTCGCCCCAGCAGCTCTCCTCCTCCAGCACGCCGTACTTGACGCCGGCGGCTTCGAGCAGGCGGGCGGTGGCGACGACGACGGGGCGGGCGTCGGGGTTGTAGCTGCCCTGGCAGCCCAGGACGAAGAGGACCTCGTGCTCGGCGGCGTCGAAGATGGCGATGTTGCTCTCTTCGATGAAGGCGGCCCGGTCGGAGGGGTCGGCGGCGAAGATGTTGCCGCTGGCGCTGACCTTGGCGGCGCCGCCCTCCTTGAGGGCGCGGGGGGGGTAGGCGCCGTCGGCGGTCATGCGGCCGCGCAGCTCGAGGCCGGCCCGGCTGGGGCGGTTGCCGACGGGGCAGACGACGTCGCAGGCCCGGCACTGGGTGCAGGTGGCGACGATGTCGGGGGGGGCCAGCTCCTGCAGCTTCTCGCTGGTGGTGCTGGGGTCGCGGAAGGACAGGACGAAGTGGTCCCGGGGCTTGAGGCCCGCACCCGCTGAGGGGCAGGCGTCGTTGCAGCGGCCGCACTCGATGCAGGCGGCCGGGTCGAGCAGGGTGTGGAAGCTGAAGTCGGCGACGCCGTTGGGCATGCCGACGCGGGCCAGCTCGCGCTCGAAGTCGTCCTCGGTGGCGTCGTCGTCGCCCATGTCCAGGTCGCCGCCGGAGACGAAGCGGTCGCCGGGCTTCTCGACCATATGGCGCAGGACGACGTTGATCGGGCCCATGATCAGGTGGAAGTGCTTGCCGTAGGCGATCAGGCTGGGGAAGCCGCAGAGCACCAGGTAGTGGATCCACCAGTTGATCTTGGCGCCGACGCCGACCAGGCCCAGGTTGCCGCCCCAGGGGCGCTCCAGGATGTAGGTGATCATCAGGGTGGCGATCAGCGCCAGGACGATGCCGGACTCCAGCATATGGGTCAGGCGCTGGCGCATCACGGTGTAGCGGCGCACGGCCAGGAAGAGCAGGCCGGCCAGGACCAGCACGCTGAAGACGTCGATCACATAGTCGATCGGGCCGAGGCCGATCGGGTGTTCGAGGCCCAGCAGACCGTTGAGGGCGTGGGTGACGCTCTTCAGGCCGAAGCTGACGAAGCCGTAGAAGACCAGCAGGTGGGCGATGCCGGTCAGCGGCCGGTTGGCGATGACCCGGGTCTGGAGCACGACCTCGGCGATGCCCGGCAGCAGGCCGCCGGGGTTGACGATCTTCATCTGGCCGCGCTTGGGCCAGACGTGCTTGAGGCGGCGGTTCCAGGCGATGTTCGCGAAGGAGGCAGCGCCGGCCAGCCCGACCAGAAGGATGAGGACGACTTCGATGATGTGCATGGGAGCCTCGCCTTCCGCCGGGGCGCTGAACCACGCCTCAGGAGGGAAGAGGGCCGCCTATCCTCAGGTGGACCGGCCCGCACGCGGGGCGGGCTCTCAGCCCTTCGAGCGCTGCTTCTTGTCCTTCTTGTCCTTCTTGTCCTTCTTGTCCTTCTTCTTCTTCTTCCCCCCGCCCGGGTCCGGCTGGGGGGGGCCGGGCTCGACCAGCAGCTCGACCCCGGGCTCGGCGCCGAAGGTCAGCAGCCACATCCAGCCCTCGTCCAGTACGTAGGCGGCGGGCGCGCCGTCCAGGGTGGCCTCGAGCAGGGCCAGGGTGGGGCCGCGACCGGCCTCGTCCCGCAGGCTGGAGAGGACGGGGCGGCGGTAGCTGGCCGGCAGGACCAGGGTGGTGTCGCCGCCGACGACCATCCAGGCCGAGCGGATGCCGGCGGGGGTGCTGTGCTGGGCGAGGTGCAGGCCGGGCGCGACCAGGGCGTGGGCGTCGGCGCCTTCGAGGGCCTGCCCGTCGACCCAGGGGCCGGAGATCATGCCCGAGGGCAGCACCTGGACCCGCAGGCCAGGGGCGACGGCGCGCTCCTCGGCCAGCAGGACCTGGCCCTCCAGCGGGAAGGAGGAGGTCCAGCCCAGCTCGCGGTCGAAGGCCAGGGCGGTGCGCAGCTCGCCTCGGGCGGCCTCGCTCTGGCCTCGTTCGGCTTCCAGCGAGCCCCGGAGGAGGAAGACCCGCCCGGCCGAGGGGCCGTCGACCCGCTCGCCCAGGCAGCCGAGGTGGGCGACGGCGAGGTCGAGGTGGTCGAAGGCCTCGACCCGCTCGCGCTTGAGCCAGGCGGCCTCGGCCCGCATCAGGTCGGCGCGCACGGCCTCCATGGTGGTCGTCTCGGAGGTGCAGCGGCGGAGGACGGCCTGGCCCAGGGCCTGGGGCGGGCTGTCCAGCACGGTCTTCAGGCTGACGGCCTCGAGCTGGTCGGCGGGCAGGCCGCTGCGGGCGGCGACCGCGGCGAGGGCGGCGGCGTGATCGGCGGAGTCGGTGACGACCGGGACGCCCGCGAAGGCCGGGAGGAGCAGCAGCGAGGCGAGCAGCAGCGAGGCGACGATCATTGGTCCGCGCAGGCCGAGTTGGTGTCGAAGGAGTAGCAGACCTCGATGGTCTGGTCCCGCCGCACGACGACGGGGATGCGGGTGGACTCGCCGTCGGGGCTGATCACGTCGAGGACGTGGCTGCCGGTGGGCAGCAGGTAGCCGCGGCCGGTCCGGCTGAGCTCCTGGCCCTTCAGTCGGACCGAGGCGCCGCTGGGAACGGTGCGGACGACGACGGTGCCGGTGGGGTCCTGGGCGGCCGAGGGGGTGCTGGCGGCGGTCCCGCTGCTGGCGCTGCTGGCCTCGTTGGCGACGGTGATGATGCGGGGCGCGGCCGAGGTGCTGCCCTTGGTCGCCTCGGGCGCGGCGGTCGAGGAGGCGGTCGAGGCGGTGCTGTCGGGGGCCGGGGTGCTCGCCTTGGTCGTGCCGGTCGGGGCGGGGGGCGGCTCGACAGGGGACGGCTCGACGGGGGGCGGCTCGACCGGCGTCGAGGGCTGCGCCTCCAGCGCGGTCAGGGCCTCGGCCGGCGCCGTCGGCGAGACGGCCACCGTGGGCTGCGGGTTGACCAGCCGCGGCAGCAGCACGGCGATGGCCACCACGGCGGCGAGCACGCCGGCGATGAAGACGATCAGCTGCGAACCGGAGACGCCCGACGGGCGGCGGTCGGGCTCGGGGGCGCTGATCAGCGTCGGCGCGCCGGCCGCGGGGCTGGCCTGGGCGAGGTTGACGATCGGGGCGGGGGAGGGGGCCTGGGAGGCGGCCGGCCCGTCGTCGGGGATGGCCGTCCCCCCGATCGGCGAGTCCTCGAAGCCCGGCAGGAAGGGGGCGAGGGTCTCGGCGGCGTCGGGGTTGTTCTCCATGTAGGTGGAGAGGTCGCCCAGCGCCGGGGCCAGGGTCGAGCCGGGGTCGGCGGGCGGCTCGAAGGGGTAGAGCGGCTTGTCGTGCAGCTCGGGCAGCGCCCGTTCGAGGTCCGCGGCCAGCTCCTCGCAGGTCTGGTAGCGATCCTCGGGGTACAGCCGGGTGGCCTTCTGCACGACCCGGGCGAGGGCCTCGGGCACCCCGTCGTACTCGCGGCCGTGGGTCTCGGGGTTGTGCAGGGCCGAGGGCTGGCGGCCGGTCAGCAGGAAGAAGAGCGAGGCGCCCAGCGCGTAGATGTCGGCCCGGCCGTCGACCTGGCGGGCGCTCTCGCGCTGCTCGGGCGGCATGTATGCCCAGGTGCCCATGACCATGCCGGTCTGGGTCAGGTTTGCGCTGCGCACCAGCACCCGGGCGATGCCGAAGTCGGCGACCTTGAGGTGGCCGTGGCGGTCGCGGAGGATGTTCTCGGGCTTGATGTCGCGGTGGACGACGCCCTCGGCGTGCGCCGCGCCCAAGGCCCGCCCGACGGTGATGCCGATCTGTGCGACCTCGGCCGGGGAGAGGGGGCCGCTGGCCTTGACCTGGTCGGCGAGGCTGCCGCCCTCGGCCAGCTCCATCACGAGGTAGACGCCCATCGGGTCGTCGACGACGTCGTGCACCATCAGGATGTTGGGGTGGCGCAGGCTGGCCTGGGCGGTCGCTTCGTTCTCGAAGCGCTCGCGCACCTGCGGGTTGCGCGTGAAGCGCTTGTGCAGCAGCTTGATCGCCCGGGGCACCTGCATCCGCGTGTCGAAGGCGAGCAGGACGACGGACATCCCGCCCACCCCGAGCACCTTGTCGATGCGGTAGCGGCCGTCGTTGAGGAACTCAGGAGCGGTGGGCATGAGCGAACGTTATCCCGCTGTCGCGCTGGACGGTCCGAAACTCAGGTAGGATGGCTTCGTGCTCACTCTCCTGGTCCTCCTCTCCTGTGTCGGCACCAAGAGCGGCGCCGACTCCGCCGATCCCAGCTCTGACGGCGGCAGCCCCGACGGCGGCAGCCCCGACGGCGGCAGCCCCGACGGCGGCAGCCCCGACGGCGGCTCCCCCGATGGCGGCAGCCCCGATGGCGGCAGCCCCGATGGCGGCTCCCCCGACGGCGGCGCAGAGCAGGACCCCTGTCCCGCCGGGATGGTTCCCGTTCCGAGCGAAGACCCGCTCTGGTGCATCGACGCCTACGAGGGCGAGCTGGTCGAGGGCGTCGTGCTGAGCGAGGCCGGGCGCCTGCCGACGGTGGGCATCACCTACGACGAGTCGGTGGCCGCCTGCGAGGCGACCCCGGTCCTGGACGCCTCCGGCGCCGAAGTCGGACAGAAGCGGCTGGCGACGCTGGCCGAGTGGCGTGACTCGGTCGACGGCGTGGTCGGCGAGGGCGGGACGACCTTCCCCTACGGCGACACCTGGATCGACGACGTCTGCGCCACGGTGAACCTGGACGGGACGGTCGACCTCACCGAGACGCAGCCGACCGGCAGCTTCCCGGACTGTGTCAGCGCCTTCGGGGTGTACGACGCCATCGGCAACATCTGGGAGTGGGCCGACCCGGGGATCTACCTGGACATCGAAGGCTGGCTGGCCGCGCGGGCCGCCGCCGGCCTGGTCATCGAGGCCGATGACGGCCAGGTGCTGCACGGCCTCGACGGCGTACAGGACCGCGTGCGGGTCATGATGGCCGGCCTGGAGGGCTCCGAGGTCGAGCGCTCCGAGACGGGCGCCCTGGTGGTCGACTCCAGCCGCCTGCAGGCCGGGGCCGACTTTGTCTACCGTGGCTACCTCGCCCCGACCGACGGCTCGGCCGAGGACCTCCTCCCGGTCATCCTGGACGCGGTGGTGATCGAGTCCGGCGGTCCGAACGTGCCGATCCTCCTGCGGTCGGACGAGGACGGCGGCGCCGTGCCCGCCAAGGTCGGCTGCGCCTGGTACACCGGCTCGGGGACGGCCTGCGGGGCCGACGTCTACACGCTGGAGCACACCCGCGACTTCGACGGCACCATCGGCCTGCGCTGCGCCTCGGACCCGATCCCCTAGGCCTGCATGGCCTCGACCCGGTCGCGGAGCTGGCCGCAGCCCGCGTCGATGTCGATGCCCCGGCGCACGCGCACGGTGGCGGGGATGCCGCGCTGCTCCAGCACCGCCACGAACTCGCGGGCGGCGCGGTCGGAGGAGGGCCCCCCGGTGTAGCCGCGGGTCGGGTTGAGGGGGATGAGGTTGACATGGCAGCTGAGGCCGCGCAGCAGCTCGGCCAGCCGGATGGCGTCCTGCTCGCGGTCGTTCTCGCCGGCGATCAGCGCCCACTCGAAGCTGAGGCGGCGGCCGCTCTTCTGCTGGTAGTCGCGGCAGGCGGCGATCAGCTCGGCCAGCGGCCAGCGGCGGTTGATCGGCAGCATCGCGCCGCGCTCCTCATCGGTGGCGGCGTGCAGGCTGATCGCCAGGGTGACCTGCAGCCCCTCGTCGGCGAAGCGGCGGATGGCCGGGGCGAGGCCGACGGTGCTGACGGTGATGTGGCGCTGGCCGATGCCCAGGTCACTGGAGAGGCGGCGGATCGCCCGGACGGAGGCCTCGTAGTTGTGGAAGGGCTCGCCCATGCCCATCAGGACGACGTTGCTGAGGCGCTCGCCCTGCCGGGCCAGCTCGCTGTGGAAGCGCCAGGCCTGCTCCAGGATCTCGCCCTGGTCGAGGTGGCGGACCAGGCCCATCTGGCCGGTGGCGCAGAAGCGGCAGCCCATCGCGCAGCCGGCCTGGGTGCTGATGCAGGCGGTGCGCCGGCCGTCGGCGTAGGGCATCAGGACGCTCTCGATCAGCGGGCCGTCGGGCAGCCGGTAGAGGCGCTTGCGGGTGCCGTCGGTGGAGACCTGCTCGATCCTGGTCTCCAGGCGGCCGATCCGGCTGCGCTCGGTCAGCGCTGAGCGCATCGCGGCGGGCAGGTCGCTCATCTGGGCGGCGGCCTCGGCCCCCCGCTCGTAGAGCCAGGCGCGGAGCTGGCGGACCCGGAAGGCGGGCTGGCCCAGCTCGGCGACGAGCCGGGCGAGGCCCTCCTCGTCGAGGGCGAGCAGGTCGGTCCGGTCAGGCCGGTCGGGCCGGTCGGTCGGGGCGGGCGGGTGCGCGTCGATGGGGCGAATTCCTTCCTCGGGCAGGCCGGTGTCCGGTCTATACTGCGCGCCCTCGTTCTGCAGTCTTGGAGGCCCCATGCTCGCCCTGCTCGCCCTCGCCGCCCCCTCCTTCGCCGCCGCCTGGTACGCCGACACCGACGGTGACGGCTACGGCGACGCCGCCTACCGGATCGAGGCGGACACGGCACCCGACGGCTACGTCGACAACGCCGACGACTGCGACGACGACAGCGCGCTGGCCCTTCCGGGCGGGACCGAGACCTGCGACGGCCTGGACAACGACTGCTCGGGGAGCATCGACGACGGGGGCGTCTGCCCCTGCGACGTGGAAGAGACCGACGGCCACGCCTACATGTTCTGCGAGAGCGCGGCGACGGTCACGGCGGCCCGCGACGCCTGTCTGGCCTACGGCTACGACCTGGCGACCATCTCCAGCGCCGAGGAGGACGCCTGGATCGACGCCGCGGCCGACGCCCGCTCCACCCTGAAGTGGTGGGTGGGCGGCAACGATGTCGACTCCGAGGGCACCTGGACCTGGTTCGACGGCAGCGACTGGCTCTACGACAACTGGGCGGCGGCCGAGCCCAACGACTCGGGCACCGGCGAGGACTGCCTCCAGCACAACCGCTACACCGACGGGACCTGGAACGACGAGCCCTGCGACACGGCCTTCTACTATGTCTGCGAGTCCGGCACGGTGCGCACCCACTACGTGGACGCGGACGGGGACGGCTACGGCGACCCCGGATCGGCGACGATCACGACCAGCGACAACCTGGAGGGCTACGCCGACAACGCCGACGACTGCGACGACGGCGACGCCAGCGTGAACCCGGGGGCGGCCGAGGTCTGGTACGACGGGGTCGACGGCGACTGCGACGGCTGGAGCGACTACGACGCGGACCGCGACAGCTACGACAGCGATCTGTACGGCGGCGAGGACTGCGACGACGAGGACTCGGGGGTGAACCCGGCGGCCAGCGACACCTGGTACGACGGCGTCGACCAGGACTGCGACGGGGCCAACGACTACGACCAGGACGGCGACGGCTTCGAGCTCGACGACGACTGCGACGACACCGACGCAAGCATCAACCCCGACGCCACCGAGACCTGGTACGACGGCGTCGACCAGGACTGCGACGGGGCCAGCGACTACGACGCTGACGGGGACGGCTACGACGCCGAGGCCTACGGCGGCGAGGACTGCGACGACACGGCCTCGCTGGTCAACCCCGGGCGGGCCGAGATCTGGTACGACGGGGTCGACACGGACTGCGACGACTGGAGCGACTACGACGCGGACCGCGACGGCTACGACAGCGATCTGTACGGCGGCGACGACTGCGACGACAGCGACGACGGGGTCAACCCCGGCGCGTCCGAGATCGAGGCCGACGGCATCGACCAGGACTGCGACGGGGTCGACAGCGGCGTCGACAGCGACGGCGACGGGCTGGACGACGACGAGGAGCTGGACATCGGGACGGACCCCTTCGACCCGGACAGCGACGGCGACGGCCTGGAGGACGGCGACGAGGTCGACCTGGGCACGGACCCGCTGGACGAGGACAGCGACGACGACGGCTTGCTCGACGGGGAGGAGGTCGACGAGGGCACGGACCCGCTGGACCCGGACAGCGACGACGACGGGCTGGAGGACGGGGCGGAGATCGACCTGGGCACGGACCCGCTGGACGAGGACAGCGACGACGACGGTTTGCTGGACGGGGAGGAGGTCGAGATCGGCACCGACCCGCGGGTCTGGGACACCGACGGCGACGGCCTCTCCGACGGGGAAGAGGTCGACACCTACGGGACCGACCCGCTGGACCGGGACACCGACGACGGCGGCACGGCGGACGGGGTCGAGGTCCTGACGGACGGGACCGATCCGCTCAACCCGGACGACGACATCACCGACACGACCGACACGGACGGCGACGGGCTGCCCGACCGGGACGAGGCGGTCATCGGCACCGACCCCGAGGTCTACGACACCGACGGCGACGGCCTCAGCGACGGGGAGGAGGTGCTGACCCACGGCACCGACCCGCTGGACGAGGACACCGACGACGACGGGCTCAGCGACGGCGCCGAGGTGCTGATCCACGAGACCGACCCGCTGGACGAGGACAGCGACGACGACCGCCTCAGCGACGGCGACGAGGTGCTGGTCCACGGCACCGACCCGATGGTCCCGGACAGCGACGGCGACGGGCTCGAGGACGGCGCCGAGGTGCTGACCCACGGCACCGACCCGACCGAGCCGGACACCGACGGGGGCGGCGTCCCCGACGGGGAAGAGGTCGATCGCGGCAGCGACCCGCTGGACCCGGCCGACGACTTCCCGGACACCGGCACGACCTCCGACGGCGGCGGCACCGATGGCGGCTCGGACGGGGGCGGCGACGGCGGCACCGACGGGGGCACCGACGGGGGCGGCGACGGGGGCACCGATGGGGGCACTGACGGGGGCACCATCGACGGCGGGGCCGACGGCGGCGGCGACGAGCTCGACGGCGGCACGGGCAAGTTGCTCGGCGGCTGCGCGGGCTGCGCCTCGGCCCCGGCCTCGGCCTCGGGCGCCGGTGGGCTGCTCGTCCTGGCCCTGGGCCTGCTGGGCTGGCGTCG